>OHDT01000780.1_pt1 | contig 15984 bp, 15 predicted proteins | sample 1567061 | NCBI WGS metagenome assembly OHDT01 (sample SAMEA3879506, study PRJEB24766) | human gut metagenome | biome: human-associated habitat; feature: feces | place: USA | collected 1985/1987
ACCTGACTAAGGTAAGCCCTTACATTGAGAAGAATATTTTCAGAAGTGTTGAAAATGTTAATCTTGATACAGTTATTGCGTATAAGCAGTACGGTGTTAAGCATAATTTCCTTGAAAGATATGAGGAAATGGGAAGACTCAACGGTGCGTCAGGCAGCCAGACAGCAGATAATAAGGAGATGGAATAAATATGTCATCACAATATAATTGCGATTACTGCAATAACCTTGTATATGACGAGGAGATTGAAGGATATGTATGTGATGTTGATATGGACGAGGACGATTACGCAAGACTTTTAAGTTCTTCATATAAGCAGTGTCCATATTATCAGAGCAATGACGAATATAAGATAGTACGTCATCAGATGTAGACAGACAGCAGCATGTATGCGGGTTGCGAAAGGAGAATATTAATGAACAAGATAGCAAGTTTTACAGTGAATCATCTTGATTTACTGACAGGTGTATATGTATCAAGAAAGGATTATATCGGAGATGTATGTCTTACAACATTTGATTTAAGATTTACAAGACCTAATGAAGAGCCACCTATGGATACTCCGGGAATTCATTCAATTGAACATCTTGTTGCTACATTTTTAAGAAACCACCCTGTATGGAGCGACAAGACAATATATTTTGGACCTATGGGCTGTCGTACGGGATTTTATCTCATACTTTCCGGTGACTATGAGTCAAAGGATATAGTTGAGCTTATGATATCGATGTTTGAGTTCATAAGACATTATCACGATCCTATCCCAGGGGCAAATCCAAGGGAGTGTGGAAACTATCTCGATATGAATCTCAATATGGCAAACTACCTTGCAGAGAAGTTCCTGTCACAGGTTTTGTATAATATTGACGATAGCAGGTTGCATTATCCGGAAGGTTAACAAAATTGAAAAATAAGGGGTGCGATATTCCAAAAAGTAAAATCAGGGGGTAAAATACCCCCTAAATGCGCTGATTTGAGGAATATGTGCCACTCTATTGACTTTGGGCTTACGTGTATTTAATATGCACGTAAGCTTTTTTTGCGCAGATAAACAGCTTATCAATGACCGGAAACGGTCAAATAAATTCAAGGAGGAAGATATGAAGGTTGAGTCTGAAAAGGACATAGAATGTCAGAAGGAAAACATATATGAAGATCCGTTCTACTATGATGCCCCGTTTTACCGGGCAGGAATGTCTGTCAATGAATACAGACAGGAACAGCTATATCTCAATGAGAATGTGGATATTTTCATTGATGGCACCTACGTCCCTCTTTGGAAGCAGAAACTCATAAGAGATAAGGGTGATAATAATGATAAGAATGCGTGAAAGGGTGAGCATATGAGAAAATTGAATATTTGCAAGACTTTAGTGGCTTTGATATTGGCGGTGAGTGTTGTATTGCTGGTGTTTTATGACAGGGATGAGATACATTCAAGTGCTGTTGAGTCAGTAGTTCAGGATAGTGATGTACATACTGAGGTTTACTTTGCAGATGAGGGAACAGATGGCGTGGCGACAGGGACGGATGCTGGGGCGGAGATAGCGTCTGCGGGTAGTGAGAACAGCATAACCAGCGGAGGACTTGTATATTATGCTGGGGCAGCATATACGAGATTTTATACGGTGCGCAGAACTGGCACGGATCACAGGGCATACTGCGGAGACCACAATAAGAATGCGGTCAGGAGCACGAACAATGTAAGCTTTTCGGAAAATGATGATACTATGCTGAGGCTGGCATTTGCATGCGGACCGGATGGTGAATATGAATGGGGGGGCTTCCGAAATAAGAGTGAAAACGATGTTCAGCTTATCATGGCGCTTACCCTCAATTATCTGAGACATGGACAGTATTTTCCTGTTATCTCAGAATATCTGGATTATATAAATTCGATGGATAAGAAAAGTGTTTCTCTTAAAAGTAATGAGACGAGATTGTCCCTGGTCGTGGAGGGGGATGAGGGCGGAGAAGTTCAGTCTGTCTCGCTCGGCAATTATAGAAGATATACGATACCGGGAACAAAGACCATGAGAAATAGGACAAAATTGTTCAGATTGAAAGGGGAATCCGGTAACTACATAGAAATAGGTGTGCCGGGGCACAGCTGGATCCATGTTAAGAGGCCGGGTGATAAGACATACAGCATTTATAAGACTGGGAATGTAATCATTCATGTAGGAGACAGAGTGTTTTTTACATCGGCAGTGTCGTACGCAGGAAAAGAGGGGATGACATATGCGGAGGGAAAAAGAGGACTTACTGTGTATACGGCTGATTCCAATGATACGAATCTTGACCAGCAGCTTCTGTTTGCCGAGTACTCAGACAAATGTGCTGTCTCACTGGATCTTGACTGGAGTGATGACGGCGGAAGCGGATATATGTGGATCACAAAAAACAAAAAGTATAATGAGAAGGAGAACTGTCTGCAAAATATGAATTCGTATAGTGCAGACATATACGGAGCGGAGAATTACTCTTATAAGGGAATCGTGTACGATGTCAGGGACAAAAACGGTAGTGATGTGTTCAGGTTTGTACTGTCATATAATGGAATGTGTTATGCTGACAAGGCAACGGGCAGGCAGGTTGTATTTGGATCTAAAACGGAAAAGGAAGAATACAGCAACGCGTTGGATATAAGCTGTGCGAAGCTTCCATTTGGAGCTTATGAGGTATCGGAAAATGAATATCTGTGGGATTACGACAACAAGACAGGAAAACTTAAATCCACAGGTAAAAAGGTCGTAAACTCCGGATATAAATACAATCCTAAGGTGTATAAGGCTGAACTCACAGAGAAAACTTCGGTCAGAAGTATGGCCACAGCGTACCATATTGCGGCGGAGGATGATGTGGTGACCGGTAGATTCGGTCTGAAGAAAACGGACGCAGATACACAGGAGCCGGTGAAGAACGCGGTTTATTATGTGGTGAGAAAGGCGTCGGGTTCCATAACCTCGGATCAGGTCGTAGCAAAGCTGAAGACAGATGGATGTGGAATAGGAATAGTATATGCTTCAAAGTACGGCAGTACAAATACGCCGGAACTTACTGGTCTGCCAATTGGAACGTATGAGATATATGAGAAGAAGGCTCCGGCGGGGTATGAGAAGAATGAAGAGAAGGCGGTGCTTAAGATAAAGGCATCTGGAAGCACCCTGTCAGCCGGAGAAAAAATATCATCTGATTCAGAAGGCAATGCTATCGTATGGAACACCTCAGATAAGAAAAAAGGCGGAAAAATAGATTTTAGCATATATAAGCAGGACGCCTCAACCGGGATCGATGCACAGGGTGAGGCAGAGCTTAAGGGCGCTGAGTTTACGGTGAACTATTATGATGGCATGTATGGCTCCATGAGCGAGCTTCCGGACAGACCGGACAAGACGTGGATCCTTGAAACGGACAGGAACGGAATATGTATGCTGCAGAAAAAGTACCTGTCAGCTTCAAAGAAGAGCGACGAGACAGTCATCGATGAGAACGGGAACATTGAGCTTGCTGCCGGAACGATAACCATTAAGGAAACAAAGCCGCCGGTTGGTTATATCCTGGAAAAGTCGGTTATAAGGAATGGCGATACAGGTGAAAGAATAACGGATGCCGGTGAAGGAATATGCCTGACAAATATCACAAACAAAGGGCAGAGTGTGAGCCTGGAGATAGGGAATGAATTGATAGTCGGAAACCGTGTAATCCGTGGAGATTTTCAGTTCAGCAAGAAAGCTGCGGACACAGGTAGGACTATGGCTGGGGTAAAGTTTCTTTTGGAAAATAATGACAGATCAGAGTCGATCGTAATATATACAGATGAAAACGGGTTTTACTCGAGTAGCGCATCGTATATCAGGCATACATTCGATACGAATTCCGGAAAAAGTGGATGTGGTATATGGTTTGGGGACGAGAATACGGATGACGACAGAGGCGCACTTCCGTATGGTACATATCATCTGAGTGAGCTGAGATGCGATGCGAACTCCGGAAAGTACAGATCGGCGGAGACTATAACATTTACAATTGACTCTGACAGCAAAGTGATCGATATAGGCGATATCATAAATGAGAGATTTGCGGAGATGGATTCTGTTGCAAAATTCAGGGACACGGGAGGCAAGAATATTCCTGAGTCGGCGGCGGAGACGGTGCTAGTGGACACTGTGATCATGAGCGGACTTGAGATAGGACAGGTCCTTGATAAGGATAGCGAGCAGGTGCTTGAGCAGGCAGGTGCTGTAAACAGAGTTGAGTTCACTGCGAAAGAGATAAACCAGAGTGTGGATGTTCCTTTTGTTATTGATGTGACCGGTCTTGGCGGCAGAGATCTGGTGTGCTACGAAGTCCTGACAGATGCTACCTATGAGGGTGAGGTAATAGCATCCCACCAGGATATAAAGTCTGAGGGGCAGACGGTGCATGTAGGTGAAAAGAGACTGGAGATCAGCAAGACCGCTGTGACGGGGAGTGATGAGCTTTCGGGTGCAGAACTTGTGCTTGCAGATAGTACTGGCAAAGTGGTCGACAGATGGATAACAGGAAAGACGGCGCACATTGTGGAGAATATAAAGCCGGGAGAATATACGCTGAGTGAGCGTAGTGCACCGGCGGGATATCTGAAAAGCAGAGAAATAACATTTACGGTGGATGATGACTATGGAACCCAGAAGGTCAGAATGATCGATGAGATTGCAAAGATACGGATAAAGAAGGTTGACGATGTTGGAAATAAGCCTCTTGGCGGAGTTCGGTTTACTCTGTATTCTGCGGAGAGTGGAGAAAAGGTCGACAGCAAAATGACAGATAAAAAGGGATATCTGGAATTTGAATATGTGTCACCTGGGGAATATTATCTTGTGGAGGACAATATTCCGGAGGGATATATGGCTGTCGATGCAGATTCGGAAGGACACATAAAGGTGACAGTGAAGAGCGGGCAGTATGAGAATGAGCCTGTGCGTATAGTAAAAAATCATTATGGATCAGTGTACATTTACAAAAAATCAGCAGATGACGGAGCAGCCCTTTGCGGGGCGGAGTTTGGTCTGTATGAAAAGTTGTCGGATAAGCTTGTGATGAAAGCTGTGTCAGGTGATGACGGATATGCTGAGTTTAAGCAGATTCCAGCCGGAAAATATTACATAAAGGAACTGAAAGCTCCGGAAGGATATGAGCACAGAGGAGAAGCGACTGAGATCGATACAGGTGAAAAAATATATAATAAAGAAAATCCAGTCATATTTGTAAATGAAAAGGAAAATACTACCACGGAGACAACAGATACTACGGAGACCACAAAGACTACGGAGGATAAAACAACAGAGATGACTAGGGAGAATAAATCTCCGGAAACCGGAGATGGGGCTCCACTGGTACTGACGGTTGTGTTTATTGTAATGGCAGTTCTATTGTCGGCAGGATTGCTTATATACAGAAAAAAATTTCCTAAAAACGAAGATCTGCAATAATATGTAAGATGGTACAATGATGTTGACCTTTTGATGATTTATTGGCAAAGGTTTCACAGTGCAGCATAAAGAAAGTTTCGGTTGCAGTAGCACAGGATGCGCCTATTCTTGAGGCTGTAAAGGCAGCAAAGGAGAAGGGAATCGCAGATGCTATACTTGTGGGTGACGAGGCAAAGATCAGAGAGGTCGCAGATCAGATCGGTATGGATCTTACAGGTTATGAGATCATAAATGAGCCAGATGATATAGAGGCTTCACTTAAGGCAGTGAAACTTGTTCATGATCATAAGGCTGATATGTATATGAAGGGACTTCTCTCAACAAAGGATTTCCTTAAGAGCGTACTTAACAAAGAAGTTGGTCTTAGAAATGGCAAGCCGCTTTCACACGTATGTGTATTTGAAATCCCTGGAATTGACAGACTTCTGTATCTTACAGATGTTGCATTCATGACATATCCTTCACTTGAGGAGAAAAAGTCAATTATAGAGAACTCTGTAGAGGTTGCCCATGCGTGCGGAATACCTTGCCCAAAGGTAGCTCCACTTGCCGCAGTAGAGGTAGTTAATCCTAAGATGCCTGTTACTGTTGAGGCAGCAGAGCTTACAAAGATGAACGAGAACGGCGAGATCACAGGATGTATCGTTGATGGTCCTCTTTCAATGGATCTGGCTATCGAGCCTGAAGCAGCTATTCACAAGGGTGCTACGGACAGAAAGATAGTTGGAGATGCAGATATCCTTCTGTTCCCAGATATACATGCAGGTAACCTTGTATACAAGACACTTGTTCACACAACAAAGTGCAAGAACGGATGTATCATTACAGGTACAGATGCTCCTGTAATCCTCACATCGAGATCAGATACATTTGAGGTCAAGCTCAATTCAATAGCTCTAGCAGCCGTTGTAGCAGAGTCACTCAAGAAGAATAAATAATAAAATATAATAAACAATAAAAAGATACAGATCTGTGCATTAAAGAAAATGGAGGTTTTATAAAATGGCTTACAAGATCCTTATAATAAATCCAGGTTCAACATCAACAAAGATTGGTGTGTTCGAGGATGAGACACTTTTATTTGAAGAGACACTCAGACATACAACTGAGGAGCTGGCAGGATTCAACATGATAGTTGATCAGAAGGATTTCAGAAAGAAAGTTATCCTTGACGTGCTTGCAGAGAAGAATTTTGATATCAAGACACTTGATGTATGTGTAGGACGTGGTGGAATGCTCAAGCCTATCCCTGGTGGTACATATGCAGTAAGCGATGATCTTCTTGAGGATCTCAAGATAGGTAAGCAGGGACAGCATGCATCTAATCTTGGTGGTATACTTGCCAGAGAAATCGGAGATGAGCTTGGAGTTCCTTCATACATAGTTGACCCTGTGGTTGTAGATGAGCTTATGCCATCATCAAGACTTTCAGGAGTTCCAGAGCTTCCAAGAATCAGCGTATTCCACGCACTCAACCAGAAGGCAGTTGCAAAGAGATACGCAAAGGAGGTTGGCAAGAAGTATACAGACCTCAATCTTATCGTAGTACACATGGGCGGCGGTGTATCAGTTGGTGCACACGATCACGGTAAAGTTGTAGATGTGTACAATGCACTTGATGGTGACGGAGCATTTTCACCGGAGAGAGCTGGCGGTGTACCTTCAGGAGCCCTTGTAAAGATGTGTTTCTCCGGTGAGTATACACAGGCAGAGGTTATGAAGAAGCTTGTTGGTAAGGGCGGATTCAACGCATATATAGGAAGCAACGATGCAAGAGATCTTGAGAAGCTTGTGAACGATGGTGATGAGCATGCAAAGCTTGTTCAGGATGCATTTTATCAGCAGGTTGCAAAGGATATAGGCGGAATGGCTACAGTACTCCGCGGTAAGGTGGATCAGATCATCCTTACAGGTGGTATAGCTTATTCAAAGCATACATGCGAAGAACTTGAGAAGAGAGCTGGCTTCATAGCTCCATTTACAGTATATGCAGGTGAGGATGAGCTTCTCGCACTTGCACAGGGTGCACTCAGAGTCATGAACGGTGAAGAGGAGCCAATGAAGTACTAAAATTGAATTATAGCAGAAATTGCCATTATAAGATCCACCATATTGCTCATAATAGTAACAAGACGAAAGTCTTAAACATCTATAAATCATTTATATGGAGGTAATGGGAAATGGCAAGTTCAAACTCTAACAAGGCAAGTGTCCCAGAGGCAAAGAGTGCTATGAACAAGTTCAAGATGGAAGCCGCCAGCGAGGTCGGCGTCAACCTCAAGCAGGGCTACAACGGCGATCTGACCTCCCGCGAGGCCGGCTCTGTCGGCGGCCAGATGGTTAAGAAGATGATCGAGAGCTACGAGAAGAACCTGTAAAAAAAGGCTCTTTCGCAAATCGCAGACAAAGGGCGCGGCCAACAGGCCGTGCCCTTTTTGCTGTGATGGACGAAATGACAGAAGATATTCTGCAAAGCCTTCCGGCACGCTCGCTCCGCGCGGGAATATTTTCCATTCCCGCGCGGAGGAGACAAAAGGGCAGGGGACTTGCCGCCCTTGGTGCTCATTTTGCGCAATTTATTTGCAAAAATACCTTATTGCATTTTCTGTTGATTTGATATAAAATTTCAATAACTGTGCATGTATTACTTCAAACGGAAACATACGCGCGCGGGAAAGCGGCGAACCGCGGCGGGCGGCCTGCCGGAATACGCAGGGAGGTGTCCGTATGCGCGCCATCGAGCACTTTAAAACCATCACGCATCATCGCCATCTGGTGCAGCAATACTGTTTTCGCCTCGGCCTGTACTATCAGGGGTTAACGCATGACCTGAGCAAATACAGCCCCTCGGAATTCTGGCGCGGCGTCAAGTATTATCAGGGCTACCGCAGCCCGAACGACGCTGAGCGGCGTGAAAACGGCGTGAGCCTTGCGTGGCTCCACCACAAGGGGCGCAACCGCCACCACTTTGAATACTGGATCGACTACTGTATTGCCGACGACGGTAAGGTCTACATGGGCGGGTGCAAAATGCCGCTCAAATATGTAGCCGAAATGTTCTGCGACCGCATTGCCGCCTGCAAGGTCTATCAGGGCGACAAATATACCGACGCCTCGGCCTACGACTACTACGAAAAGTCGCGCGGCCATATCCTCATCCATCCCGAGACCGGCGAGCTCATCGGCAAGATGCTGCTCGTACTCAAGGAGCAGGGCGAGGACGCGGCGTTCGACTATGTGCGCGCTCTTCTGCGCGAGGAAAAGCAATGTCCGACAAAATGAGAAAACTGTCAGAAGATCGCTTGCAATCCTGCATATTTCAGAGTAAACTATTTTCATTATAGAATTTTAACAGAGGACGGACAAGAACCAATGACTCATCCCTACAAGACGCGCGAGGGCGGCGCGACGGTAACGATCTTTGTACCCTACGATTGCCGGAACCACTGCCCGTTTTGCGTGAACAAGCAGGAATACGCCCATGCTGAGGGCTTCAGCGTGGAGGCGATCCTCAAGAGCATCGCCGTGATGGACGAGATCACGCCGCGCTGCGACTTTGTTTTCACCGGCGGCGAGCCGTTTGCCAACTTAAAAGCGCTCCAGCGCATGCTCGACGCCATCCCCACGACCCACAAGGTCTATATCAACACGACCTTCCCCGTGCAGCCTGGATGCAGCGCGGAGGAGATGATCGCTTTCACCGAGCGCAATCGCGACAAGATCACCTGCATCAACATCTCGCGCCACCTGACGAAGTATGTCGAGGAGTCGCCCGACGAGGTCGTCGCCCGTATCGCAACGCCCAAGCGTGTGAACTGCGTGCTGTACATGGACTATCCCGCCGACGAGCTTGTGGACTACGCAGAGCGCTGGCGCAAGTACAACATCCCCGTGCAGTTCCGCTATGACTACACCGAGACGACGCCCGAGAACCTCTATCAGGAGGAGGGCGACAAGATTTTGGCAGACCTTAAAAAGCGCTTCACCTACAAGGGCCTCGACGGCTGCCGCATGCGCAACGGCTACCACTTCGACTACAAGGGCCTGCACATGACCTACCATAAGACGCTGCCCTATTCTACCATCGTGGAGACGGGTGACGACGGCGTGACCTACGATATCCTCTATGATATCCTCATCAAGCAGACCGGCGAGATCCATTCCGACTGGACGGGTGTGAAGCTCGACGTGGACGCGTACCGCAAGGTGGTCTACGAGCCCTATGATCTGCGCGTGCGCGAGGGCACGATCGACTTTTAAGGAAAGGCGGCAAAAGACGATGCACTATCAGGCAGCTGTCATCACCGTGAGCGACCGCGCGTCCGCGGGCGTGTACGAGGACAAGAGCGGCCCCGCTGTGGCCGCGATGCTGAAGGAGGCTGGCTACGAGGTCGTGTACACGTCCATCGTGCCGGACGAACAGGAGAAGATCAGCGAAGAGCTCATCTCCTGCGTGGATGAAAAGCACTGCGACCTTGTCATCACGAGCGGCGGCACGGGCTTATCTCCCCGTGACGTGACACCCGAGGCGACGCGCGCCGTGCTCGAGCGCGAAATTCCCGCGATCCCGCAGGCGATGATCTATTACAGCTTGCAGATCACGCCGCGCGCGATGCTTTCCCGCGCCGTGGCCGGCACGAGAAGAAACAGCCTCATCCTGAACCTCCCCGGCTCGGAAAAGGCTGCGCGCGAAAACCTGAGCGCCGTGCTCGGCGCGCTTGACCACGCCCTCAAGATGATCGCCGGCGGCGGGCATTGAGTAAAAAGTATAAAAAAAGTTCCCACGTATGAACGCGGGAACTTTTTTTATACCTTTTGCAGGGGGATCATGATTTCAGTGACAAACTTTTCCGTGTCGGTCGTGAAGCCGTAGTCGATGACTGTAATCTCGCGCGAAAATCCGGCGGCGGTGTAGCCTTCCTCGCGGATGAACTGCATCAAGCGACGGTACTGTGCGGGCGACTCGGCGTGGTGTCCGCGGAAGCGCACGCATGCGCAGAGCGAAGCGGGCAGATCAATGACGTCGCCCGCAAAGCGGTCGGCCTCGTCAAGCACGAGAAATTCGCCGTCGTACTGCCCGAAGCTGCCCTCGTTCAAGTGCTCCTGCGATACGCTGAAGCCGACCTTGCCGAGGAAGACCAGCGCTTCGGCCTGCGCGGCGGCAAGGCGGCTCGTGGAGAGCTCGAGCGCGGAGTAGTCCGGCGCGGTCAGCGCCGTGTCGATCCAGAAAAGGCGAAGCGCGGGCGAATGGATGAGCGTGATCTCGCCGAGCGGCGCATGCCGCACATCTTGGAGCTGGCTAAGGCGCGCGTCGAGCTTGCGCTCGATGCGCTTCAGTTCCTTTTGCTTCTGTACGACGGCGGCCTTCTGCGCGCGCAGCTTTTCTTCGATCGTCTCCACGTCGCGGTTTTGCAGAAAATCGGCGATCTCGGTGAGCGGCATGTCCATCGCGCGCAGATACCGGATGGTGTTGAGCGGCTCGAACTGGCGGACGCTGTAGTAGCGGTAGTTCGTCGACGGGTCGACGTATTCCGGCGTGACAAGGCCGAGCGCCTCGTAGTGGCGCAGGCTGCTCACGCTGAGATGGAAAATTTTTGCCATTTCGCCGATGGAGAAAAGCTGGGGAAGAGCCATTTATGATGCCTCCTGCTCACGTTTTTCCCGCCGCGTGAGGATGGCGTAGGCGATCACGCAGACGAGGATGGAGAAAAGCGACCCCGCGGCGTTGGCAAGGCCCATGGGCAGCAACGTCTGCGGGAAGTATTTGGACGCAAGGTACGACCCCGGCATGCGCACGAGCAGGATCGAGAGCGAATTGTGCAGAAACGAGATGTCCGACTTGCCGCAGGCGCAGAAATAGCCGCTGAAGCTGAACTGTACGCCGGCAAAGAAGCTGTCCCAGATGTAGCCGCGCAGATATTGCCCGCCCGCGGCGGCGACGGCGGCATCAGGCGTGAAGAGGCCGACGAGCGGCTCGGCGATAAACTGGATGAGGATGACGACCGCGATGCCGAACGAGCAGGCGATCATCGCGGCGTAGCGCAGCGTGAGACGCGCGCGCTCGGGCTTGCCCGCGCCGATATTCTGCGCGCCAAGCGCCGAGACGGTCGAGAGCATCGACGACGGGATGAGGAAGAGGAAGCCGATGATCTTTTCGACGATGCCGACGGCGGCCGCATCCGTCAGACCGCGGCGGTTGGCGATGATCGTGATGATGACGAACGAGACCTGAATAAAGCCGTCCTGCAGAGCGACGGGCATGCCGATCTGAAGGAGCTTACCCATGACGGCGCGCTGCGGGCGAAAGTCCGCGCGGCGGACGGAGATGAGCCTGCGCTTCAAGATGACCGCGAGCGAGACGAGGACGCTCACCGCCTGCGAGAGCGTGGTGCCGAGCGCCGCGCCCGCGGGGCCGAGGTGCAGCGTGCCCATGAAGTAGTAGTCGAGCGCGATGTTGACGACGCAGGCCACGGCGATGAAGTACATGGGGCGCTTGCTGTCACCAAGGCCGCGGAAGATCGAGGCGATGATGTTGTACGCCGTGATGAACGGAATACCGATAAAGCAGACCGTGAGATAGGCAAGCGTGCCCTGCACGGCCTCCTCCGGTGTGGACATGATGGAGACGATACCCCCGCGCAGCGCGAGCAGCAGTGCCGTCAGCGCAAGAGACAGCAGCATGAAGAGCGTGACCGTGTTGCCGATGGCAGAGGCGGTGCGCTTTTTGTCGCCGCCGCCGGCGGCCTGCGCGATGCTGACCGTCGCGCCCATCGCAAGGCCGACGAGCATGACTGTGAGCATGTGCATCACCTGCGAGCCGATGGAGACGGCGGTCGTGCTGGCGACGCCCTCAAACTGGCCGATGATGAAGAGGTCGGCCATGCCGTAGAGCGTCTGCAAAAAGTAAGAGAGCAGATACGGCAGCGAAAAGGACACAACGTTGCGAAAGACGCTGCCGGTGGTGAGATCGTTTTGCATCGGAAAGGACTCCTTATCAGAATAGCATGGAGTCATCATAAACTCTATAACAATTGTAGAGTCAAGCGTAGATTTTTCCGCGCGGAAAAAAGTCTCACTTTCCCGGATAGCCCAGTGCGGCGGAAAGCATCTGCCCCGCGGCGACGACCGCGCGCTCGGCGTGCGCGAACTCGTCCGAGTGCACGGAGCGGAACATCCCCAGTACGCTGACGACATATTTGAGCGCGCCGCCGCCGGTGAACACCGGCGCGGAGATGGAGCGAAGACCGATCTTATACTCACCGTTTTCCACGGCGAAGCCCGCCTCGCGGCAGGCGGGGAGCGATGCGAGCAAAGCACCCGCATCCGTTTCTGTGTGCGGGGTGTAGGGCGTGAGCGGCACACGGGCAAGGAGAGTCGCCGCCTCGCTCTCACTCATGCAGGCAAGGACAATCTTGCCCTGCGAGGTGCAGTGCAGCGGCAGCCGCGCCCCCGGCGCGGAGACGATGCGAAGGCTGTCGCGCCCCTCGGCCTGATCGAGGGCGACGATGTGCCCGTTTTCATAGGTGGAGAGCATGGCGGAGGCGCCGGTCGCTTCTGCCAGATGCTCGAGGTAAGGCCGCGCGAGGGACGAGATGTTCCAGAACGCGCTGGCGCGGCAGCCGTATTCAAAAAGGCGCAGGCCGAGGGCGTATTTGCCGTCTGCGTGCTGTGTGATGACGTCATAGTCGCGCATGGTGGTCAAAAGGCCGAACACTGTGCTCTTGGGCAGCCCTGCGCGCTCGCTGATGGCCGTGAGCGTCATCGCCTCGCCCGCGTCGCTGAGGAGCTGCAAAAGCTCCATCGCCTTCGCCACGGAGCGGATGGTGTTGCCGTCAGTCATAAATCGGCCCTCCCGGTCAAAAATCGTTGCTTGTATTCTAAAAAATACTGCGGAAAAAGTCAAGATTACGATAATATAAAAATGTATTTCGACATTATCGGACGACTGTGTTGCGTAAGAGCGTGATATTTGCTAAAATATCATGCTGTACCATGGAAGAAAGAGGCGTTTCGGATGCTGGACGGCTTTGCAAGATCAATTACATACCTGCGTATCAGCATCACGGACCGCTGCAATTACCGCTGCCGCTACTGCATGCCGGACGGCGGCATTGAAAAGTGCGCGCACGAGGACATCTGTTCTTTGGAAGGGCTGCGCGACATGGCCGCCGCGGCGGTCAGGTGCGGCGTCAAAAAGATCCGCGTCACCGGTGGCGAGCCGCTCGTGCGCCGCGGTGCGGTGGACTTCTGCCGCATGTTATCAGAAATCCCTGGCGTTGAAGAGCTCTGCGTCACGACAAACGGCAGCCTGCTCAAGGAGTTTGCCCAGCCGCTGCGCGACGCGGGCGTCACGCACCTCAACATCAGCCTCGACACGCTGAACGAGGAGTGCTTTCGCGCCATCACGCGCCTTGGCACGCTGCAGGATACCTTGGACGGTATCGAGGCGGCGGAGCGCGCGGGCTTTGCAAAGATCAAGCTCAACTGCGTGCTGCTCGGCGGCGTCAACGATGACGAGATCGCCGATTTTGTGGACTTAACGCGCGAACATCCGTGGCAGGTGCGCTTCATTGAGCGCATGCCGATGGGCTGCGGAAAGGATTTTGGTACATACCTCCCCTCGCAGGCGGTTTTGGACCGTTGTCCGGAGTTGGAGGCCGTTTCGCACGACGGCGTGGCCGCGTGCTACCGTCTGCCGGATGCAAAGGGGACCGTCGGCCTCATCGCGCCGATGAGTCATGCGTTCTGCGCAGAGTGCAGCCGCATCCGCATCACGGCGGACGGGAAATTAAAGCCGTGCCTGCATTCGGACGCAGAGATCACGCTGCGGGGCTTGTCCGGTGAGGAATTGGAGCAGGCCATCCGCCGCGGCATTCTGATGAAGCCGGAGCGCCACCACATGGACGAGACTGGCGTTACGGAGACGCACCGCGGCATGTTTGCGATCGGAGGCTGAGGATGGAACTGACGCATTTTAACGAACAGGGCCGCGCCCGCATGGTGGACGTGAGCGAAAAGGTGCAGACCTATCGCGTGGCGCGCGCCGCCGCGACGGTCCGCATGGCAAAAGCGACGATGGACAAGATCAAAGAGGGCTCCATCGGCAAGGGCGATGTGTTGGCGGTCGCGCAGGTCGCGGGCATCATGGCCGCGAAGAAAAACAGTGAGCTGATCCCGATGTGCCACCCGCTGCTGCTCACGAAGGTGGACATCTCATTTGAAATCGAAGAAACCGCCCTGCACATCCGCAGCGAGGTCCGCTGCCACGGCGAAACGGGCGTTGAAATGGAAGCGCTGACAGCTGTCAGCGTCGCCGCGCTCACGGTGTACGACATGTGCAAGGCCGTGCAGCGCGATATGCGCATCGACGGTATCCACCTTCTCTATAAAGAGGGCGGCAAGAGCGGCGTTTATGAAGCGGAGGAATGAAGAAATGGCACAGGTGACCGCTGTGAACATCAGCGAAAAAAAGGGCGTGCGCAAGCACGAGGTGCCCTATATCGATGTAAAATGCCGCCACGGCATTGTGGGCGACGCCCACGCGGGTGACTGGCACCGCCAGATCAGCCTGCTGGCCGACGAGAGCGTGGACACGATGCGCGCTATCTGCCAGCTTGAGCTGGATGCGGGTATCTTTGCCGAAAACATCAACACCCGAGGCATCGAGCTCAAGACGCTCCCCGTCGGCACGCGCCTGCGCGTGGGCGAGACGGAGCTTGAGGTCACGCAGATCGGCAAGCAGTGCCACAACGACTGCGAGATCAAGCGCACGACGGGCAAATGCGTGATGCCGACCGAAGGCATCTTTGCCATTGTGATCAAAGAAGGCCGCATTCAGGCCGGAGACGAGATCGAGGTGCTGAAGAAATGAGACTTATCAAAACCGAGGACGCGGTGGGCCATGTGCTCTGCCACGACATGACGCAGATCATCAAGGACCAGTATAAGGACGCGCGCTTCCGCAAGGGCCATGTCGTGACGGAGGAGGACATCCCCGTGCTGCTCAGCATGGGTAAGGAGCACCTCTATGTCTGGGAAATGACGTCCGGCATGGTGCACGAAAACGACGCGGCGGAGCGGCTTTTGGCCCTCTGCGGGCAGGAGAATATGATCCGCAGCGGCGTGAAAGAGGGCAAGATCGAGCTCAAGGCCGCCTGTGACGGCGTGTTTCTGGTCGATTCCGCGCGCCTTGTCGCCGTGAATAGCCAGGACGAGGTGATGATCGCCACGCGCAAGGGCGGCATGGCTGTACGCGAGGGCGACAAGCTCGCGGGCATGCGCGTCATTCCGCTGATCATCGAGGAAGAAAAGCTCCGAAAGGCCGAGCAGGCCGCGGGCGATAAGCCGCTGCTGTCTCTCAAGCCCTATGTGCGCAAGACTGCCTGCATCGTCGCCACCGGAGGTGAGGTCAAAAAGGGCCTCATCAAGGATACGTTCACGCCGGTCGTCATCGACAAGCTCAAGACCTACGGCATCGAAACGCTCGAGGTCGTCTACTCCGGCGACGGGG
>OHDT01000798.1_pt1 | contig 15656 bp, 11 predicted proteins | sample 1567061 | NCBI WGS metagenome assembly OHDT01 (sample SAMEA3879506, study PRJEB24766) | human gut metagenome | biome: human-associated habitat; feature: feces | place: USA | collected 1985/1987
ACTCCCATTGACCATTTAATGACTGTAATAATGGATTTTTTTCTTTTTTCATGTCTGAATAATCCAGATAATAACAATGATCACTATGTGATTCCAATTGATTTACCCTAAACACTTCCGGATTGTCCAGCCATTTCATATCAGCGTTCATATTTTCCCTCTCTTTCCATACACCCCATACAATCATATTATTCATGGGCTGTATCCTGTAATTATCCTATTATTTATATACCCCAACAAAGGATAGGACAGGGGCTACCCTTGCATCCTCAATACGAATTTCAAGCAAATCTGTCTCAATTCCCTGTAAATCAACAATCTTTTTATACCCTATGGTTGTTGCTTCAGTTAGCTTTTCCTTTTTTCCTTCCGCAGCAGCATACCATACAGAGAACTTTTCTACCCTCTGGCTATATGGGATTGCTTCCTTCAACACCAGATATGATAACATATTTTTTTCTTTCCAGCGCATCTGTATCGTCAATTCCCTGTTTCCGGCCGCGTTTTCGAATACCCTGTCATAATGATCTGTTCTAAGTACATCCCCACTATTTCCATGTATATCCTTTTCCGGAATCGTCTGGAGTTCTGCAATATCTGCCAGATTATCATTAAAAGTATCTTTTATAAATTCTCCAAGCAGTTTCACATTTTTCACATCCGTCGGGTGAAGCTTTCCATTTTTCATTGGTGGAAGATTTAACAAAAGTGTCGTGTTTCCACCTACAGAGGACAAGTAAATCTCTTTCAGATTTTCAAAGGAACGCACCTTGTCATCTTCCTCTTCATGGTAAAACCATCCCGGACGAATAGAGACATCCGTTTCTGCCGGATAGTAAGCCAGATTTTTTTCGGAACGCAGACATTCACGGCTTCCAAGGTCTGTCTGTGTTTCATCTAATGGACGGTTACGGAATTCTTCATTATCTTCCTGCTGACTGAGTTGTGCTGTAATTGCCGGATCTGTCATATCAGCAGCTACAACACTCCATTCGCTCGGACGTACCTGCCCGGCTTCATTTCCACACCATCGGATATCCGGACCTGAAATTGAAATTACAGCATCCGGCTGGAGCTTACGCATCACTTCATAATATCGCTTCCAGTCGTAAATCTGTTTCTTTCCATTGCTTCCTTCTCCACATGCACCATCCAGCCAGATCACAAAGATATCTCCATAGTTTGTCAACAATTCTGTAAGCTGATTTACATAGTAGTCATCATACTCCTTACCTTTTCCATAAGCTTCATTATTTCTATCCCATGGCGAAAGGTAGGCTCCAAATTTCAGACCAAATTCCTTACATGCCTCTGCTGTTTCGCGGACAATATCACCTTTTCCATTTTTGTATGGTGAATTTTTAATGCTGTGTTCCGTATACCTGCTCGGCCAGAGGCAAAAACCATCATGATGCTTGCAGGTAAGGATCAGTCCTTTCATCCCACCTTCTGCAGCTGTTTTTGCCCATTGGCGGGCATCTAATTCTTTTGGATTGAAAATTGATTCCGGTTCATCTCCCAATCCCCACTCACTTCCGGTAAATGTATTAACTGTAAAGTGAATAAAACAAAAATATTCCATATTCTGATAAGCAATCTGCCGTTGACTCGGTGTAACCGAAACCAGACGTTCATCTTCTTTCATTCCTCTATATTCCATTTCAACACTCCTCCATCTGTTCTCTAAGTCGCTGGTTCGCTGCTTCCACATTCATTTCTGACATAATAAATGTAATGACTAATGACAGGATCATTGGAATCCATAAATACATAATGTGAAGCATATTCATGCAGGATGCAGGCTGCACGGCCGCTTCCTTGACAAATCCGCTTGCATCAAGCAGCCATCCGCAGAGGGCAACTCCGATTCCACCCCCGATTTTGGTTCCAAAGGATGTACAGGAATACATGGTTCCATCAATGTGTTTATGTTTTGTCAGGTATGTGTATTCTGAACAGCTTGCCACAACAGCTCCCATATCTCCCTGCCATGGTGCCATTCCAAGTGCTGCGATTGCGGTAAAAGCAAGCATCAGCGGAACACTTCCCATATAGCCTGCAAAAATAACACCGACACGGCCGGCTGTTCCAAGAATGTATCCTGCAAGATTCATTCGATATAATCCCTTCATCTTTTCCACAAGCATAGGTGTAATACACATTGCAATGATGACAGGGATATTAATTGCCCAGGAAAAGACCGAATATAAATTTTCATTTTTCAAAACATAAATCATATAGTAAATACCCATATTTAACATAGCAGAATAGATCTGCTGACAAATATAAGTAACACAAATCATAAGATAATATTTATTGGAAAATAAAAGTTTTGCGGCTTCAATCAAACCATATTTTTCTTCTGTCTGTTCTCTGCCTGCCTTTAATTCTTCCTCCGGAAGTTCTTTGATTGAGAATACGGAAATTGTGTTTACAATCAGTCCGATTACTGCGTATATGATTGCTACGGTTCTCCATGCAGCAGCTCCACCGCCTGCCATTCTTACAAACTGAACGGTGATAGATTGAATGATCAGACTTGTTAAAAACGCAAAAATAAAACGGAACGATCCCATTTCTACCCGTTCTTTGCTATTTTTTGTACAAAACGTAACCAGTGATGCATAGGCAATATTGTTTGCAGTAAAAAATACTGCATTCAGCAAAGTATATGCAAGAAAAAACCATGCATACTGTGCTGTTTTTCCAAGACTTTCCGGTATTGCAAAGTTCGCCACAAGCGTTACCGCACAGCCAAAATATGCATAAAGCATCCACGGTCTTGCTTTTCCAAGTCTGCTCTTTGTTTTGTCAATCAATGTACCAAAAAACATATCACTGACACCGTCGAATAATTTTGATACCATGATCAATGTTCCGACAACTCCCGGATTTAACCCTACCGTATTTGTCAGATACAACATTACAAATGAGGAAAGAAATGCATACACGACATTTCCTGCCAGATCTCCGGTTCCATACCCCACCTTGTTATACCATTTCAGGTATTTCTTTTCTTCCATGTGAAACTGCTCCTTTCGATGATCCTTATTTTTGTTCCCACAACTTTGTTATAGATAGTATATAAAAACTGATGTCAAAAAACCATATCATAAATTACACAAAACATGCACAAAACAGTATAATTAACAAAAACCATTTTCTTTATTCCTTTCTTTTGTTATTTTTGACATGTACTTTTATTGACTTTCATTTTCCAGAACGTTAATTTATACAAAAAATACCATTATTTCAAACGTTTGAAATCTAAATGGACAAGACATGCATAAAATGATAAAATTGCATCATGAGCCAAACAGAAATTTATGTATTTCAGATTATTATTTCATGAACATTTTTCAATTATCATATGGGGGCCTCAAATGTATACCAATAATGCATATCTGAATAACTCAACAATTGACAGAAAAGATAAATCCAAGCCACTTGTCGTAACCATGTGTGGGACTTACAAGTTATATACGCACCCTAAACTTCCCACCTGGAGACCACGTGGCAGAGTTGATTTTCAGTTGATCTTTATTGCTGCTGGGAAAGCTCATTTTCATTTTGACAACGATGAGGAAGAAACGATTGTTCATGCTGGTCATATGGTTTTATACCGCCCAAGAGAACCCCAGAAATATGAATACTATGCCAAAGACCAGGTGGAAGTTTACTGGGTTCATTTTACAGGAAACAATGTCACCAATCTGCTCCGTTCCTATGGATTGACAAATGATAAAAGGGTGTTCCACTGTGGTTCCGGTTCGGAATATCAGTATCTTTTCCGTGCCATGATAAAAGAATTACAAATGTGTCAGGATAGCTATCCTGAAATGCTTGAAATGTATTTAAGACAAATTTTTATAAAACTGCAGCGCCACTTTAAATCTTCTATCACCACAGTGAACTCCCATGCTGCTGAGGAAATAGACAAAGCAATTTCTTATTTCAGTGAGCATTACAATGAACCGATCAGTATTGATGACTATGCTGAGCAAAATCATGTCAGTGCCAGTTGGTTTATCCGTAATTTCAGATTATATGCCGGAATCACGCCAAAGCAATTCATTCTGCAAAAAAGAATATATAATGCCGAAGCACTGCTTCAGAATACACAATACAATATCAATGAGATCGCACAAATTGTCGGATATGATAATCCACTGTATTTCAGCCGCATTTTTCAAAAGGCAAAAGGACTGTCACCTTCTGAATATCGTAAAAACATATAAGCAAATGCAAAAAGTAGAGAAGCGGTATCTCTGCTTTTTGCAATTTTTGTCCAATTATTTTTTTATTTTGGCAAGTAATATCCCCTTTCGTGTTTTATAATGACAGCGTAAACAGAAAGGAGATGAACTTCCATGAGAAACAAATTCCACAACTTTATTGAAAACTTTCTTAGCTTTTATGAAACTTTCTTCACGAAAGGATATTATTATTTTTAAATATTATCCCATACCTTCCTCAATCTCCCCATTCGTCAAATCATATCTCATATCAAAAAATCCAATATCTCTGCCTTCCGGACTGTCCCATTCTAAGGAATTGTCAGCCAATCACTTTTATCCAAATATCCCGGCACCACTTAAACTGTTGCAGAAAAACAAACACATATTGTTAAAAATTTGACAAAAAGAAAAAAAGTGCTACAATAATGCTAATTTCAGGCAAAAGGAGTATCTCAGACATGAAGACAGGACTTGTAGTAGAAGGCGGCGGTATGAAATGTGCCTACAGCGCAGGCATTCTCGACCGCTTTTTAGATGAACACATTACATTTGATTACTGCATCGGCGTATCGGCCGGATCTGCAAATGTGGCAAGCTATCTTGCCGGACAGCGCGGACGAAACCTTCGATTTTACGTAGACCATCTGCATGAGCCAGGTTATATGGGCGTCAAAAATCTGCTGCGCACCGGACAGTTCTTCGGTCTTCAATATATTTATCAGACATTGTGGAAAATCCGGCCGAGTTCGAGCTTGTTGCAACCGATGCTGCAACCGGAAAACCGGTGTATTTTACCAAAGATGATATGAAACAGGATGACTACCGTGCCATCATGGCAAGCTGTGCCCTGCCCGTTATGTGCCGTCCGATTTCTTTCCATAACGAGACGTATTTTGATGGTGGATTATCGGATTCCGTTCCGATCGAGCGCGCGTTTGCCAAGGGATGTGACCGTGTGGTTGTAATCTTAAGCAAACCCCGCAGTTTTGTAAAGCAGCCGGAAGGCTTCCGGCACATTTACCGGCATGCCCTGCGCAAATATCCACAGACCATAAAAGCCCTCGACAACCGGCATCTGATGTACCGCCAGAATATTGCCGATGTCAAAAAACACGAAACCGCCGGGGAAGCGCTTATTTTTGCACCTTCGAAAGAGTTAAAAATGAGTACTTACGCACGCGATGAAAAGTTGGAACAGGAATTGTATGATCTGGGGATTTCTGATTTTAATGCACGTCTGAAGGAACTGCATACATTTCTTTCCTGAAAGAAGACAAAGCCCACCGGATATTGTATTTAATTCATTTTATTTTCGCAGTCTTGCAATTCATGAAAAATATTATCCACATAAACCGTATCGTTTTCAATACGATAAAGCATAAAATATCGATGGGATAAAAAATTGATTCTTCGATATCCTAATTCTTTTAGTTTTAGATTATCACAAAGTTTCAGACTCCCGGCAACATTTGACAGACTTGTTTTTGTTGCTTCAAAGTCATTTAATAAATTTCTTGCAGCCTGCTCACTTTTCTTTTCAAACAAAAGATACGCAATAAATCTATCAAGATCTTCCTCCGCATGCTTCATCAAAACGATCTTATAATCCATACTTTGACCTCATATCAGAAATCACATGATCTGCATCCCTGAACAATCCCTCTTCCCTGGACTTTTTCAATTTTGCAAGCATCTCTTTCTCCAACATCGGTGCATATGGATTTGATTCTATCTGTCTTTTTATTTCAAAAGGAAATCCATTTGTGGCAACAGCCTGTGTTAAAAACATTCTGATTGCTGTTGTTGTATCTGTACCCAAATCCTTAAATAGAGCATCTGATTTACGCTTTAACTCGTCTTCTACTCTGACCTGAATTGTACTAGCCATATTCACTACCTCGCTTCCATTTATTTTCTCTATTATAATGTCAAATCATTTGTATTTCAATACATTTGTATTGTTTTTGTATGAGTAAAAATGCAGAAAATATTGACACGTTCTAAAAAATCTTCCATATAGAAGATTCGCAGACTAAAAAAGGCGGGATCCCCATCGGGTTTCCCGCCTTTTCTGCCACTGCCATCCAAGCGATTAACAGCCTTCCGTATTCACTTCAATCTTATCCAGTTTCCAGATATCATCGACATATTCCTGAATGGTTCTGTCAGAAGAGAATTTACCACTGTGTGCAATATTTAAAATTGCAGATTTTGCCCACGCACTCTTGTTGGTGTAATAAACACCGATCTTCTTCTGTGCATTTGCATATGCACGGAAATCTGCAAGGATAAAGTAGTGGTCTGCTACCTGTCCCTGCTGTGGATTGAGCAGTGAGTTGTACAGCTCGCGGAACAACTCACGGTCATTATGAGAATACGTTCCATCTACCAGCTGGTTGACAACCTTCTTGATATCCTCATCATTATTGTAGATATCATATGGGTTGTAATCATGATGCTGCTCATGTGCGATAACCTCATCTGCGCTCATACCAAAGATAAAGATATTGTCTGCACCGACTTCCTCGTACATCTCAACATTTGCGCCATCCATGGTTCCAAGTGTAATCGCACCATTTAACATAAACTTCATGTTTCCGGTTCCGGATGCCTCTTTACTTGCTGTGGAAATCTGTTCGCTGACATCTGCTGCCGCAAAAATCCACTCTGCAATGGATACACGGTAGTCCTCAATGAACACAACCTTGATCTTTCCGTTGATGGATGGATCATTATTGATTACATCCGCAACAGTGTTAATCAGCTTGATGGTCTTCTTTGCCGTACGATATCCGGCTGCAGCCTTTGCTCCGAAGATAAAAGTTCTCGGATAGAAATCCATGCCCGGATTTGCCTTGATCTGGTTGTACAGATACATCACATGCAGAATATTCATAAGCTGTCTCTTATACTCATGCAGTCTCTTAACCTGTACATCAAAGATAGAATTCGGATCGACTTCGATACCATTGTGCTCCTTGATATATTTTGCCAGACGGATCTTATTCTGCTTTTTGATCTCCAGAAATTCCTGCTGTGCTTTCGGATCGGTTGCATATTTTGTCAGATCCTCGACCTTCGCAAGACTTGTGATCCAGTCTTTTCCGACATGCTTTGTTACCCAGTCTGCAAGCAGTGGATTTCCATGTGCAAGGAAACGTCTCTGTGTGATACCGTTGGTTTTATTGTTAAATTTCTCTGGAAACAGTTCATAGAAATCACGAAGTTCCTGCTTCTCAAGAATCTCTGTATGCAGTCTTGCCACACCGTTGACAGAATATCCGGCAACAATTGCAAGATTTGCCATCTTCACCTGTCCGTCGTAGAGAATTGCCATCTTGCGCACCTTCTCCTCATTATCCGGATATTTTGCACGGATCTCTTCTACAAAACGGCGGTTGATCTCATCCACGATCTGATATACACGCGGAAGCAGTCTCTGGAAGATGTCGATCGGCCACTTTTCAAGTGCCTCTGCCATGATGGTATGGTTGGTATAAGCTACACAGTGTGTTGTGATCTCCCATGCCTCATCCCATGACATGCCTTCCTCATCCAGAAGGATTCGCATCAGTTCTGCAACAGCAACCGTCGGATGGGTATCATTCATCTGGAACGTTACCTTCTTTGGCAGATCATGCAGATCATTGTGATGTTTCTTAAAACGCTCCAGCGCACGCTGGATACTTGCGGAAACAAAGAAATACTGCTGTTTTAAGCGCAGTTCCTTTCCTTTTACGTGATTGTCGTTCGGATACAGCACCTCTACCAGGTTGCGGGCAAGATTTTCCTGCTCCACTGCCTGATCGTAATCTCCACGGTCAAAGGAATCCAGTGAAAACTCTTCCTTCGGCTGTGCATCCCAGATCATCAGGGAATCTACCACATGGTTGCCGTAGCCAACGATCGGCATATCATAAGGAATTGCAAGAACAGACTGATACCCTACCTGCTCAAAGTGCAGATTTCCGTCCTCCCCTGCGGTTTCTTCCACATGACCACCAAACTTGATCTCGTAGCAGTATTCCGGTCTGCGAAGTTCAAACGGATATCCGTCCTTTAACCAGTTATCCGGTACTTCGACCTGAAATCCATCAATAATCTGCTGCTTGAACATACCGTAGCGGTAACGGATTCCACATCCATATGCGGCATAGCCCAGAGTAGCAAGAGAATCCATAAAACATGCTGCCAGCCGGCCAAGTCCGCCATTTCCAAGAGCCGGATCCGGCTCCTGGTCTTCAATGACACTTAAATCCAGTCCAATCTCTTCAAGTGCTTCTTTTACTTCCCCATAAGCCCCCAGATTAATCAGATTATTTCCCAGTGCCCTGCCCATCAGAAACTCCATGGACATATAATACAATATCTTAGGGTCATCTTTTTCAATGACCTGCTGTGTTGCCATCCATTCATCCATGACAACATCCTTGACAGCCAGTGAAACAGCCTGATAAATCTCCTGCTGTGTCGCTTCTTTCAATGTCTTACGATACATCGTCTTGACATTTTCTGTCACGGAAGCAATAAACTCCTTTTTACTAAACACTTTGTCTCGCATCAAAAGTCCTCCTCTGCGCCTGGTTTGCGTGACACTATTGTTTTTCCACTGCCAGCGTAACCTTCTCACCGTTAATGCTCCATTCTTTCTGATATCCGGCAAGTGTGCCTGCAGTGATAGTATTTGCAAGTACCTCTGTCTGGATCTTTTCTCCGTATTTATTGAAAATACCAGTTACCTTCTCGTCTGCTGTATAGGAAACAGCAATATGATCCATAACTTCAAAACCAGCCTCTTTACGCATGGTCTGAATCTTACTGATCAGTTCACGCACAAAACCTTCTTCGATCAATTCCGGTGTCAGTCTTGTATCCATAACAACTGTCACATTGTTATCCCCCTCGGTCACAAAGCCTTCGGCCTGTGTCATGGTAATCAGAAGATCCTCCTCCAATAATACAACCTCGGAACTTACACTGTCAAGTTTCAGACATCCGTTCTCTTTTAATTCTTTCATTGCAGCATTTCCGTCAAGTTCTGACAGGGCAGCCTGAATCTGTTTTAAATACTTACCATATTTCGGACCAACCGTACGAAGCTGCGGCTTGAACTGATAATCTGTATAAGAAGAAACATCATCGGTAAATGCCACATTTTTGACATTCAACTCATCGGCAATAATCTCTTTATAAAAATCACCCAGTGTTTCCGGTGCCTTGATATACATCTGTCCGATCGGCTGACGGTTCTTGATATTGGCACTGTTACGGCACGCACGTCCCATAACAACAATCTTTAATACCTCATCCATTGCGGTTTCGAGATCTTTGTCGATCAGCTTTTCATCCACAACCGGGAAGTCACACAGATGAATACTTTCCGGTGCTGACGGATCGATGGAGCATACCAGATTGCGATAAATATCTTCTGTCATAAATGGAATCATCGGTGCTGCCGCTTTGCTGATTGTAACAAGTGCGGTATACAATGTCATATAAGCATTGATCTTATCCTGCTCCATGCCTTTTGCCCAGAAACGCTCACGGGAGCGGCGGACATACCAGTTACTCATATCATCGACAAACTCCTGCAGATATTTTGCAGCTTCCGGAATCTTATAATTAGAAAGACTTTCATCCACACCAGCTACTGCAGAATTGAGCTTAGAAAGCAGCCACTTATCCATAACCGATAATTTGTCATACTCCAGCTTGTATTTTGTAGCGTCAAACTGGTCAATATTTGCATAAAGTACGAAGAACGCATAGGTATTCCAGAGCGTTCCCATAAACTTACGCTGGCCCTCAAGCACAAGCTTGCCGGAGAATCTCTTTGGAATCCATGGTGCGGATGCCGTATAGAAATACCAGCGGATAGCGTCTGCGCCGTATGTCTGCAGGGCATCAAACGGATCTACGGCATTTCCCTTGGACTTGGACATCTTCTGTCCGTTTTCATCCTGTACATGTCCGAGCACGATGACGTTCTCATAAGGTGCTTTGTTGAAAAGCAGTGTCGATTCTGCCATAAGAGAATGGAACCATCCTCTGGTCTGATCAACTGCCTCTGAGATAAATTTGGCCGGGAACTGCTGCTCAAATACTTCTTTATTTTCAAATGGATAGTGATGCTGTGCAAACGGCATAGCTCCGGAATCAAACCAGCAATCCAATACTTCCGGTACACGGTGCATATCCTTGCCACACTCCGGACACTTGATCGTCACCGCATCAATATATGGTCTGTGAAGTTCTACCTCTGCTGCCTTTGGATCACCGGCTTTTTCTGCTAATTCAGCGCGGCTTCCGATACATTCTCTGTGTCCGCACGCACACTCCCAGATGTTAAGTGGAGTACCCCAGTAACGGTTACGGGAAATTGCCCAGTCCTGAATGTTTTCCAGCCAGTTTCCGAAACGTCCGGAACCGATGGATTCCGGAATCCAGTTAACAGTGTTGTTATTGCGGATCAGATCAGCCTTTACTGCAGTCTCTTTGATGTACCAGGACTCTCTTGCATAATAAATCAGAGGCTTGTCACATCTCCAGCAGTGTGGATACTCATGTTCAAACTTCGGAGCATCAAACAGCTGCTTTCTGGCACTTAAATCCTTTAATACTTCCGGATCGGCATCCTTTACCCACATACCGGCAAACGGTGTCTCCTCAGTCAGTTCTCCTTTTCCATTTACGAACTGTACAAACGGAAGGTCGTAGTTTCTTCCGACATTGGCATCATCCTCACCAAATGCGGGTGCGATATGAACGATTCCAGTACCATCGGACATCGTGACATAAGTATCGCAGGTCACAAAGAAGCCTTTCTTGCCCTGCTTATCTGCCAGTTCCTTTGCACAGGCATAAAGAGGCTCATATTCTTTACGTTCAAGATCCTGTCCCTTGTAGGTTTCAAGCACTTCGTAGGCTTTCTTTCCTGCCTCTTTATCCTCTTTGGAAAGAAGTGGAGAAAGCACCTTGTCTGCCAGTGCCTCTGCCAGATAATACGTATAACCATCTACTGCTTTTACCTTGATATAGGTATCATTCGGGTTTACACAAAGTGCCACGTTACTTGGCAGTGTCCACGGAGTTGTCGTCCATGCCAGGAAATAAGCATCTTCATCCACAACCTTAAAACGAACAACTGCGGATTTTTCTTTTACCAGTTTATAGCCCTGTGCCACCTCCTGTGCAGAAAGCGGAGTTCCACAACGCGGACAATACGGCACAATCTTAAATCCCTTGTAGAGAAGACCTTTGTTCCAGATCTCCTTTAACGCCCACCACTCAGACTCAATGAAATTGTCATCATAAGTGACATATGGATTGTCCATATCTGCCCAGAAACCTACCGTATTTGAGAAATCTTCCCACATACCCTTGTATTTCCAGACGGATTCTTTACACTTTTTGATGAATGGCTCAAGACCATATGCTTCGATCTGATCCTTTCCATCCAGTCCAAGAAGTTTCTCCACTTCGATTTCTACCGGAAGACCGTGGGTATCCCATCCGGCTTTCCGTGGAACGTACTTTCCTTTCATGGTCTGGAATCTCGGAATCATATCCTTGATGGTACGTGTCTCTACATGTCCGATATGTGGTTTTCCGTTTGCCGTAGGCGGTCCGTCATAAAATGTGTAAGTCTCGCCTTCCTTACGGTTCTCCATGGATTTTTTGAAGATATCATTTTCGCGCCAGAATTTTTCCGTTTCTTTTTCGCGATCGACAAAGTTCATATTGGTATCTACTTTGTTGTACATATTTTCCTCCTGCATTTATGATTCTGAAATAAAAAATCCCCACGTCCAGTAATTAGGACGCGGGGTCACGTTATACCACCTGATTACCATGTACTTAAATCCCGTATTCAAAAAGGATTTGCATACTTCGTTCCCATAACGCTGGAAATACGTCGAACTCTACTCTCCTGGGATTTCGATCCGCAACTCGGAAGTGATTTTCACTGTCATATTACTCGTATTGGCTCTCACCTGTTCCAACTCTCTTTGACTTTCCTATCACAGTTACTGTCTTCGTCTTCGTTTTTCACCTTTGGTTTTAAGTATAGTAATGATTCTTTCAGATGTCAAGTAAAATTCCTGTTCAGCCAGGCTTTCCATGCACAGTAATTTTCCAGTTCCCCGGATACCTGTTTCCGGTAAGCAAATCTCAACATCTCATAATAACAGTCATTCTCATAAATTGGATACTTCAGTTCCCAGTCATTGTCCGGATTTGTTCCATCCATATACACAAGTCCCTCTTCCGTAAACAGCACGATCCCATGCCTGCTTCGGATGCACTGCCCTGCGGCTTCCTCCTTTGCCAGTCTGCGTGCCAGTTCAACCGAATCTACCAGATCCGGGTAATCCATACTGTAAATTGTTGCAAGCATCCGCAATTTCTTCACCTGGCTTTCACTCTGCAGAAGCAGCCAGGTACCGGCATATCCATTACTGCGCATCTTCAATCCGTCAATCCCTGTCACCATTCCTGTCCATATATAGTAGTCCGGGTTGACCGGAAGAAAGCAAAGTTCTTCTATCCCTGTAAATGCACGCAGACACTCAAGCAGCAGAGCTCCCGCTTCAATAACATCAATCAGCCCGCGTTCCTTGTCTTCACAGACCACCAGCACACGGTTTCGCTTCTCATCTTTTTGCAATGTCGTAATTGCCGGGTCAAACGCAAAAAATGTGTTCAGTTTTTTATCATAAACGGCCCATGCATTATTTAATTCTTCGATCTCTTCCAACCGGTAATTATCATTTTCCACGGGGGACAGCATCCCCTGAGCCATCTTAAACAAACTATGCTCTGTGACATCCGAAACTGTGTGTTTGTCCTTCCAGTAATACCATTCAACCAGTGGGTTTTTTGGCTTTATCTCCCTAAGGATTCCCTGATTGATCCTTGACATAAGCTGCTGTCCCCTATCCATATCCTGATGAATCGTTTCCTGATTTACCAATGGTGCCAGATGAATGGTTGTATGACACCGAAATGAAATAATCGACATGTGAATACTCCTTTAATCTTTGTGTTTCCAGTTATACAGAAAATTTCCCAGTGAAGCCAGAATGATCAATCCATATCCTATCAGACTGTATCGATCCGGAATCTCCGCGAATAAAAGAAATCCAAGTAATGTTGCAAAAATAATCTGTGAATAATCAAAAATAGAAATTTTTCCGGCAGGTGCATAGGTATATGCTGCGGTGATCGTAAACTGTCCTCCCGCTGCAAAAAGTCCCGCAAGAAGCAGCGTCAACAACTGCCGCAGTGACATCGGCTGATAATGAAATACAATCCACGGTATCACAATAATACAGGAAAAGCAAGAAAAATAAAACACAATGACCGGTCCCTTTACTCCGTGTGTACCCATCTTCCGCACCATTGTATATGCGATTCCTGCACCCAGTCCTCCGCATACGCCAATAAGCGCAGGGATCAGATGTGCATTTTCAAACCCCGGTTTTACCACAAACAAACAGCCGACAAATGCCAGTATAACGCACATTGCCTGAGCTGGTTTTATCTTTTCTTTTAATAACAGGAAGGAAAAAATAATTGCAAAAAAGGGAGATAATTTATTTAAAATAGAAGCATCTGCCACCAACAGGTGATCAATCGCGTAGAAATTACAAAGAATTCCAAGTGTCCCAAATGCACAGCGTAAAAACAGTGAACCCCACTGTGTTTTTTCCACCTTAGGTGCTGTATGATTTTTGATAAGAATAATTGCCGCAAAAAATGCAGCTACCAGATTCCGAAAAAAACTTTTCTGTACGGACGACAGATCTCCCGCCAGCCGCACACTCACATTCATACACGCAAAAAAGAATGCCGACAAAATAATCATTATCATGCCACGTATATAATTTTCCTGTTTCATTGTACAATCACCTCAGATTTTTATTATAGAACCGGCATCCGTGATGCCGGTTTTATAATACCATACTTTTTCTTTTTTTGAAAATCTGAAATTTTACTTTGTACTGTTGTCATTTTCTGTATTGCTGCCGGATGAATTACCTGCCAAATGATTTTAGTTTTCCTGTTTCACTGGGTATCTTTGGGATGAAACTCCCATTTAAAAAGCACCAGCTTAACCTGCAGACATCTACAGGCCCAAGCTGGTGCTTATTCCCATATTATTTTTCTTTATGCGAACGGATTCTCCGTCGGATAAGGCAGAGATGCCGGCTGGTTGTAATTGATGTCCTCCATCGGAACCCCAATATACTTAAATACCTCAAACAGAGCCTTTCCGTAATGTCCGAATGCAACCGCTCCGTGATGCGGATAATTCTTCTCGATCAGAACGTGACGGTAGAAACGTCCCATCTCATGAATGGCAAATACGCCAATGCTTCCGAACGAACGGGTTGCAACCGGAAGGACTTCTCCCTGTGCCACATACGCGCGCAGCTTATTGTCGGAAGTGGACTGCAGGCGGTAGAATGTGATATCGCCCGGTGCAATATCTCCCTCAAGGGTACCGTTTGTTACTTCGACAGGAAGGCTTCTTGCCATGATCATCTGGTTTTTCATCTCACAGGATGCCAGCTTCTTTGAACAGGTATTGCCACAATGGAATCCCATAAACGTATCTTTATGTGTATAGTCAAACTTGCCCTCGATCGACTCTTTGTACATATCCTTCGGAACGGAGTTATTGATGTCAAGCAGTGTGACAGCATCCTCGCTCACGCAGGTGCCGATAAACTCACTCAGTGCGCCATAAATATCTACCTCGCAGGATACCGGAATGCCTCTTCCGGTCAGACGACTGTTGACATAGCACGGAACAAATCCAAACTGTGTCTGGAATGCCGGCCAGCATTTTCCTGCAATTGCAACATATTTGCGGGAACCTTTGTGCGCCTCAATCCAGTCAAGCAGTGTCAGTTCATACTGTGCAAGTTTCTCTAAAATCTCCGGCTTTTTGTTTCCCTCACCGAGTTCTGCTTTCATATCTGCAACAACCTCCGGAATACGCTGATCTCCTGCGTGGTTGTTGAATGCCTCAAACAGATCCAGCTCTGAATTTTCCTCAATTTCCACGCCCAGATTATAAAGCTGCTGGATTGGAGCATTGCATGCAAGGAAATTCGTTGGTCTTGGTCCAAAGGAAATGATTTTTAAGTTTGCAAGTCCTTCTACTGCTCTTGCAATCGGTAAAAAGTCGTGAATCATATCTGCGCAATCCTCTGCATCTCCAACCGGATATTCCGGAATGTAAGCACCGACATTGCGAAGTTTTAAGTTGTAACTTGCATTTAACATACCGCAGTATGCATCTCCACGTCCCTGAACCAGATTGTTCTGGGACTCTTCTGCTGCAGCAACAAACATCTTTGGTCCATCAAAATATTTTGCAAGCATGGTCTCGGAAATTTCCGGTCCGAA
>OHDT01000800.1_pt1 | contig 15587 bp, 15 predicted proteins | sample 1567061 | NCBI WGS metagenome assembly OHDT01 (sample SAMEA3879506, study PRJEB24766) | human gut metagenome | biome: human-associated habitat; feature: feces | place: USA | collected 1985/1987
ATTTTGAACAATTTAAAGAAGATTATGAGGAGTTTCACAATTGTCTGACAGATTTGAAGGAAAAGGAGAAAAAAGTATGGCATATTTGGATTGTTCAGTGAAAAGCTGCACCTACAATAATGAAGACGGCTGTTGCTGCAAAGGCGACATTCAGGTGGAGGGACGCGAAGCAACCGAAGCACAGAGCACCTGTTGCGGAAGTTTCAAAGACCGCGGAACAAACGGTGCAGCCTGTAACGCATTAAAAGATGTTTCCAAGGAAATCGACGTTGCGTGTGAGGCAACACACTGCCGTTTCAATGAAAATGAGAAATGTCACGCAGATCATATCGGTATTTCCGGTGCCGGAGCCTGCACCTGTGGAGAGACAGAGTGCGCAAGCTTCGAGTGCAACTGTAAATATGAATAATTAATACAGGTATGAAACTGGTCTGCACATGCTCCATTTGTGCAGACCATAAAAAAGCAGGATAAGAAAATTTACATCTGTAAAGCAGGATTCCAGTGCTTTAAAACACAAAAACTACACAAAAAGTTTACAAAGATACCCTTGTTTCTTTTGCCGCGGAGATGTAGTATGGGAGTTGGAAAAACAAAAAGATTCCTGTTTGGAGGCGGTACTTATGAGAAAAAAATCACATATTTCACTGGCACGTTACATTGTAAATAATATGGAAGACAATGATCTGAAAAAACATAAATTATCTTTTTACATCGGAAGTGTCCTGCCGGACATTAAGCCATCTTTCGTCTATAAGCGCCATGAGATGGAAGGAACTTACCCGGATATCAGACGCCATATTGAGCGCCTTTCCGAGGGCAGGAAACTGGTGGAGAAGAAAAAAGGGCGCAAGTATTACATGGATCTTGGACAGATCAGCCACTATCTGGCAGACTATTTTACCTATCCTCACAATAAGATCTATCCGGGAAGTCTGAAGGATCACTGTTCTTACGAGGAGAAGTTAAAGCGGGATTTGCGGAGATATATCAGGACGGACGCTGCAAAACCGCATAAAGCAGATCATCTGGAATTTAACAGTGCCAGAAATCTTTGCGATTTTATCCAGAAATCCCATGATGATTATCTTGTGAGAAAGCATGATGTGGAGGATGATATCCATCACATTGTGGAGGTGAACTACAAGGCAATGGAGACAATGATACATTTACTCGCCGAGAAAAGGGCAGAATTCCGGTTAAAACATTCCTGAAAAATGAAAAACATACAAAAACGATAGGAAAACATACGAATCAAATATTAATTTTTTATGAACAGCGCATCCAAAGTCGAAAAATGGATGCGCTGTTTTTGTAGGAAATACGTGCAATTGTGAAAAAATCCGTTTGGAAATGTCGAATTTTGGAGAAAACTCATCACCTAATTCATTTGATTTTTGAATCTGCGGATAGTAATATGGAGAATATAAAAGAGAGGAAAAGAAAAAGGGGAAAAGAAAAAGGGACTATTCTCTGCTCCGGCAATTAGCAGAAATTTGAATTTGTAAAATTGCATTTTCCATTGAGGAAATCAGGAGGATTCATATGAGAAAGTTGAGTGAGTTACAGCAGGAAATCGAATCCGTTCGATTTGAACTGGATCAGGCACTTTTACGACAGGATAAGTTTGATAATTACTATCAAAAAAGTACAAAACTCGATCAGCTGATTGAAGAGTATATCGAGGAAACAGAAAGAAGTAAGTAGAGAAGAATGGAAAATAATGCCAAATCAGGAAATAACTGGTCTGGCATTATTTTTTTGCGCTAAAATATTGATTTTTTCTTAAGAATAGTCTAATATATGTTTAAAAGTGGTGGAAAGTGGTAGAGAATGGTTCGAAGTGGTGGCAAATGACCACAGAAATGGAAAATCAAGAGGAACCAGCTGCCGCACAAAGGCAGGTGATTGTGTCATGTTTATGGGAGAATACAACCACACAGTTGATCCAAAAGGCAGACTGATAGTTCCGGCAAAATTCAGAGAGCAGCTTGGCGATGAATTTGTAGTGACAAAGGGACTTGATGGATGCTTATTTGTGTATACGTCAGAAGAATGGCACAACATCGAAGAGAAATTCAGAAACATTTCCATGACTTCCAAGGATGCAAGAAAGTTTTCACGTTTCTTTTTTGCAGGAGCAGCTTCCTGTGAACTGGACAAGCAGGGAAGAATCCTTCTTCCACCAGTTTTAAGAGAATATGCAAATCTGACAAAAGATGTCGTTTTAGTCGGAGTCTTAAGCAGAGTGGAAATCTGGGACAAAGACAGATGGCAGGAGAATACATATGATGAAGATGAGATGGATGAGATTGCAGAACACATGGCAGATTTAGGGTTCAGCATCTGATCCACAGAGAATAAAAAAAGAGAGCCAGAGCAAAAGTCAGGCAGAGAGGATCACAATGGAATTTAATCATTATTCAGTATTACTAAATGAGACAATTGAAAATTTGAATATCAAGCCTGACGGAATCTATGTGGATGGAACACTTGGCGGTGGCGGACATGCTTACCAGGTGGCTTCACGGTTATCAGAAAAAGGCAGGCTGATCGGAATCGATCAGGACGCGGATGCAATCGCAGCCGCCGGAGAAAGATTAAAGGAATTTGGTGACAAGATCACCATTATCCGAAGCAATTACGCCAACATGAAAGAGGAACTTCACCGCATTGGCGTGGAAAAGGTGGATGGAATCGTGTTGGATCTTGGCGTATCTTCGTTTCAGTTAGATACACCGGAGCGAGGTTTTACTTACCGTGATGAGAATGCTCCACTTGATATGAGAATGGATGACAGACAGAGCCTGACTGCAAAAGATATCGTAAACGGATACAGTGAGATGGATCTTTACCGGATCATCCGTGATTATGGTGAGGACAAGTTTGCAAAAAATATTGCAAAACACATCGTGCAGGAGAGGGCAAAGAAACCGATCGAGACAACCGGAGAACTGACAGAAATCATAAGGGCTTCCATTCCAATGAAAGTTCAGGTGACCGGTGGACATCCGGCAAAAAGAACCTTTCAGGCAATCCGTATTGAGCTGAACAAAGAGTTAGAAGTACTGCAGAATAATCTGGATGATATGATCGACCTTTTGAATCCGGGTGGAAGAATCTGTATTATCACGTTCCATTCCTTAGAGGATCGTATTGTAAAGACGAATTTTAAACGAAATGAGAACCCATGTACCTGTCCGAGTGATTTTCCAGTGTGCGTATGTGGTAAAAAATCCAAGGGAAAGGTAGTTACAAGAAAACCAATCCTTCCTTCCGAGGAAGAATTAGAAGTGAACTCCCGTTCCAAGAGTGCAAAATTAAGAGTTTTTGAAAGGGTGTAGCAGATGCCGAACAGAACAGTAAATCACAACAATCGAAATAGAGCAGCCTATCAGGTAGATGGCAACACCGTACGCCGTATGGAGGCGATGCCGGATTACCGCAAAGAGCGCAGAGACAGACAGGAGCGGGAACGCGAGGAAGAGCTGAGAAAACGCAGACGTGCCGCAGCCAGAAATCAGGAAAAAGCGCTTCGCATGAGCAAAAGTTATGTTGTATTCCTGACAATGGCAGTGACCGTATTTGGCATTTTCTGTGGAGCTTATATTAAGCTTCAGTCCGATGTAACGGCAAGAATGAAAAAAATCGCAAGCTTAGAGAGCCAGGTGACAGACCTTAAGGCTGACAATGACGAGGCTTACAAGAGAATTAATACCGCAGTAGATCTCGATGCAATCAAGGAGAAGGCAATCAATGAACTTGGTATGTTTTATGCAACACAGGATCAGATCGTCTACTACTCTGTAGATAAGACAGACTACATGAATCAGTATAATGAAATCCCGCAATAGAGGGAATTTTCAGGCAAAAAAATAATTCGGGTGGTAGAATGGCAAAAAGAAGACCGAAAAAGCCGATGTTAAAGTTTCCAAAGCGTATGCAGAAAAAAATGATCGTCATGTTTACGGTTGTTGCAGCGCTTATGATCGGACTCATCGGAAGACTGATGTATATTGAATACACCAGTGGAGAAAAATATGAGAAAATCGTTCTGGCACAGCAGGGCTATGACAGCCAGACAATTCCTTATCAGAGAGGTGACATTGTAGACGCAAAAGGAACTGTGCTGGCAACCAGTATCGCAGTTTATAATGTGATTCTGGACTGTTCCGTTTTAAATGATGATGAAAAATATGTGGAGCCGACGATCAATGCGCTTGTAAGCTGCTTCCCGGATCTGACGAGTGAACAGCTTTATTCTTATCTGAAAGACTCTCCGGATAGCAGATATATCGTGCTTGCCAAACGTTTGTCCTATGATACGATCCAGCCTTTTGTGAATCTGCAGGAGGAGCGGGATGAAAAGGGAAAACTGGTCAATCCATATATCAAAGGTGTTTGGTTTGAAAAAGAGTACCAGAGACAATATCCATATGGAAAACTGGCAAGTTCCGTGATCGGGTTCACAACATCCGGTAACCTTGGAATTAATGGACTGGAAAATTATTATGATGACACGTTAAATGGAATTAACGGCAGACAGTATGGATATCTGAATTCGGACAGTAATTTTGAAAAAACGATCAAACCGGCAGTCAACGGCAATACGTTAGTGACAACGATCGATGCGACGATCCAGTCGGTGGTAGAGAAGAAAATACAGGAGTTTAATGAGGCCTATACAGATGGTTACAGAGAGGGTGAGGGCGGAGCAACAAGGATCGGCGTGCTCATCATGAAACCGGACAATGGCGATGTCCTTGCAATGGCACAGTATCCAAATTACGATCTGAGCAATCCATGGGATTTATCTGAGTATTATACACAGGAAGAGATCGATGCGATGGATGATGATGCGAGACTCGAAGCGTTAAATCAGTTGTGGCAGAACATATGTCTGACCTATACTTATGAGCCGGGATCAACGGCAAAACCATTTACGGTTGCAGCCGGGCTTGAGACAGGAACACTGTCGACCAATGATACCTTTTTCTGTGATGGAGCCGAACAGCTCAGCGGATTTACCGTAAAATGTGTTGCCTATAGAAAAGGTGGACACGGAATGCAGACTTTGGAACAGACATTGATGAATTCCTGTAATGATGCCCTGATGCAGATGTCCTACCGGATCGGGGCAGAGAATTTCACGGAGTACCAGCAGATTTTTGGATTTGGACAGAAAACGAACATCGATCTTCCGGGAGAATCGAGAACTGATTCCCTGATTTACACATTGGATACAACATCACAGCTGAGTCTTGCAACCAATGCTTTCGGACAGAACTTTAACACCACGATGATCCAGCTTGGAACTGCTTTCTGTTCTCTGGTCAATGGCGGTAAATTATATCAGCCGAGAGTGGTAAGCAAGATCACGGATCAGAATGGAAATACGATTCAGGATATTTCCCCGACGTTGCTGCGCGAAACAGTATCTAAGACAACAAGTGATACATTAAAACAATACATGTATTCAACCGTGACATCCGGTACCGGAAATACGGCAAAAGTAGACGGTTACTCCATGGGAGGTAAAACCGGAACGGCACAGAAAGTGCCGCGTGATGGTGTGAACTATCTGGTTTCTTTTATCGGTTTTGCACCGGTGGACGATCCTCAGTTAATGATCTACTGTTTTGTGGATGAGCCGAACTCACAGGATCAGCCACACAGTACATTTGCACAGAATATTGTGAGGGAGATTTTAGAAGAAGTACTTCCTTATATGAATATTTATCCGGATGAGGAGACGACAGGCTTACATTCCGGGTGGGATATTACCGGAACGGATACAGGCGCAGCCGCTGTGACAGACCGTGTGACAGGAAATATTCCGGAGGAAGAACCGGAAGGAACGGATGATGTGCCGGATACCATGGAGGATATTCCGGGAGCCGGGGAAAACAACGAAGAAAACGCCGAAAATGATGGCGTAAATGCCGAAGAAGCAGGAACAACGTCCGATAACAGTGAATAAAAACATAACCTTATAAAAGTTGGAATAAAATGCAAGGAAGACTTTTATGAGGTTTTTGTTTTATGTATCGGAATAAGACCTTTAACCGCAAAAAGGTAATGATCGTATTCGTGGCAGTTTTTTTTATTATGATGTTTCTGATTGGAAGACTGGTATATCTGATGATCTTCTGCTCCGAATATTATGGAAATAAAGCGGAGAATCTTCATGAGAGGGAACGTGATATTAAGGCGGCACGGGGAAAACTTTTGGATGCAAACGGCACGGTGCTTGCCACAAACAAATCTGTGTGCACGATCTCCGTGATCCATAACCAGATAGAAGAACCTGAAAAAGTCATTGAGATGCTTGTGAGAGAACTTGGCATTCCGGAAGAGACTGCGAGAAAGCGCGTGGAGAAAGTCAGTTCCATCGAGCGTGTGAAAACAAATGTCGCAAAGGAGACCGGGGATGCAATCAGAGCCTATGGACTCTCCGGAGTGAAAGTGGATGAGGATTATAAACGATATTACCCTTATGGGACGCTCGCGTCCAAAGTGCTTGGATTTACCGGAGCTGACAATCAGGGCATTTTGGGACTTGAGGTAAAGTATGATGAATATCTTCAGGGAACCAACGGGAAAATCCTCACGTTAACCGATGCAAGGGGAATAGAGATCGAGAATGCCGGGGAGAGCAGATTAGAACCTGTGAACGGTTATGATCTTTGCTTATCCTTAGACCGCAATATTCAGATGTACTGTGAGCAGGCGGCAAAAAAGGTCTGCACAAAAAAGTCAGCGGACAGTGTTTCTGTAATCGTGATGAACCCGCAGAACGGCGAACTTATGGCGATGGTGAATTATCCTGAATTTGACCTGAACGATCCGTTTACGCTGGTTGGAGACACCGGAGAATCCGTGTCAGCGGAAGAAAAACAGAATCTGTTGAATAAAATGTGGCGAAACCAGTGTATCAGTGATACCTACGAGCCGGGTTCCACATTTAAGATTATTACGGCAGCGGCAGCGCTAGAAGAGGGAGTGGTAAAACTGGACGATGCATTTTTCTGTCCGGGTTATAAAATTGTGGAGGACAGAAGAATCCGGTGTGCGAGAACGACAGGACACGGGGCGGAAACATTCGAGACAGGGACCATGAACTCCTGCAACCCGGTTTTTATGGAACTTGGCGAGCGGTTAGGCGCGGAGAACTTTGCCGGTTACTTCAAACAGTTCGGGCTGTTATCCAAAACGAATATTGATCTTCCGGGGGAAGCGGGAACAATCATGCATAAGACGGAAAATATTGGACCGGTGGAACTTGCGACAATCTCGTTTGGGCAGTCGTTTCAGATTACCCCCATCCAGCTTGTCACGACGGTATCTTCTATTATTAATGGGGGAACGCGCGTGACACCACATTTTGGCGTAAGCGTGCAGGATGCGGACGGAAATACAGTAAAAACGTTCTCCTATGAAACGCATGAGAATATCTGCACAGCAGAAACTTCGGAAACGATGCGCTATCTGCTGGAGAAAGTGGTGTCAGAGGGAACCGGAAAAAATGCCAAAATCGAGGGCTTTTCCATCGGCGGAAAGACAGCAACCTCACAGACACTTCCAAGAAGCGACCATAAATACATTTCATCGTTTCTCGGATTTGCGCCCGCTGACAATCCGCAGGTGCTTGTGCTTGTTGTCATCAACAATCCGCAGGGGATTTATTACGGCGGAACGATCGCTGCTCCTGTGGCGAAGGAAATATTCGAAAACATTTTGCCTTACCTTGATAAATGAGATGAAATAACGTATACTAGTTAGGCGAATTGAACGTTAGAAAAAATACAAGAGGTGTTTAGTCATGAATTATGAAATAGTGATACCAGTTTTGATCTCTTTTGCTATCAGTGCCATTTTAGGACCGATCGTGATCCCTTTTTTGAAACGGTTAAAGGTGGGGCAGACAGAGCGAAAAGAGTTGGAATCCCATTTGAAGAAAAACGGAACCCCGACTATGGGCGGACTTATGATACTGGCAAGTATTATCATTACCTCCCTGTTTTATGTCAAAGATTATCCGAGAATTATCCCAATCCTTTTTATGACTGCAGGATTCGGTGTGATCGGTTTTCTGGATGATTATCTGAAGGTAGTGCTCCGCAGATCAGACGGACTGCTCCCGTGGCAGAAGATGATCTTACAGTTTGTTGTGACAACCGTATTTGCAGTTTATATGGTGCGGTATTCCGGAATTGAACTTACTATGTTGATCCCGTTTTCCGGCGGAAAGTACTTGAATATCGGATGGCTTGCGATTCCGCTACTTTATTTTGCAGTGATCGGAACTGTAAATGGTGTGAATTTTACGGATGGTGTGGATGGGCTTGTGTCAAGCGTTACGATCATGGTTGCAACCTTTTTTTCGGTTGTGGCGATCGGAACAAATGCAGGGATCGCACCGATCACCTGCGCAGTAGCAGGAGCCCTGCTTGGATTTTTATTATTTAATGTGTATCCGGCAAGCGTTTTCATGGGCGATACCGGTTCCCTGGCACTGGGCGGCTTTGTTGTGGCAACTGCCTATATGCTCCAGATGCCATTATATATCCTGATCGTTGGACTGATTTATCTGGCAGAAGTCATATCTGTTATGGTTCAGGTTACTTATTTTAAATACACTAAGAAAAAAACAGGTGTTGGAAAGCGGATTTTCAGAATGGCTCCGCTCCATCATCATTTTGAGCTTGGTGGATGGTCAGAGACGAGAGTTGTCGCAGTGTTTGCAATCGTGACAGCACTGCTTTGCATGCTTGCATTATTAGGCTTATAAATCGCATTGGAAAATTGCAAAATGACCTGCCGGATTCGGACAGGAGATTGGAAGGATAAGACGATGAATTTAGAAGGAAAAAGAGTGTTAGTAGTAGGTTCTGGAAAAAGCGGGGTTGCAGCCGCAGCACTGCTCAGAAAAAAAGGAATCACATTTGTACTTTTTGATGGAAATAAAGATTTAGATGTGACAGCATTGATCGAGAAAAATCCGGTATTTGCCGGAGCAGAGATTCTTTTGGGAGAACTTGCACCGGAAGATATGGCGCGCATTGATCTTGTTGTGTTAAGTCCGGGCGTGCCGACAGACCTTCCGATGGTCAATGAACTTCGAAACAGACAGATTCCAATCTGGGGCGAAATTGAACTTGCCTATCATTTTGCAAAAGGAAGAATTATTGCAATTACCGGAACAAACGGAAAAACTACGACAACTTCGCTTGTGGGTGAGATCATGGCGAATTATTTCGATGATGTGAAAGTGGTCGGCAATATTGGAATCCCATACACATCGGTAGCGGCAGACACGACAGAGGATACTGTGACAGTCGCAGAGATCAGCAGCTTCCAGTTAGAGACAACACATGAGTTTGCGCCGGAAGTGACAGCTATTTTAAATATCACACCGGATCATCTGAACCGTCATCATACGATGGAATGTTATATCGAGACAAAAGAGAGCATTACAAAGAATCAGACCGCCGGGGATACCTGTGTGTTGAATTATGAGGATGAAGTGCTGCGCAGGTTTGGCGAGACACTTCAGACAAAAGTTGTATTTTTCAGCAGCAAGCGCAGACTGGAAAAGGGACTTTATCTGGACGGAGAAGATATTTTTTATGCAGACGGCACAACGGACACAAAAGTGATCAACGTAAACGAGCTGAATATTTTAGGAAAACACAATTATGAGAATGTCATGGCGGCGGTCGGAATGTCGGTAAGCTTTGGCGTACCGATGGATAAAATTGTGGAAGTGCTGAAACGTTTCCAGGCAGTCGAGCATAGAATTGAGTATGTGACAGAAAAACGCGGCGTGAAGTTTTACAATGATTCCAAGGGAACAAACCCGGATGCGGCAATCCAGGGAATCCGCGCGATGAACCGTCCGACACTGTTGATCGGTGGAGGTTATGACAAACAGTCTGAATATGATGAGTGGATTGAGAGTTTTGACGGCAAGGTGAAGAAACTCGTGCTGATCGGTCAGACGAAGGAAAAGATTGCGGAATGTGCGAAGAAACATGGCTTTGAGGATGTCATACTCTGTGATACATTTGAGGAGGCAATTGACACCTGTTATGCAAACGCAGTGAGCGGGGATGCGGTATTGCTTTCCCCTGCATGTGCAAGCTGGGGCATGTTCGCAAACTATGAGGAGCGCGGACGCATTTTTAAGGAATACGTGCGCAATCTGGCAGAATAAAAAATGTCAGGCATAATGGCATGACGTGCAGTAAATAAGAAATGAGGAATTGGAATGGCAAGAGGTCAGCAGACGGAAAAGAAAAAAAAGCCAATTAAATATTTCGATTACAGTCTTTTGTTTCTGATCATTTTTCTTTTGTGTTTTGGATTGGTCATGTTGTACAGTACCAGTTCCTATGCAGGCTCCAATAAGTTTGGGGATGCTTCCTATTTTGTAAAAAAACAGTTGTTTGCAACAGGGCTCGGCATTGTAGGTATGTATATTGTATCGAAAATCCCATATCGGTTCTGGATGAAGGTGAGTTCCATGGCGTATCTGGCAGCTATCGTGCTCTGTACCGCCGTTATTTTTATTGGTACAGAGGCAAACGGTCAGGCGAGATGGTTAAAAATCGGGCCGTTATCTTTCCAGCCGTCAGAGTTTGCCAAGTTTGCGGTTATTATTTTTCTGGCAACGGTTATTTATAAGACACCACAGAAGATGGGTGAATTCATGAGCCTTGTCAAGATAATGGCAATTGTGCTTCCAATCGTTGCAGTGGTCGCCTACAATAACTTAAGTACAGCGATCATTATACTTGGAATTGCAGTCTGTATGTTGTTTGTTGCCAGTCCGAAGTATTCCCACTTTGTGTTGATGGCAGCGGCAGTCGGTGTGGTAGGTGTTGTTTTCATCAGTTTTGAGGCATACCGGATGGATCGTATCAAGATCTGGCTGAATCCGGAAGCCTACGAGAAGGGTTATCAGACCTTACAGGGACTGTATGCGATCGGTTCCGGCGGTTTATTTGGAAAAGGGCTTGGCGAGAGTATGCAGAAGCTGGGATTTATTCCTGAGGCGCAGAATGATATGATTTTCTCTGTTATCTGTGAGGAACTTGGACTTTTTGGCGCGGTGTGCGTGATCTTATTGTTTCTGCTGATGATCTGGAGATTTATGATCATTGCCAATAATGCGTCAGACCTTTATGGGGCGCTGGTCGTGGTTGGTATTATGGCGCATTTGTCCATCCAGGTTATTTTAAATATTGCGGTTGTGACCAATACGATCCCGAATACCGGTATTTCACTGCCGTTTATCAGTTATGGAGGTACTTCGGTTTTATTCCTGCTTGCAGAGATGGGGCTTGCGCTTTCCGTGGCAAAGGGAATTAAATTTGAGGTTAATTAAATATGATAAAAGAAGAGAGAAGAAGAAAAAAGCGCAGAAAGATAGGATTGTACATCCTGTTGATATTGATTCTGCTTATCGCAGCGGGCATTTTCATTGTCATGAATGTTTTTACCGTGGAAAACGTTGTCGTGGAGGGAAATGAACTGTACAGCTCCACACAGATTGAAAACATGGTGCTGAATGATGAATATTCCTGGAATTCCCTGTATGTAGATCTGAAATACAGATTTGTGGATATCGGGGAAGTTCCGTTTGTAGATACGATGGAGGTTTCACTGGACAATCCCCATACCGTACATATTAAAGTTTACGAAAAAGGAATGCTCGGCTATCTTTATATTAATTCCATTGGTCAGAATGCTTATTTTGACAAAGATGGATTTGTAGTCGAGACATCTACGGAAGTGATTGACGGTGTGCCAAAGATCACAGGAATCTCCTGTGAGGAAGTGGTACTTTATGAGAAACTGCAATTAGAGAACAGTGATATTTTGCGGGATTTACTGAACCTGACACAGACTTTGAAAAAATATAATCTGCTCCCGGATGAGATCCAGTATGACAGTAACATGGAGCCGGTGCTTTACTATGGAACAATTCAGGTGAAAATTGGTTCTGAGGACAACCTGTCGCAGAAAGTTGTGAGGTTATCCATTATTTTGCCACAGCTTGACGGACTTAGCGGCACACTCCATTTAGAGACATGGACACCGGAGACCACCGACATTATCTGGGACAGGGCAGAAGAACAATCGGAAACAGAAGAGGAGACGACAGAAGAGCCTTCTGAGGAGCCGGCGGAGGACACGCCAGCGGAAGAACAACCTGCACAGGATGTGCCGGCAGAGAATACACCGGCCGAAGAGCAGCAGCCAGCCGAAAATGTACCGGCGGAGGATATGCCGCCAGTGGAACAATAAAAACCGTAAAAAAACTTGATTTTTTTTGAAAAAGCGGTTGATTTGTTGTGTGAAAAATTATATTATAGATTATAAGAGTTAAAAAACGCAAAATATAGTATGATTTTGAGAGTAGATAACTAAACAAAGTAGAAATAAGTTTGTCTGGTTATCAAATTTGACATAAATATAGGGAGATATGAAGGAGGAACTACCTTGCTGGAAATTAGAACAACAGAAGCAGATGCCAGTGCAAAAATTATCGTGATCGGAGTTGGAGGAGCTGGCAATAATGCTGTAAATAGAATGATCGATGAAAATATTGGTGGTGTTGAGTTTGTTGGTATCAACACAGATAAGCAGGCATTACAGTTATGTAAGGCACCGACATTGATCCAGATCGGCGAGAAGCTTACCAAAGGGCTTGGTGCAGGAGCACAGCCTGAGGTTGGACAGAAAGCAGCGGAAGAGAGTGCAGAGGAATTATCGGCTGCAGTGAAAGGTGCAGACATGGTTTTCGTTACCTGTGGTATGGGTGGCGGAACCGGTACAGGTGCAGCACCTGTCGTTGCCAAGATCGCAAAAGAGCAGGGAATCTTAACCGTAGGTGTTGTTACAAAACCTTTCAAATTCGAAGCTAAACAGCGTATGTTGAATGCAACCGGTGGTATTGAACGTTTAAAAGAGAGCGTAGATACACTGATCGTCATTCCAAATGATAAATTATTAGAGATCGTAGACAGACGTACTACAATGCCGGATGCATTGAAGAAAGCAGATGAAGTGTTACAGCAGGCAGTTCAGGGAATTACAGACCTTATCAATTTACCTGCACTCATTAACCTTGACTTTGCAGATGTTTCCACTGTTATGAAGGACAAGGGACTTGCACATATCGGTATCGGTTCTGCAAAGGGAGACGACAAGGCGATCGAAGCTGTAAAACTTGCAGTTGCCAGCCCATTGCTTGAGACAACCATTAACGGTGCAACACACGTTATTATTAATATTTCCGGAGATATCTCCTTAATGGATGCAAATGATGCAGCAAGCTATGTACAGGATCTTGCAGGAGATGATGCCAATATTATCTTCGGTGCGAAGTTTGATGAGTCTATGACAGATGAGGCTACCATTACTGTTATTGCAACAGGACTTGAGACTGCAGGTGCAAACGCAGCAGGCAAGATCGTTCCTAAGATGCAGTATCAGAACATGGGAACTGTTCCAAGACCAACAGCGCCTGTAACACCAAGACCAGCAGCACAGGCTGGTTATACAGCTCCGGTACAGCCAAATCCTGCGCCAGCTTTCTCTGGTATCCAGAAACCACGCCAGCCAGAAAGTTCTGTACAGCAGATGGATATCAAGATTCCGGATTTCCTTAAGAATTCCAGAAGATAATTACATAAGAATATGACAGGATCGTTACATGAAGATCATAAGGTTTTCATGTAACGGTCTTTTTTTGTCAGAAAAACTGGATGAACTTCTGAAAGTAGAGGAAGTGTTTTGACAAAAAAGATGGTTCTAAAAAAATATAATGTGACTATGGAGAAGGAAAAGGAGGGAGTGGTTCCAAATATATATTTTTTATGCAGATGTTTATCTGTTACAGAATCTGTGGATGGATTTTATTGCGCTCGCAGGCGCAAATTGCCTTTTGCGGCGCAAGGTAAAGGGAAGAAGACTGTGGTTTATCGCATTTCTGTCATCTGTGGGAAGTCTGATCATTACACTGACTGTCACAGAGCCTTTCTGCAGGGCGATCCTGATTCACTTCCTGCTCAATACAGGAATGGTCGTCCTGTGTTTTGGAAGAAGTCCGTGGCGTGAGTTTTTAGAAAACTGGGCAGTCATTTATCTGATGGTCCTTTTCCTTGGCGGGGTTATGGAATTATTGAAAAACAGCGCAGCAGGAATGACATTTTTCTGGATCCAGGCGGTCATTGCGGCGCTTATTCTGTCGGTCGTCACATGGTATCTCGGACGCAGAAAACAGTTTGGAAACCAGCTTTTTCCGGTGACATTAGTGCATCGGGGGCATGCGATGGAGATTATGGGGTACTGGGACAGTGGGAATCAGCTGCGTGATCCGTACGATCACAGGCCGGTGTGCATCTTAAGCCGACATATGGCTGCAAAGATCTTAAATCCGAAAAAGGACAGGGTGCATTTTATCCCTTATTGTTCCCTGGGACAGAAGGAGGGGCTTCTGCCGGTGACAGAGATCGCATGCATAAAAATTCAGAATGGAAGGCACGAAGTCGAGATAAGACCGGCAGCGGTTGGAATTGCAAATGAAGGATTATTGGAAGGAAAAGAATATGATATGATTCTTCATGCATCTATGCTGGAGAGTCGGGAAAGAGGAACAAAATATGATCATGAGACTTGTACTGCCAAGATATGAAAAGGTTCATTTTCTGTCCGGAATCTGCAGCCTTTTTATGCGAAAGGAAGATGAGGTGCACTATATTGGAGGTGCAGAGATCCTGCCACCGCCGTTGGAGGGAGAGCGGGAGGCATACTGTATCCGCATGCTTGATGGCGTGCATGCAGAGCGGGCGAGAAAGGAGCTGATCGAACACAATCTGCGGCTGGTCGTATACATAGCAAAAAAGTTTGATAACACAGGGGTCGGAGTGGAGGATCTTATTTCCATAGGGACGATCGGTCTTATCAAAGGGATCAATACCTTTAATCCGGACAAAAATATTAAATTGGCCACTTACGCATCGCGCTGCATTGAAAATGAGATTTTAATGTATCTGAGGAGAAACAGCAAGACAAAACTGGAGGTGTCCATCGATGAACCGTTAAATGTGGACTGGGATGGAAATGAACTGCTCTTGTCCGATATCCTCGGAACGGAGGAGGATGTGATCTACCAGGGTCTCGAGCAGGAGGCGGAACACCGCGTGCTCGGAAGTGCAATCAGCAAGCTCTCGGAGCGGGAGCAGGTGATTGTGAAGCTCCGGTTCGGCATCAATATGCCGGAAGGACGGGAGAAAACGCAGAAAGAAGTCGCGGATCTTCTCGGGATTTCCCAGTCGTATATCTCGCGGCTGGAAAAACGGATTATGAAACGGCTGCGGAAAGAGATTGCGCGGTATGAATAGAGAATAAATAGGAATTGAGAATAGAAAAATATGCCCTGCCCGGAGGAAACAAAAAAGGTTTCTGCCCGGGCAGGGCATTGTCGGTCATCGGTTAAAAAGGGTTACCGTGTCTCAAACCGGCATACGGTGCAGGCATGCGGAGCAAGCGCTGCAGAGAAACTGCCGTTTAAAGTG
>OHDT01000801.1_pt1 | contig 15587 bp, 12 predicted proteins | sample 1567061 | NCBI WGS metagenome assembly OHDT01 (sample SAMEA3879506, study PRJEB24766) | human gut metagenome | biome: human-associated habitat; feature: feces | place: USA | collected 1985/1987
GGTCTGTATATGCCGCAATCTTTGTTCGTATCCTGCGGATATGCTCTGCCACAACGCTACTGTCGCCCTCGCTGTCATAACCCCAAATACGCTCATAAATCCGTTCTTTATCAAAGACCTGTCCCGGATTTTGAGAAAGCAGTTCCACAATATCAAATTCCTTTTTTGCAAGACCGACACGCTTATCACCAAAGAACAAGCAACGTTCCGAATAGTCAATCGTCAAATCACCAGAAAACTTGACTTGCGCTTCAAAGTTGTGTCGCGCTTCCCGGCGCAGATGAGCGCACACTCGCGCTTCAAGTTCCATAAGTGAAAAGGGCTTCACAATGTAATCGTCGCCGCCAACAGCAAAGCCGTTTACCTTATCTGTATCTTCGATTCGGGCAGTCAGAAAAAGGATTGGGCAGGATATGTGATCGCGGATACGCTTGCAAACCTCTAACCCGTCCGTTCCAGGCATATTGATGTCAAGCAAAATAATATCCGGTTGTTTTTCCACTTGCTTTAGTGCTTCTGCACCATTGGAAGCAGGCAAGACACGAAAGCCCTTGCTTTCAAAAAAGCTGCCGAGCATAGAAACAATATCGCTTTCATCGTCAGCAATCAGTATCTTTGCATTCATTATGCTCACCTCCTAACAGCAAATATAGCAATCATTTTTCAATTATTTATCTATTTTCCGAAAGTCTTTTGTACGAGCATCCATAGGCTTCTCCGCAGTTTTAGGGATCAGCCAAACACCGGCCATTTTCACAGCGCCGTGGATACGCCCACCCGCACAATAATAATTTACCCTGCGAGGTGTCGCGCCCCACTGTTCGGCGGCATCTTTTAGTGTCATATAGTCCATTTTGCACCTCCATAGGACATATTATAGTTCCTTATCTCGAATAATACAAGCTGACTATTGTGATTATGCTTACATAAAGAGCCGCAGATCATCTCTGACCTGCGGCTCCGTTCTCCTATTAACCTGTTAAGTATGTATCCCGTATTTCGCCGTTTGGATGTTCTCTTCGCCATGCAGGATTACCCCGCCGCAGGTCTTGGCACCCTGTACCATGTAGCCCTCAAAAAAGAAGCTGTAAGGCAGGTAATCATCCGTCAGGACGATGCGTTCGTAGTTGTACCAATTAAAATGCTGATCCAGAAACTTTCCCAGCTTGTGCCGCAAGATAGGATTCCCCACTACGGCCTTGAGATTCTTCCTGCTGTGAAACTCCAGCTTTGGCCTGTTCTGTTCCGGAATGGACAGCAGCCGCCACCGTGTTCCATCGGCGACTTCTTCCTCACCTGCCGCATATGAGCGAAACGGCTCATATGGCAGCCTGACCCGCTCGGTATAACCGGAAACGTTGTCTCTGCCAGCATCCTTCAGCCATGTGAAGGAAAGCTCCAGCACTTTGGCACCGCCTACTGCATCACACAGCCGCAGTTCTGCATAGGAATGGATATCTTTGGTGATCAAATACTTTTTCTCCTCCAACCGCTGCAATTCCTTTTTCAAAATAATAAAGCGCTGCGGTGAGCAACCTTTTCTGGAACAGGTCTTGACGGAAATGCTATCTTGATTCACATAAACTGTTGCCATTGTCCTATTATTCATAATACACCTCATTTCTGCTATTTGCCTCTGCTTGATGCATGGCAGTCTGCATGACCAGGAAGGGGTGCTCTACATACTCCTCTTTTGCTGAGGTATATGCCGCTCCACCCAAAGAGTCCAGATACTGCCATCCGTTTTTGGATTTTGAGATGTACACATAGAACGGTGCAAGCACATACTCATCCCGTTCATAGCAGCCCAGATACCGTCTTGCAAGTACTGCCACAACACCCAGCTCTGCCGCTTTCTGTGTTGTCAGGGAAACTGCCAGTTTCATTACTTCCTCTTTTTCAATATCATTGAGTCCGAAAGTATAGATACTCTCCAGGAACAGCACAGGCTTCTCACTGGTGACAGGCTTTCCGATATCCATGTTCTCCTGCGACAGATCAGCAAAAGAAAAATCGACGGCAGGCGGTTTTTGAAATGCACCTTTTGTCAAGCGGAGACAGGCACGAGCCACCACCGCTTCATCCTTTTTCACAAGGACAATCTTCTTATTAGAGTCAAAGGCAGCTAACAGGCACTCCCTCTGGCTTCCAGTACGGTAAGACAAGCAGGTACTATGAGGAAGTTCACCAAGCCGCAGAGTGTGGTAAAAATCATCCACCTCTTCTGCCCAAAATGCACCTCGCGCCAACGAAAGATTTTTCTTCCAGAGGCTCTCCTGCATCTCGCTGACAGGGTAGCGAATCTCACGCTGCAGGTCACCAGCAAAATATTTGAGTTTATAGAACTGGCCCATCAATTCAGCCTGTACGATCCGTCGCAGCGCTTCAACAGCCAGCTCCTGCCCGTCCAGTTCCCCATAGAGAGCGCATACCATAGCCGCGCCGCCCTGCAGTAAAAATTCCGTGACAGTCTCCCGGTTCTGCTCCACAAAATCGTCCGAAAATGCCAGTTTTTCTTTTAGATCCAGCCAGTCTGCATCTGTTGTCAGAATATCTTTCCGCACCTGCTTCCAATCCGTCATTTCCAAAAGAGCCTTCATATTATTGAGGGCAAATACCGCATCCGACTCTGTAGTGAAATCCGGTATGAATGCCTGCAGCTGCGTATAGTGTTGTAGCAGCCCCATGGCAATCCGCCGGGTCAGCCCACAGATATGTCCAAATGAACCCCGATACCATTCGCTAAACGGCCTTTCCAACAGACATTTTCCAAGCTGCTCCAACTCTGCATCTCCTGTATATTGGCTGACCAGATCCCGTTTTATCAGCTGCCGCAGTGTCAGCAAACGCTGATCTATGGAAAGAGGTGTCAGCATAGTGTATAACCGGACATAAACCTCTTTCTGATGCCAAAGCTGATACATTTCCTCAAAGGTGTACTGCTGCCCTTCTTCCAGAAGCGTAAAAAAGCTGTCGCTGCGGTTCACAGAATCGCTGGCTTTCAAATTCTTCAGCGTCAGGGAATTGATGTTACAGTGCTCACAAAAGCCCGGCTCAAACAATAGAGAGTATCGCCCCAAGGACAGGAACACTTCACTGTTCTGATTCACCAATTCCAAAAAATGCTTTTTTCTATGCTCCACCGCATAAATGAGAATTGAAAACTGGAATTGCCGGACAGCATTAAAATCCAGATGGAGCCTGCCGGCATACAGAGCATTCAGATAACTCAGTTGGTTGCATAAAATTTCTTCCCTCTGTTCCTTGCTCAAAGGATGTGGCTGGGAGATAAACCAGTTGAGGTCATATTGTCCGGCATGGTTGTCCAGCCAGAGGTCAAAAAAAGCAGACAAATCCTCTGCGTCATATTCAAATACAGCCAACAGCCGGCGGAATTTTCCTACATCGGTCATTTTCATCCACCGGAGAGCTTTCAGGCGTTCTACTGACAGAAACAGCCGCACACCATACCGATAAAGCAAGATGCAGACTCTCTGGAGCGGACGATTCTGTTCCAACAGTTCCAGAGCTTTCCGTTCATTTTGATGCCAGAAAAACAGATACGAACCAAGAAACGGCTGCCGCATCATATCCCGCTGGTGCTCCGTCAGCATGGAAAGTCCCTTCCACTCCGCAATGGGAAAAGTCTGCAGGTTATCCAATATGACCTGCTCCTCTTCTTCATACATCACAAAGGGAAAATAGTATTTCAGGTATTCAAACCTCAGGGAAGGCAACAGTTCCAATTTCATGACTGCCAGCACCTGCTCTTGGGAATACGCTGTCAGTCTCTCTCCATACCCGTCTGCCGACTCTAAGGCTGAAGCAATTTCTTCATCGCCAATCTCCTGCCTGCACAACGTACCATAGAGCGCTGCAAAGTCCGGCACCCGAACCAGTTCTTCCTGTATCCGCTTTGTCTTTCGGATGTGCAGCCGTTCCTGTAATTGAAGTGTCTCCACCTGTCCACATGCCTGCGCTATGGCATCCTCTGAAAAGCTGCCTGTAAGCGTCGGAAGCAATCCGTCATCTTTCATTCTGGTCAATAGGGTCAGATGTTTTAATGTATTTCTCATGCTGCTTCACCTCCGATCATTGTCAGTACCATATTCAAAATCTCATGCCTTGGCCGGGGTTCAGACTCTACCAGTTCACCACACAGCTCAAAAAAGGCGTGTGCATCTTTGGCATCCATTGTCTGCACACAACCGGCGGGCCATTCCACCAACTTATCAAATGCCATATCCAGTACCTCTTTCTTCTCATCCCTGTAATAATATCCCCCTATGAATTTCACAAGAGATTCGGCGCTGCCGTTATAAAGTTGCTGCAGCTTTTCCCGTTTCTGTATGGTCCGTTTTTCCTGCTCCAGTCGTTTTTCCTGCTCCTTTCTCTCAGCTTCGGCTCTGTGCTCATCCTCCAACTCTTCCTTGGAATAGAATGTTTCCTTCAGCCGGTTGATTTCATAGCCGTTATACTCGCTGTGGAGCAAAAACTGCCGCAACACCGCTGCCAGCGCTTTTTTATCATAAAGGCGTTGGATCTCCGGTGCTTTTAAGGCACTTAAAACGAAGTCCTCATATTTTTCCGGCTCAGTCTGGAAAACTGAACGCTCCACCCAGTCATAGAGCTGCCGATGCTGCTCTGCAGATAGGAATGGACGGCTGATGTATGTTTTATATTCCCTTCTGCTGTAATACCCCTCACTCCTGACAAAGCATTCGTGAAAGTAAAACCGCTTGCCAAATATCGTTTGAAGTTGGGAAAAAGTGTACTCAGCCAGTAGCCTCTCTACAAACCGGAAACACCTCCAACTTGAAATTCTCAGGGCATACTCCCGCAGCAGTTTCAGTTGTGGCGCATCTTCACCATCTTGCCGATGCTGCTTGAAAAACTCCCATAGATTGATTTCCTTCTTTTCCACCAGAAAGGCAAATGCCCGCCTACCGTTCGTATGCCAACTTCTGAAATATTCTCCATAGTCAGCTCCGGTCAGTTCCTGATATCTGGAAAGCCACTGTTTCAAAGGGATCGTCTGCCTGGAATGCAGCATCTGCAGGGTAAACAACTCCATGTAGTTATCCCGCTCCAGTTCCTTCGCCAGATTATCGTACTGAGGATCAAACACATCAAATCGGTACGGAAAATCCTTCTGTATCGTTTGATTCATCCATAACAGTGTTTTCGGTGCTGTGGGGTTCAAACCATATTGAACCGCTTCCCAGAGTCCCTGAAATCCTTCGTACTTGACCGTAAAGCTGTTATAGAACTGAAACAGCCAGCCAAGATACTCGTAAAATTCTTCCGAAAAATCCTTTGGAGCATTCAGAAGCATCCGCCCACACGCTGTTGCGATTTTCTCGGCAGTGATACTCTTGGAACTCAACCGGTCCGGCAGCCTGTCCGCCCATACAGCGAGAGAGTTTGCCAAAATGATTTCATCGCAGCGATACCCTGCTTTAGTCAAAACCGAAAATTCGCGGCTGTCGGGCTTCATATTCATATACGGCAGTTTCATCAGCGTGCGCAGCACCAGGTCGGCTTTCCCGCGGTACCTCTTTGCCTGCTCTGCATAGAACCGGATGAACCATTCCAGCACACCAAAATCATATACCAGTGAAAGTGTCAGATTTTGTGTGAATAGATGACTGAGTTGGGTATGCATCACCTCATAGCCGCGTTCCCTATCATCAAATAACGACAGTACAAACAGGGCTTCTTCCGTTCTCGTACACTCCCTTTCTGCCAGTTTCTCCAACAGGGCATGGCGCTGTGCCGCATCTGTTTCCAGAAGATACAGAGCGCCCTGCAGGTACACATCTTCTCCGGCAGACCGCCGCAATTTCTGGAGGAATGCTCCCCGCTGATTGCCCACAAACATATTGTCAGACTGGATCGCACAGGTATTTCCCAGCGCCAGGGCCAGAGCGCGGAGAACCCGGACATCATTGCCCAGTTTTTCCTCAAACCGCTCCAACACCTCGCCAGGATAACGCAGATGATATGGTTCAAAATAGCCGGACACATCCGTTTCCACCTGCCATATCTGCATCGCCCTTGTTTGTCGGTAAGTCCTTCTCGCCGTATCGTCCTGAGAAGTCTGTACTACCAATTCGGCAAAGGCATGGTAAAGCTCCAAATCAATAGCCCTCTGATATACCCGGTAAACCGGTATCCTGTCGATATGCATTAAAATCCCTCCTACTTGAAATCTTCCATAAAAGATATGGGGAGAGAGCCGCAACATGGCTCTCTCCCCATTGATCAACTGACAGCATACCGATAGTATGCTATATTTTCTTACTCAGCGCCGGCCATGCTGAAGAACTCCGCAGGTGACAGCACCGTAACGCCCAAATCCCTGGCCTTGGATAACTTGCTGCCGGCATTTTCGCCACAGACCAGATAATCCGTCTTCTTGGACACCGAGCTGCCGGCATGGGCGCCCAGTGATTCAATCAGGTCATTGATTCCGTCCCGGGTGTAGGGTTCCACCTTGCCGGTAACTACGATAGTCTTTCCCACAAAGGGATTATCCTGCTCCCTGTCTTCGCTGTGTTCTACCACAGCAGGCTTTTGAATATTCATCATAGTCTGTAACTCCTCCCAAATACAAAAATTATCTTCTACACAGAACCAGTCGTGGATATTGTTATGCAATGTCTCCCCGAAATCCGGAAGCTGCCGGAAATCATAGCCGCCATAGACCGCATCCCGAAACTCATCCAAATCATAGTGGAACACACGACCCAATACCTTGCTGGCAGTGTTGCCGATCATAGGAATATCCATAGAAATCAGATACCGCTCAAAGGTGGTGTTTCGGCTCTGTTGGATAGCGTCCCAAAGGCGCTGCCAGGACTTTTCACCAAACCCATCCATGCGGACGATTTCAGCCCGGTAACGATCCAGACGGTAAATATCCAGATAACTATGGATAAATCCCTGACCGATGAATTTTTCCAATGCAGCCTCCGACAGCCCTTCAATGTCCATTGCCTTCTGGCTGACAAAATGGACGAACTTTTTCAGCCGGCGGGTCTCGCAGTCAGGGTTATCGCAGTACAGCGTCTTGATGATGCGATCCTCGCCATTTTCGCCCTTTCCACTTGATTCATGGATGCGGGTAGGCTGTCCACAGCAGGGACAAACACGGGGAATCGTATCCACCATAGAGAAGCCGCCTCTGTCCAGATTTTCTTCCACGTGGGGAATGATCATGTTTCGTTTGCTTACCAGAATCCGATTTCCAGCCATCAGTTCCAGATCCTCAATAAAGGACAGGTTGTGCAGACTGGCCCTGCTGACCTCACAGCCATCGATTTCCACCGGCGTAAACACTGCTACCGGAGCAATCTCTCCAGTTCTGCCCGGCGTCCATTCGATGTACTGCAGCAGGCTCTCATGCAGGTCATCTTCAAACTTATAGGCCAGACCGTCCTTATAGTGATGTCCGGTGCGGCCGCAGCTCTGGGCATAGGCGATGTCGTTAAACGAAACCACGATACCGTCAATGGGGATATCTTTGTCAGTGGCATATTGCCGCAGCTGATAGATACCGGCTTCCACATTTTCCAGCGTCAGTTTCTGCTTTGTGACCAGATACTTACAGGGCTGGAACCCCAACGCGCGCAGTTCCCGTAGCTTATCTGATTTCCGGGTCAGGTGCGGAAAGCCCTCCAGCACACCAAACGGCATGAAAACCAGCCGACGCTCCTGGCATATCTTGGCATCCATCAGACGGATGGAACCGGCAGCCAGATTGCGGCCGTTTTTATAGGGCTTACCGCTGCTGTCCTGTAGGCTGGTCTTCAGTTCCTCAAAATCACTGGGTCTGATAAAGCCCTCGCCCGTCACAACCAGTCTCTCTTTGTAGGTGATGTGGGAAGGGATACCGCTGATGGCTCGGGTGTTATGGGTAATGATCTCCCCTTCGTCACCATCGCCACGGGTAGCCGCCTCCAGAAGTTCTCATAGGTCAACTTTACAGTCAAGCCATCCAGTTTGAGCATCAGCATCACCTGCTGCTCACCCATGAAATTCAGAAGATCCATACTGCTCTTAGTCTTATCCAAAGACAGCAGCGGGATCTCATGTCTGGTTTTCTCCAGCCTGCTCACCGCAGGATAGCCTACTGTCTGGGTTGGCGAATTTGCCATTTGGATTCCCGTTTCCTGTTCCAGCTCTTTCAACTCGTCAAAGAGTCTGTCATAGACCTCATCTGACACACTGGGAGCGTTGCGGTTATAATACTCATCCCGATAACGGTTGAGCCGGTCATTCAAGTCTCTCTGCTTTTCAAAAATATTCCGTTCCATTATGCTGCCTCCTTTTCAAGTACCCGGAAGGACATAACCAGTTCTTCTTCCGTATGCTTCTGTTCACTGTCGAAAACACTGCAAACACCGTCTGCAAACTGCCAGTGGGCGGCTCTGCCCCACCAAAGGATCGGGCCGCGGCCGCCGTTGCCTCTGTTGGCAGACGCATCTGGCTGATTCGCTACGGTACTATAAAAGCCCTGCGTGTTTACCAGCGTAATGTTCCGTATCTGCCCAATACATTCCGGCCGACAGTGATCCAATATCTCCAACTGCGTCCCTTCCCGAAGTGTCCTGCGCAGCTGATTCAGGTTTTTGATCATGCAATTTTCTCCTTTCCCCGCCCCACAGGGCAATCCTGCTGTGCGGTATGCAGCCCATTTCTGCCGGCTGCATATCTGCCAAAATTCAATTCATGGACAATACGCTGAATGGCGTCATCATCGTCCCACGCTGCGTGAAGCGTATTCCGCTCTGGCCCGGCTCCCACATGGACACATACCTTTTCACTGCCAACCTGCAGCAGCACATCCTGTCGCCTGGCGCAAACCACTGCCAGATTTCCAATTTGTTTCATGCTCTGCTCCTTCCTTCTTCATCAATGACCGGACGCCCTCAAGGACGCCCGGCCATTCTCATTTTGTCACGCTGCAGCAGCCAATGCCGGAGACTGGATGCTATCCGTGTTTTCCATCAGGTCAGCCATCAGCACATCCGCCAAAAGCCTTCCTGCCAAATGGCCGGTATGAATGATGACCCGATCCTTCTTCAACTGGATAAACTCCTTCTCACGAAGAATCCTGCTTTCCGCAGCCAGCGCCTTGTCGCTTTCTGTCAGCCTGGCAGTAATCACCCGCTGCCACTTCTGCAGAAACTCGGTCGCCTGCTCAATGTCCTTCTTCTGCCGGTCATATTCCGTCCGTTTCTGCCGCACTGTTCCATCTGGCTCCACTTCCAGCGTGTAATAGGCATGGAAAGGATCAGCCGTTTTACGCAGAAACATCACAAAGCTTTCTCGCCGCTCAATCCGGTCCCAGTAGCGGTCACTGCTGCCTGCACAGTGATGGAGCGCACGCCCCTCGGTAATAATGTCCAGAATACCGTCTGGCACCACTACCATGTAATCCGCATCGGCGTACTCATATTTCGCTTTGATTTCCTGACAGATAGCATTAACATGGGGGAATTTCTCCTCCATCTCCTCGGCCTGCAGTTCAATATCCTTCTCCTGGCATTTGAGCACCAGATCATCGTGGCGCCGCCGCAGTTTTCTGGTGCGATATACGATCTCATCATATACATCCATGTGCAATTTCTTTGCCATGGAAAGATAATCCTCCCAGGTACGCAATACCTCATGGCTGTTTCTCCGGAAGGATGGCATCTGACGCCGTACATAGTTATAGACCTGCACCATGCTCATGCGGTCAGCAATGAACTGGACATCCCTGGGGCTAATGTTCTGCTGACACATCCACAAAAGGACATTATCTGGGATTTCCCTGTCGGTGCCCTTTTCATATTGCAGCCACCGCAGCAGATCACAGCCTCCATTATGGAGCCGAAGTCGCTGAAACCTCCTGCTGTCAAGGCCCAGAGCTTTAATCAGACTCCCGGCACTATGGTTTTTGATTAGTTCACTGACTGTTCCGCAGGAACTGAAACATTCCTTGGTAAGCTTCGGCAGGTTCACCTTGCTGATCTGCTCCATTTGCGGTATCCGTTCAAGCACTGCCAGATATTTTTCCGGGTCAACACTTTTCTGCTTCCGAATCCAGTTGACCAGCCCTGTGCATCGAAGTTCCTTCTGTTCCAGAGTTGGCAGCGTTTTTCCATAGACCCGTCCATCATGTGAACCAGACCAACTATAAGAACAGGGGCTTCCGGAAATCCAGCGCATATTTCGCTGTTTATACAGACCCCAATAGTAGGTTCTTGGTTTTCTTTCCCGGTCATAAATCGTGCGCCGGATTTCCTGACAATAAAGCTTGGAGTTTGGAAGGCTTTCTTTTCTGTATGTCCGGTCAGCCTGAAATTCACGAACTACAAAGCCGTCCTTGCATCGCTGGATCAGGTAAGCAAAATATTTTTCTGTCTGCATGTACCCCGCCCGGCCATATGCTTTGAATACCACCGGATGGCGGCAGCAACTGCAGTAACCTTCCTGATTGTGGTGAGGATGCCCTTTAATCGGCACTTCCTTTTCACAATAGGTACAGTACCCTGTTTTTGCACCGCCTTTTTTGTAATGGTAGTAGATGTAGTTCTGCTGGATGGCGACCTTATTCACCCAGCGGTTCCAGTCCTTTGGAAGTTCCGGCACCTGCTCCAGATCTTTATCCCATGGGTCGGTTTCCAGCCGATGTCGCTGCACCAGCTGTTCGTCACGGACAGCCCTCTGGAACTGCAGGATCGCACTTGCTCCTCTTTTATCATTGTCTAAATATGTCTGTATAACTGCTGCTTCTTCCTCGCTGACCCAGCTGCTTTTTGCATACCAGTGTTTCCAGTCCAGTCGGTCCAGTTTGGCCTCGCTCCATTTCTGGTTCAAGCAGTCATAGGTGGTAAACTGCCGATTCTCTTTATCCAGATACACCTCGTAGACCGGATTATTTCCGTCCAAACGCAGGTAGTCCGGAAAAAAGAGTGCGGCTTTCAAAATTCCAGCCTGCACGACACAACGCAGATAAACGTAATAATCACAAACCTCCGTGACATAGCCATATTTCGTTTTTTCTTTTCTCGGCATATCCGAAGCGGCAATCTGCTTCATTTCTTCTGTTGCTGTCAGCTTGGGAAATGCCATCAGGGCTCGTTTTTTCATCTCAATTCACCGTCCTTCTTGTCAAATCCACGCCATACCACACATCCGGCATCAACGTGATTCCATCAACTCGCCCTACAGCAACCTGTACGATAGCTTCGGAATCCGGAGCTTCCTTCGCAAAAGCAAGGATGTCTCCCAGTCTGCCGGTGGCAACGGGGTCTTTCCCCCGTACCACCGCATAACCGCAGTTCGCCATTGCCCGGTTGGCTGCCACATGGGAACTCCACACCCTGCGCGGGTGATCTACCATGTAGGCCAAACCATGTAAAAACAGCTCCTCTTTGGTTAGCCGCTTAATCACAGTCAACTCCGTACAGGCGATTTTGGAGTCATGCTCATCTTCATCGATGTCGCCGCCGGCGTTGACAATATAATATTCCGAATGCTCCAGGCTGGAATAATAGCTAAGGCAGTCGAGCGGATTTTCCGCGCAGTGAAATCCATTTTCCCTGCAATTTGCTTTTTCAGTCGTATTGAGCCCCATCACAAACTGATAGCCACGGCATATCAGCCCGGGGCGAAAACCCTTATAAGCAATCATTCTGCATTTTTCCTCCTTTGCCGGCTCAGCCTGCCTTTGCCATCCCAAAATCCAGAAGCGACATCTGCCCATCCTGAGAAGGCTTTTTTTCCTCCTGCTTGGGTGCCGCCTTGGGTTCCGTCTTTTTCTTCTCTGCCGCCTTCTTGGGTTTGCTCTTTGCAGAGGACTTCCCAGCATACGGCTTGGGAACAAACTTCTCCTCATCCTCATGGTCTTCCTTGGCATCAGGGTCACGGAAATAATCTTCTGCCCACTGATAGCACATATCATCCGGCACATCGCAGCCATATGTCTGCTGTCCGGGACCAGGGCGGGTTCCGCTTGCTTTTAGTTCATCCTGCACATAATCCCATGCCTTTCGGTTGATGTACTGGAAACAGCGGATCATGTTCTTTTTCGGATGCATCGTCAGACGGGCAAACGCCGTATCTTCCATACAGAGCATCTGGATATGCTCGGACACACATTCCTTCATATTTCGCCGTGTCAGTTTTTCTACATCGGTACTCACCCTCTGGGTAGAGGCCGCGATTACTTCTTCATCACTCATCGCTTCCAGACGGGCGATTTGCTCCTGCTCCGCGGCTTTCTTCGCCTGCTGTTTGGCGTCAAATTCCGCTTTGCGCTGGGCTTCAGCCGCCTCATACTCCGCACGCTTTTTTTCTTCATCTTCTGCGGCGGGCGGTTGTGCCGAATTCCCCTCCTCAGCAGACTTCTCTTCCCCAGCAGGCGCTACTTCATCCGCAGGTTCCTCCTCTGCATCAGCCAAAGCAGTCTCACCGGCAGAAACCGAAGCCGCCGATACTGGGACAGTGTCTGTACCTACAGGCGGCACAGGCAAAGATTCCATCTCCTCCAGCTCAAAGGCTTCATCATCCTCAAAGGCTGCAGACGAATCGAACATACTGTTTTGCTGCTCCATTGCTATTTCTGAAAAAACACCCATTGTAAAATCTCCTTTCGCAAAAAATGGCATGGAGTAGGCCGTTATGACCCTTTCCATGCCATTGTGTGTTGCTCACAGCACATATAAAAGTGTGCTGAAGCTGTCAAAACAGTAGCAGACCACGCCAGTATACTGCCTTGACCATTCCTTGATTTTGTCCTGCACCTCCTGCGCAGTCTTTTGATTGCTCATGTTCCAGGGTGGAGGTACCGTTACGGTAAAGTAGCCATTCTCCAGACAACTTCTGACATCTGCCGGAAGATTGGAGCACTGCTCATACAGTGCTGTAATCTGGCTTTTCTTCTTTTCTGCAATACGCATCTGACCCCTATCCCTTCATTCCTGTTTTTGAGCAGGCTCCGGAAGTCTTTTACACAAGAATGGGGAGAAGCGTACCGGCGCAAAATCCCGGCAGTCATTCACATAGAAGTATGTGCGTTTGCCTTGGCAGTCCAGTTCCACCACATCAGATGGAGCCAACGGACGGCCTCTGTAATCTTCCGGCAAATGCTCATTAAAGTCCAGGAACAGGCGCCCCAGCACTTCCATGTCATTCTGCCCCTTTGGGCAACAGACCTCTGCGCTCCATACCGTCTGATAGGCGGCGGCAGGCGGCTGTTCATATCCAGCTTTACGCAGTGCATCCAGTTGCTTGAACGCGAAAGGTACCGTCTGTGTCTCACCCAGGCAAAGCTGGTAAATGCAAAATCTCCGGAAAACTCTCTGGCTGTCCAGAATATCCTTCAGCGCCCGATTGCCCTGAGCAAGAAATATCTGATACTCTTCCTTTGTCAGCCCCAGATACTCTGTCAGATCCAAATCTTTCTCCGCTCTGGTGTGCCAAAGCTCGACGCAGCCATCTATATAGGTAAAATCACACTTACCGCACAGATATTGCTGCTTAAAATTCATTCTCTGCACCTCCTTTTCCTTCTGTTCTTTCTCCCGAAGGGCAAGCTGCCAATCATCAAACCCTTTATAATTCGGATTCCAGGTCAGCCGACGACATGCCATTCCATTTTTTCGGGCCATCAGATAGATCTTAGATGCCCCATTAGAGGTCATTTGGTTACTGTACTTATCCATATCATGAGCCTCAATGATCTCCTCAGTGCCATTCTGTGCCAACAGTGCAAACAGCGTATCCAACTGGCTTGTGTTGTTTGCGCCGGCAATCGCCGCAAAAGTCCGGTTTGTCAGGCAGTGTGAGATGTCTGCTTTCAGCAGTCCCTCAATGACATAGACCACTCGAGCAGATGGATGGCCGATAAAATGTACCGGGCTCCCGGATGTGACGCCCATATTTTTGGACGAGGACGAAAACCAGATGTATTTGGCTCCTGACTTATCCGGTGGATCATCTTTTTGCTTGAGCGGACTATCCAAAAGTATCTGCAGGCCATGTATCATACCGTCGTATCCCACAGCCGGAATCAAAATCCCTGCGTTTTTTCGGTAGAAGTTCATGGTCCAGCGCCCGCTGTCATCCAGATAAAAGCCGGGCACCCCCTCCACCTTGCATCCCTGTTTCATCAGCCGCTCGGTAATGGAGCGGCAAAGGAATGGGGGTGGAGTGCTCTTGAACCCAATCCGGTCGATCTGTTCATCCGACAGTCCCCGTTTTGGGGAGTGCAGATGGTTGCGGTGGGCAGGCTGAAGAGGCAGCATAGCGAGCAGCAGCGAAAGCGTTTGATGAATTTCCTGTCCGCTGGCCCGTTCTGCTTGCTGCACTGTTTTTAGTTCGCCCCTCCTCTCATATCCGGCAAAGTCGGTCTGAGTCCCCGAAACCGGGGACCCAGTGCCAGCCTGCTGGTTTCCTGCCATCTCATATCCAGAGTTCGGCCGTTCCCTGTGAAAATCGTTGCACAGGGCTTCTCCTATCTCCCAATACGCATCGGATGTAGTCGTATTGTTTAGCCGCGCATAAAGCGCAAGCATACCGCCATGCTCATCACAATAATTGCACCGCCAGACATTTTTGACGAAATTCACATTCATCTTGCCGCGGCGGTCACCACAAAACGGGCAATCCACATATACACTGTTTGCCTGTCGGCGTCTGATTCGTAGATGTAGAAGTTCCACTACATCCATAATACCGAACGGAAAATCTCCTGGATATGAGTCCATCTGTTCTCCCTCCCTTCTTGCCCCCATAGATGGGGCTGCTTATCATCCGGCTTTCTGTGCGGCCATACCATCGAGCATGATCTGCGCCGCAGCACGAACGATATTGTTGGTGCTCTTGTTGCCTGGGGTGAGGTAGAATTTCAGACTCACCGGACGCTCCTTGGCAACTGTTGCCATGGTCTTTCCTTTGCTCAGACCACTATCCACCACCACATTCTGCGCTTCTTCAAAGGTCATTACCTTCAAGATGTCTTCTACCGGAGTGCTCTCCGTATAAGAAGGCGCCACAGGCTGATCGGGTGCTTCCTGTTGGACAACAGGCGCCACAGGCAGTTCTTCCGGTTCATCCGATTGGAATACGGAGGCGGCCGGCTGCTCAGACGCATCATCCTGTTTTGGACTGCTATCCAATGTAACCTCGCGGCTCGGTACCGGCAGCTCCATATTGGGAGCATTCTCCTCTACCTTGCCGGCAGGCAGTGTATCCATATTCTCCTTCTCTTCTGCAACCATCTGTTGGACAACTGGCTGTACCGGAGAAACCGGGGGCTGTTCATTCTGAACCGGCTTTGCCGCAGGTTTCTGAATAGGCGCCGGACGAGCAGGAGCATTACGGCCCTCTACGGCGTTCTGAGGCGCTCTTTCCGGCCGGGCATGAACTTCCCCGCCAGATTGCCGCAGCGCCGCTCCAGGGGCTTCTACGGGCCTCTGCGCCGCATTTGGCATCGGTTGCCGGATAGGAGCCGTCCCGGAAAGCGGAATACTGCTTCCAAACACCTTGCCCGTACTGTCAACAGCGACATCGGCAAACTGCAGACCGAAACC
>OHDT01000804.1_pt1 | contig 15538 bp, 10 predicted proteins | sample 1567061 | NCBI WGS metagenome assembly OHDT01 (sample SAMEA3879506, study PRJEB24766) | human gut metagenome | biome: human-associated habitat; feature: feces | place: USA | collected 1985/1987
ATGCGTATAGGGTCTTCTGATTCCGGAAAAATCCGAACCGAAGATGATTTGGGGCGGTTTGGCATGGGTATGAAGACAGCAGCATTTTCTCTTGGTAAAAAGCTGACAGTTGTAACAAAGTCGGATTTTGCTGTGAGCAATGCATCTTGGGATCTGGATCAAATTCCGGAGATTGGATGGAACTTGATTATCCGAGATGAAAGCGAAATCTCTGAGTTTTCATCTCAGCTGGGTGAGCAAGGCACGATTGTTATTATTGAAAACCTTGATCGTGTGATCGACGTCGACGACGAAAAGAAGGCCCAGAATAAATTTTATAGGATTGCAAGTAAAACGGAAAAACATTTAGCACTTACATTCCATCGATTTATTGAAGAAGATAATCTCATTCTGGAACTGAATGGCACTCCAATTAAGGCATGGAATCCATTTATTTTGGGAAATAGCGCAACTCAGGAACTGCCGGAAGAATCAATCTTCTCATATGATGGTTGTGCAGAGGTAACTATTCAGCCTTATGTTCTGCCGCATAAAACGAAATTTGCATCTGATGATGACTATCAGGCGGCAGGCGGACCTAAAGGGTGGAATTATCACCAGGGTATTTATGTTTACAGAAACAGACGCTTGATTATCTGCGGAACATGGTTTGACTACATAAAGAAAGAACCCGCATACAATTTGGCCCGCATTAAGATTGATATTACATCGGCCAGTGATGAGGATTGGAAAGTCGATATTAAGAAATCAACGGCTTCTCTGCCCAGTTATGTCAGGGAATCAGTCGAAAGAGAGATTGATCTTTGTACTGAAACTTCAGCTCGTGTATACAATTCACGTGGCAGTTACTCGAAGTCCAATGTCAGTGCTCCCAATCTGGATTATGTATGGGAGCAGCGAAAAAAGAATGGTCGATATTCGTTCCATATTAACAGAAAACATTCTCTGCTGAATAATATCAAGAAGCAGTTGGACGACCAGGGCCAATCGACTTTATCAGCATATCTCGCTCTGGTTGAGAATTTCGCACCGTTTATGCAGTCCGGAGTGACAGATTCTCTGCAAAAAGGAAAAGTGGGTGCAGAGCAGGATAAGACCTCTTTGGAATATCAGGTACAAATCAAAGAATTGAAAGATATGATTATGATCTTCTTGTCGCAGGGATTTACCAAAGAAGAAACGCAGTCTACGCTGTTGGACATGGCTAATTATAGACATCTCCGAGAGGACATTATCAGACTGGTGGAGGAAGCGCAATGATTAATACGCCGAAAGACTTGAGTGATATTGAAGTCGGTTTATATAAGAGCGGATATGGGTTTTGTGAGAAGCTTATAAAAGAAGAACATATAACTATTGCGGCGGCAGTCGAAAAAACTGCAGCAAAATTTGGCGGCTTAAATATGATTTCTGACATGGAATGTTTTAAGAAGTTCCTGTTCAGTGAAGTGACCGCTTACACAGAGCCTTCTATTGGCGTGTGTGACCCAAATCTGGAAGATAAGACTTGGTGGGATGAGCTTAAACAAGATCCTAAATTTAAACCGGAATATTGGAGCCGTTACTATGACTATCTGCTGAGGAAGCCCTCTTGGAGCATTACAGCAGTAGAAGATATTAATTCATCTACGGATGAGATTATGAATGCTTTGACCAATCCTCGTAAGGGTGTAGCTGGTGAACGAATGGGCATGGTGTTCGGCTATGTTCAATCTGGTAAAACGGCACATTATATCGGGATGATCAATAAGGCCTATGATGCGGGATATCGTATTGTGATTGTGCTGTCCGGCATCCATAACAGCCTTCGCAGCCAGACTCAGTCCCGTATCGATGAAGAAGTTCTGGGATACGAAACAAGTCTGGAGAGTATCGGGGATATGACCCGGGAGCGCAATGTGATCGGTGTTGGAGTAGGTCCTCACAACCAGGTCGAAACTGTTGTCCAGTCGATTACGACACGAGACGAAAAAGGTGATGTCAATAAAAAGACGGAAGGCGTATCTATGATGCCTCCGTTCATGATTGTTACAAAAAAGAATGCCTCGGTTCTGCGCAAAATCCTGCGGTTCTTCCGTAAAAATCATTGTGCAGAGATTATAGGCGGAAAGAAGAAAATCCCAGCAAAATATCCCGCACTCATTATTGATGATGAGGCGGATCAGGCCTCTATCAACACGAAAGAAAGCTATGACGATCAAGGAAATGTTCTGGATGATTATAATCCTACGACTATCAATGGATTGATTCGAGAGCTGCTTGGTGTATTTGAATGCCGTTCCTATATCGGCTATACTGCTACACCTTTTGCGAATATTTTTATTTCTCCCCACATCGACGATGAAAAATACGGAACAGACCTTTTCCCTAGAGATTTTATATACAGATCTCCAAGAGCAGATCAGTATATTGGTGCAAGAGAGTTCTTTGGATTAGGCAGTAACGAGGATATTCCTGCGATGCCGCTTTACCGGAAAATTGTGGACGGAGCAACGTATCTTGGCAGAGGTACCAAATCTACCGATCCAGTCGGGGAACTTCCCAAGGAGCTTAAATTAGCTGTGAAATACTTCCTTTTGTCTACCGCACTTAGGAACTGCAGAGGACAAAGGAACAAACCCAATACAATGCTAATCCATATTGTCCGCTTCGTTGGCCAGCAAAATAAGGTTAAACAAAAGGTTCTGAAATATTTTAAAGAAGAGATTGAGAACCATATTCGCTATGGTGATCCCATCATTGAAAGTGAGCTTAAGTCGATTTGGGAAGAAGACTATGTTCCTACGACCAGCAAAATGAGGGCGCAGTTCAGCAAATATATGTCTGGATGCGATGATGTTAGCTGGGACTGCATCTGGTCTGAAGCTAAACGTCTAATCGCTGACAAGGAAATCAGTGTATATAGTGTCAATGGTAAGAGTGATGATGTTCTTCTCTACAAGAACCATGAGGGAAAGCCATTCAATGTCATTGTCATTGGCGGCGACAAACTCTCCAGAGGCTTGACACTGGAAGGACTGACAGTAAGCTATTTCACCCGTAGCTCTAATACATACGATACGCTGATGCAGATGGGCCGATGGTTCGGTTTCCGTCCGGGATACTTGGATGCCAGCAGGTTGTTTACTACGCCCACTCTTCATGCAAGCTTTTCTCACATTTCTATGGCTACTGAGGATCTTGCAGCACAATTTGACTTTATGAACAGTGTAGTTCAGACTCCAAAGGACTTTGGCCTGCGGGTAGCATCTCATCCGACGTTGGAAATTACCAGTCGGAATAAGATGAGAACGGGTCAGGAGTTTAAGCGGGATTTCAGCTGCAAGCTGAGCCAGACTCGTGTTTTTGATATTGATGGTGAGCAGTACGACAGAAACTTTGAAACTGTCGAAGACCTTCTGTATGCGATTAAGGGCTGCCGCATAACAGCGGAACAATATCAGCAGATATTTGGAAGAAAAGCTCCCGGTGAGCATTTCTTCTATCAAAATGTATCTGCCCATGATATTGCCAACTTTTTTGAAAGTTATGAAACATCCAAAACTGCGACCAGAGCAAACAGCAAATATATGGCAGATTATATCCGTACCATGAATGCAGATGGAATTGGCGGTGTTAAATCATGGACGGTCTGCTTGATCAATGTCAGCGGTCATGGCAAGGCCTTTGATATTGCAGATCTCAAAAATGTGGGCGGGGGTATTTACAGAAAAGAAGGTTCCGGTGTAGATTCCTATGAGACTACCTGTTCCATCCACACGATGACATCTGCTGACCATGAGTATTTGGATTATGACAAGAATGCATATGACAAAGCTCAGGAGCTGAAGGAAAAGTATAAAAACGATCCTTCAAAAACAAAAATCAATGAAATTATTCGGAGAGAAACAAGACCATTTTCAAATGGCCTGTTAATCCTGTACCCGATTGGAGATGCGGGAGACCTAACTGCTAAACAGGGAGATCATAAGCCTCCCTTTGGATTTGCTGCGGTATTTCCTGATCGCAAGGGAAAGGGTGACCTCAAATCCTATCGGATGAATGATATTGCATTGGAGAAAGACAGCAATGAGTTTTACGGCTGATATTTACAACGAAATATTGTCCGACATATCTTCAAGGACAGGTCAGACTTCCCCCTTTGCGATGCGTCTGGTGAAGTTTGACAATGGCATTATGATTGCGTTTGCAGTCAACATTGCCACAAGAATGCGCTCAGCGTTTTTATCTGTGACTTCAGAAGCTCCTAAGAGCAGATTTCCGCACTGGAAAGGCGTTGAAATTGAAACAGCTACACTGCCAGCATATGGAATTGATACGCCTTTTGTCGGTCTTTCTCAACTGCCGAATAGCGCCAGTGACATTTTTGAAATTGTTGTTGAAGACCTGAGAAACCAGTTGGAAGCAACAGAAAACACCGAGGAGTCCTTATCTGTCATCATTAGGGTTCTAACAAAGTGGAAGGAGTTTTTTGCTGCTGATAAAGGGCTGCTGATGTCTGAAGAACGCCAGCAGGGACTTTATGGCGAGCTGCTGTTTTTGAGTGAGTGCTTGGATTCACAAGGGGTGGGAGCAGTTTCACATTGGGCTGGCAGTGAAGATGAAACCCATGATTTCTACTTTGGCCCTCATGCAGTTGAAGTGAAAACCACCTCTGCGCAGGCTCCCTATTTTGCCAGTATCAGCAGTGAATACCAGCTGGATAAGGGTGATATTCCAGGAAAATTATTCCTGCGTTTCTATGCGCTTCGCAGAAGTCACAGCGGGGGTGAAAAACTGCCGGAACGAATTGCTGCCATTCGCAGCAGGTTGTGTGAAGATGTATCGATTCTGCAGAAGTTTGATGAAAAACTAAAGAAGTACGGCTATTTTGATGAAGCTGCAGATAGTTATACCATTGGCTACTATCAGCGAGATCTTTATTGCTTTGCAGTAGATAACGGTTTTCCGAAAATCACGAAAGAAGCAGTACCGCTGGGCGTTGCGGATCTTACATACCGAGTCAGCATCATGCTTTGTATGCCGTATGCCCAAGATATAAAATCCGTATTTGAAGTTTTGAAAGGAGGGGCCTAATTGTGGTAAACGAGAAAATTCTCGAATTCTACGAAGAATTTCGAGATGAAGTTCTTGGGTATGTGAAAGAGAACGGCCCTATTTCTACAAATACGGCTTTCAAAGCTTTGTTTCTGTCCTACCTAACGGAAGCGGGAGAAACTCTTGTTTCGGACTGTACGCTGGTGGACTTCAAAAAAGATGGGGAGAATATGAAACTGGACGGCTATGCGTTCAGTGAGTATTTCCATTCTCTTACCCTGCTTGTGAGTAAGTATCAGGCTAAGCCGCAGCCGGAAAAGGTGAAGAAAACTGAAATCGACAGACTTTTGAAAAAAGCTCTGAAATTCTATAAAACTTGCGGCACTGACTCGTTTGAGGCCTTAGAGGAATCCAGTGATGGTTATCAAGCGTATGAGTTTATCAAAGGTCATAAAGAGGATATTGAAACAGTTAATATCATTTTACTGACCAATGATGAAACGATTCAATATATTCCGGAAGATACTCGTCATGGAAAGGTAACTATTCGCTTCGATGTTTGGGATATTGAACGACTGTATCAAAGTGTCCTTGGTGGTGCTGCTGTGGAGCGCCAGCTTGTTGTAAAACTGAAGAAAAAGTATGGTGCATCTTTGCCTCTAATTAAAGTCAAAGGCGATAATGAAATCTATGACTGCTATATTGGTGTCATTTCCGGTGAGCTTTTAGCACGGATCTACGAAGTTGAGGGACAAGATCTGATTCAAAAGAATGTCCGTTCGTTTCTGCAGGCAACCGGTAAGGTCAACAAAGGAATCAAGACATCGTTAGCCAGTGAACCTCAAATGTTTATGGCCTACAACAACGGTATTTCAACGGTTGCAGACAGTATTGACATTGATGAAAGTCAGAGCAATGGAGATGTTGTGACCATTACAGAAATCATCGGCTGGCAGATTGTGAATGGAGGTCAAACTACAGCATCGATTTATAATGCCTATAAGTCAAAACTTCCTCTGGATCAGGTGAATGTACAGATTAAGCTGTCTGTTATCAAGAAAAAAGACCAAGCGGAAGATATTATTCATAACATTTCCAAGTATGCAAATAGCCAAAATAAAATCAATATGTCTGACTTCAATGCCAATGATGCATACCATGTAAAGATGGAACGTCTGTCCAGGGCAACACCGATCCCTGTTGTGAGGGGAAAATCGACAGACTATTGGTTCTATGAGAGAGCCAGAGGACAGTATTTAGTTGAATTGAGTCGGCAGCCAACCGCAGCAGCTAAAAGGGAATTCAAGAGCCGTTGTCCGAAGAATCGCTGCATTTCTAAAACTGTAGCAGCCAAATGTGTGATGGCTTATCAGGGCTATCCGTATATTGTCAGCAAAGGTCTGGAAACCAGCTTTGTCTATTTCTCGGATATGGTCTCTAAGGGGGAATTCCCTGAGCCATCTGAACAGAGCTACATTGACATGATTTCTAAGGTGATATTGTTCAATAGCTGTGATGAAATCATCAAGAATTTGAAATTTGGCGGTTTTAAAGCTCAGCAGGACTATTATACCGTGGCACTAATTGGGAAATATTATTCAGATTTAATCAACCCGCAGGAAATCTGGAATAACCAGACAATCAATGCAGTGACGGCAAGGGTCATAGAAGAATTGGCCTATTTTGTATGGGAACATTTTCAGAATCCTACAGTTCCTGGCGTAAATATTGGACAGTGGTGCAAAAAGGAAGATTGCTGGGAACTACTTCAGAGCCGTTATGAAGCAAAAATAGAAAAGCGGGAGAATTGAGAAAAATGCCATATTCAGTAGTGGATTTGTTTGCAGGGGCCGGTGGATTGAGTTTGGGTTTCGTGCAGACAGGAAAATATGAGATAAAAGTTGCTTTCGAGTGGGAACCGCACATGCAGGCAACTTATCATCGCAACCATCCGAATGTCGAGCTGCAGGGAGATGTATGCGGCGCAGATTATGCGGATATACAGAGGAGACACGGAGCCATTGATGTTGTCATTGGAGGTCCTCCCTGCCAGGGGTTTTCAAATGCAAATCGGCAGAAAAACCATGCAATCAGCCAGAATAATATGCTGGTAAAGCAGTATATTCGAGCGATTAGAGAGCTGCAGCCCAAGGCGTTTGTCATGGAAAATGTTAGTATGCTTCGATCTGACGTTCATCGGTTCTATATGGAGGAAACAGATCTGGACATTGTGGAGGAGTATCAGATCCCGAATAAAAACACGCCGCTGCACTTGCTGAACGCAGAATTTGTGTTTGACGGTGCATTGGAGATAGTTCAAAACTTGGAGTTGCTCCAGCAGAGACTTTGGCCTGAAAATCATTATCGGGAACTGAATATCATCTACAAAGGTGAAAAAAACGCTGATAAGATGAAAAAATCTTTGGAAAAACATAGGCGTAGGCTTACCGAAATCGCTCAAGCCTATATTGAAGACGATGCAGACAACTATATTGCGCAGAAATCCAGAGAAGCATTTCAGGCGGTTTTGGATTATTTTGATGGTATTCTTGATGCGGATAGAATTCACACCTTGATAGAGCCTGCTATTATGATTCAGCGCATGCTAAGTAAAGCAAAGGAAATCTTTGATAACCGTATCCATGTAGATTCATATGAATGTACAGAAAAAGACGGTCTCTTGGCAAATATTCGATCATTTGCAGTTTTTGATTATCTAAAAAATATTCTTACATCTGGAGAAGATGGGTATGCGATTAATAGCGGTGTTTTGTGTGCCGCAGATTTTGGAGCGCCCCAGAAAAGAGAGCGCTTTGTTGTCATGGGGATTAAGAAAAATATATCCGCCGTGGTATTTCTGCCTTCCAGAAAGATTAAAGACGGACATTATAAAACTGTTCACGATGCAATTTTTGATTTGGAAGATGTCTCTCCTGTATATGATTTAGCAGATGATGAGGAAGGAATTCCGCTGGAACATAAGGAGCAGTTGAGTTCAGTAGCACAGCAACTTAGGGATTCGGATATTTTGAAGAACCACATTATTACTAAAACGACTGATGTAGCAATGGCAAGATTCAAAGCGCTGCATCAAGGAGAAAATTTTCATAGTTTAGCAGACTCACTTAAAACGAATACCTATACTGATGTAAAAAGGACTCAAAATACAATTTATTTGCGGTTGAACTATAATGAACCAAGCGGAACAGTGCTTAATGTTCGAAAGTCTATGTGGATTCATCCTACTCTGGATCGGGCAATCAGCATCCGAGAAGCAGCCCGGCTGCAGACCTTTCCTGATAGCTTTGTATTTTGCGGTTCTAAGGATAAACAATACCAGCAGGTAGGAAATGCCGTACCTCCGATTATGGCAAAGGCAATTGCTAAGCAGCTTGCGGCAACTTTAGGAAAAAAACTTCGTGAGGCAGAACAAGAAAATGGCTGATAATCACTCAAAAGAAGTTCGCAGCAAAAATATGTCACATATACGAAGCACAAATTCAAAGCCAGAAGAGATTGTTAGAAAGTATCTATTTTCTAAAGGCTTTCGATATAGAAAAAATGTTCGAACTTTGCCTGGGTGCCCTGATATCGTTTTGCCTAAATATCATACTGTGATTTTTGTAAACGGCTGTTTTTGGCATAAACATGACTGTGGACGATTTGTGTGGCCATCTTCTAACATTGAATATTGGATACCTAAAATAAATAGAAATGTGGAACGGGATGAGCAGAACCACGAGAAACTTATAGACATGGGCTGGAAGGTACTGATTATTTGGGAATGCGAATTAAAAAAGAATGTAAGGGAAAAACGTTTAACAAAGCTTTGTGACGAAATCATCTCTTGATGGCATGTTAGAGGGGTGAGTGGTGCTTGATGTATGAACCTGATTTTTTAAAAACTGAAGGGGCTACCGTGTTTAGCAGTAGTCCTTTCAGTTTATTGAAAGCGAAAATAGCTATTTATTAGTTTTGGATAAGGTAGAATAAGTTTCGCAAAAATAAAAAGGGACATGGTTTGCAGATCTCAGGTAGAATGAAGTCACAACACACCATTCTGAAAGGAGACAGCAAACCATGTCGGAGAAGATTGTACAGCTAAACGAGGAAGTAATCAAGGGCCAACTCAAGGAGTTGGTGCGAGGAAGCGTAGAGGAAACCCTCAACGAGCTGCTGGAAGCCGAGGCAGAAAAACTGACACAGGCGGCCCGGTACGAGCGCAGCGAGGAGCGTCAGGGCTACCGCAGCGGCCACTACAGCCGGAATCTCACCACCACTTCCGGGGATGTCACCCTCAAGGTGCCCAAGCTCAAGGGGATTTCTTTTGAGACTGCCATCATTGAGCGATACCGCCGCCGGGAAAGCAGCGTGGAAGAGGCCCTCATCGAGATGTACTTGGCAGGAGTATCCGTCCGGCGTGTAGAGGACATTACCGAGGCCCTGTGGGGCAGCAAGGTGTCTCCCTCCACCATCAGTGAGCTGAACAAGAAGGCGTATGTCCACATTGAGGATTGGCGTAATCGTCCTTTGCAAGGTGGACGATACCCGTATGTCTATGTGGATGGGATTTATCTGCGCCGCAACTGGGGCGGAGAGTTTGAAAATGTGGCCATTCTGGTAGCGATTGCGGTCAATGAGGACGGATACCGTGAGGTTCTTGGTGCTGCCGAGGGGATGAAAGAGGATAAGGCAAGCTGGGTCAGTTTCTTTCAATGGCTCCGCAGCCGTGGCCTGGACGGAGTGAAACTCATTGTTGGCGACAAGTGTCTGGGCATGTTGGAAGCTGTGGGAGAAGTGTTTCCCGAGGCCAAGTACCAGCGGTGCACCGTACACTTTTACCGCAATGTGTTCTCGGTCACGCCTCGCTCCAAGGTGAAGCTGGTGGCCAAGATGCTCAAGGCGATCCACGCCCAGGAAAGCAAGAAAGCTGCCCGGGAGAAGGCCAAGGCTGTGGCGGAGGAACTCCGTTCCATGAAATTGAAGGAGGCCGCCAAGAAGGTGCAGGATGGCATTGAGGAGACGCTTACCTACTGTGATTTTCCCAGCGAACATTGGACTCGAATCCGTACCAACAATGTCATTGAGCGGCTGAACCGGGAGATCCGCCGACGTACTCGGGTGGTAGGGGCTTTCCCTGATGGCAACTCTGCCCTCATGCTGATCTGTGCCCGGCTGCGCCATGTGGCCGGCACCCAGTGGGGCAACAAGAAGTATATGAGCATGAAGCACTTGGAGGCTACCATTGAGGATGCCTCCATCGCCGGCTGACTTCATTCATGCCAGGGTCTGAAAACCAAAGTGCGAAAAATTCTTGACACTACCGCAAAATCGCATACCGCACAATACACGCAGCAAGTGTATAGAAGTGCGCCCTTCAACTGGTCGACAAATTCCAATTTATCGAGCCGCTTCTCTGAAACCCCTTGATTTTCCTGTGTTTCCCGCAGGTCTGCTGCCATAAAAAGCTCCGTTTTCCCTTGTTTTTGCCCTTATAGGGCAAAACAAGGGAAACTTTTTTATCAGTCGCCGCCAACTACCTTATCCAGCAGACGGGCCGAGGAGCGTTTCGCTTCCCTTGTCGAGTGAGCGTAGATGTTCATGGTGGTACTGACATCGGCGTGGCCCAAAAGCTCCTGCACGTCCTTCGGCGCTGCCCCGTTGGAGAGCAGGTTACTCGTGAACGTGTGTCAAAATCATGGAACTCGATTTTTGATTTTTATTGCACTATTTCTTGGTTTTCTGAGATAAATCAAGAAATAGTGCTTTTCTATTCTTCTTGTCAATGATATACTGAAAATAACTTTTCGTTGTTGAGGTATATGCGATGATTCCCTATACAGGCGAGTATATTGAACATTTTGATCCCGAAAAGCCAAGCCTTAAATTCTATTCCTTTACCCCACGCCCCTTGATGAGCGGGGATATGTATCAGATGGATGACGAATTGGCTACTTTACTGATAGAGGCCCACAGGAATATTGGCTTTCTGGAAGGGCTTGTTAAGTATGCTCCGAATAAAGAAGCATTTGCGGAGCTGATGCTTTTGAAAGAGTGTACCTATTCCCATATGATCGACTACGACGGTCCCGATTTCAAAGAAATACTCACTATCCGCGGCACCGGCAAAGGTGATATAACGCCGATCACTAACCTGGAAATGGCATTTAAGGCGGCAAAAAGTATGGAAGTCACAGCTCCTGACTTGAGCCGGATTTGCGGTATCGCACTTAACGGAGAATCAGAGAATAACCCGATAGAAGTTAGGGATCATCAAACCTTTTGGCTGGGTGCAAAGACGAATCTCAAAGGATACAACCCTACAGCACCGGATTCTGTGCTCCCGGCACTGGCTGATATTTCTGCGTATCTCTATAACGACCATAATACTGATCCGCTAATTAAGACAGCACTGGTACATTACCAATTTGAAATGATCCATCCATTTGAACGGTATAACGGTATTGTCGGACGAATCCTTGTGCCAATGGTATTACGAGACACTATTGGAGAGGCAATGCTGCTAATATGCTTGTCCGAGTATCTGTATCACAATAAGAATGAGTATTTCGACTTGCTTCGGACGACACAGTACAGCGGAGGATATGTCCGATGGATCAAGTTCTTTGTAAATGCTGTGGGGCAAGCAGCAAAACAATCTGCTGAACAATTGATGCAGTATGAGCAGCATATTATAGAGGATTTAGAGCATCTAATGGACATTGAGAATCTGCCTAAAAGCGTTTTTTCATTGTATGAGTATCTGAAAAGATGCCCTATTATAAACAGTTCGACTGCTGCAAAGAACATCGGGCTTTCATTTAATTCAATTTCAAAAGCCATTCGTGTACTACAAGAACACGATATAGTTGTTCAAATCAGCGATACCGAGCGAAATCGCACATGGAAATATAGAGCATTTAATATGGATGCTGATAATATTTAAGCAATCACGACGCCAGATTGCGAAGGTGAGCGAAATGGGAGTAATCCAAGAATTCTTTAATAATCGAGAAATAGCTATCGGGGTTTGGGTTATAATTGGCCTTGCTGTTATTCTCCCTACTAAACCTGCAAGACAATTTATAAAAACCGCCATTCCAATTTTGTTTTGCAAGAAATTTGTAATATTTTACATTGTATTTATCAGCTTTTTGGGATTGGTGTTGTGCGCATTAAATTGGGCAGGATTTTGGGATCTCACTTTGTTGAAAGACACCGTATTTTGGGTATTGTTTGTTGAACTTCCTCTTTTTACCAAGGCGATTGAGAAGGCTGACGGTGGACGCTTCTTCTCAAAACTAATTCGGGAAAATGTTGCTATAGCAGTTGCAATTGAGTTTTTTGTAGGATTTTGGACTTTCAGTTTAATAACGGAAATTATCCTTATCCCTTTAACAGTTTTGATTTCAGTCCTGTATGTATTGGCTGGACAAGATAAAAAGCACCGATCTGTGAAACGCTTCTTTGATGGTCTGCTGGTACTGTGGGGAATGATACTGTTGATTAATGCAATATACAGCCTCATCCATGCTCCAAATCAATTTTTTAGTTTTGACACCTTGAAATCCCTATTGCTCCCGCTGGTACTGTTAGTGTTCAATCTTCCGGTTGTATATGGATTGGCATTATACAATACTTACGAACAAATCTTCATCAGAATAAAAGGTTCCAAATCAGAACAAAAGAAAATGAAATGGCAAGTAATTCGCTTTTCTGGAATAAACCTTTCAAAAGTATCAGCTATCAGAAAGAGCCTACCAAATACAATTGTTTGTTGTCGAACTTCAAAAGATCTACAGATAAGTCTTGATAAACTGGCAAGACGATTGGACTTACAGATAGGAGAAAACTACATGAAACGCTCGCGCTATTATGTATCAGTTTGTATAGCCGGATTGATTCTGAGTTTAATTGGACTCATAGGTGCTAATTCGGATGTGTCCTTAAAAGACATTGTTACATTGAATTTTGTTTTTGATATACCAAGAATCAAGGAAATTCTGACATATATTTTCTCAACAATGATTGTTTTCAGTGCAACATTGTTATTCTTTGCAATTGGTTTTGCTAAAAAGCAGAGAGAAGATATTTCCCAAATCAAGAAATATGCTTTATATGAGCTTTTGCTATCCGTTAAAATACAGCATTCTCAACTGATAGACTACCCTCCTGTAGACGAACCCACGGACTTGTTTTGTGCTTATGTACTTAATGTATATGAAGTTCGGATCGCCTGTGATAAGGTGTTGGCTGCATATGAGAATCTCCTAACAACATGGGAGCAAGAAACGGTGAAGAACTTACAGCTTTCTGCATTGGTCTTGTCAAATGACTTTGGCATTACTGCCGAAAATGTTGGAAAATATACTGCTACCCAATTTTGCAATTTTTATAATGACAAAGTTCGAACTGCTCCGCAGAATGAAAAAATCAATACATTTACTCACACAATCAAAGCGGATATAGAAAAATACTCAAAGCATATCGAGCAGTTCTGTGAGGACTTTAAGCACTATTATTGATCCAATTCAACAGACGATGTCTGTTGCGTTGAATGTTAGTATAAGATCGGAGCGTATTTGCAAATCATGAAACATTCTGAAAATGCCAAGCGCTGACTGGCATTTTCAGAAGAAGTAAAAGACATATAATTAGCAAAGGAGTACACCAAAAAACATATGGGTAAACGAACATTTGAAGATGTGAAAAAATATGTTGAGTGGCAAAGTCAAGGTAAATGTAATGTGTTAAGTGCCAAGCCTGAACAACATTTTGATGACCTGAGTGTTGATGTCTGTGTCTGGAATGTCAAAACTGATACCGACGGTGATTGGTGGGTAGTAGAGGGCGATGGTGTTCCAATGAACTTGTATCCTCAAAGTGCCTATTACTTCGGAACCGATGAAGTGTACTCATTTCACATGGGGTTAATGCAAAGAATGAGCGTAGCTCAAGATGAGTACCATCCCGAAGATTTTGTGAACGGTGCTACTCTCGGAACAGAAATTGCCCCTCAACTATTTCGGAAATTAAAAAGTGTTGCTGCACTGATTGATACAGCTAAAGAGATAGAAGATTTTCAAGCGATAGGCGTTCAATGCAGGGAAACACTAATTGAACTCGGCAACCATATTTACGAGCCTATGATGGCAGGTGCCGAGGAACAGCCCCAAGCATCAAATTTTAAGCGCAAAGCGGAACTGTTTATCCAGTTTTGCTTGAAGGGATCGGAAAATTCCGACTATCGTGGTATCATCAAGAAATTGACAGAAGCAACCTGGGATTATGCAAATAAAATCACACATTCGCGGAGTGCTACATACTACGAAGCATCAACTTGTGTCACTCTATGCATCTCTCTTGTTGGCACTTACGAAAACATTCTTCAGAAAGTATTTGACCCTCTTGCACAGTATCATTGTTCAGTATGCAAGAGTAAAAAGCTCAGCATAGATGGCGATGATTCGGATGAAGATGGTATGGTTGAAAAACTTTATCTACACTGTGAAGAATGTGGAGCCACAACCGAAGTTGTTTTTGAGAGAAACAGCAGCTGTTACGAAACATTTTATTTGATGCCATAATGTGCAGAATTCAGCAAATTAAAAGTGGGTGCAGCAGAGCATCCTCATGTTCTGCTTGATTGCCCCTAATCACAGGCAAATGCAATGTCAATGGGACATTCATGTCGGCGTAGCCCTTGCCATTGATATTGGATGCCGCCTGTGATAGCCAGATTTAATTTGACACGTGAACCATCAGATAAAATGCCGTTCAACAAGCAGCGATAGTCCATCATACATTACCGGCAAGGTTGTAGAATAGGATGTGAAAACAGAAACCCCAGACTATCAATAGGCGTTGGTAGTTTGGGATTTCTGCTTTTGCAGGAATATATTTTTTGTCGTGTGCTTGACATACGGGTGGCGAAGCTGGTGGAAGTGGAAGCCCTCAAGCCCCGGTATCTTCTTTGAGGCCGTCCGGCAGGCAATCCCGACTGTGCTGGATGATTCATAGCATCCATCCGGGCGGAGACATACGAGGTCGATCTCTCTGTAGTCCTCCGGCACTTCCTCCGACCTTTGCAGACTGTACAGCTCATAGTAGCTGCGCCCCTTCTCCTGTACCTGCTTATAGTAGTTCAGGCTGTAGAGCTCGCCGTACTTTAAGCGACTTTTGTGCTGTTCGGTCTTGGCCGCCTTGAGGATACCCGCCAGCGTGTCACAGAAGTCCACGGTGCGGATTTTGCTCCGCTTGGTGGTGCCGACCTCCGTTTTGTGCCTTGCCCCGTTGTAACGCATACTGCGGCGTACTGTCAGATATTGTTCTTCAAGGTTAATGTCCTGCCAAGTCAGACCACAGACCTCTCCAATACGCAAACCTGTATAATAGGCTATCTGTATAGGAAGAAGTGCAGGATTGTTTTTCTTTTTCAGGAAGCACCAGGGTCATCCGATAGGTACCACTTCCAAAAGGAGATTTATTTTTGTCGCCCAGG
>OHDT01000817.1_pt1 | contig 15245 bp, 15 predicted proteins | sample 1567061 | NCBI WGS metagenome assembly OHDT01 (sample SAMEA3879506, study PRJEB24766) | human gut metagenome | biome: human-associated habitat; feature: feces | place: USA | collected 1985/1987
CGGTGTGTTGCTGACGTCGAGCGTGGCGTCGAAGCTCGTCTTTTTGCCGCCGCTTTCGAGCGTGCCGCGGTATTTGCCGCCTGCGGCGTAGCTGTTATTGAGAATCGTGAGCGCCTTGTCGAGCGCAGTGTCGCCGGTGTTCGGCTCGGTCGGCAGGCGGGCGGGGGCGGAGGTCGTGTCAATGCGCAGGCCGTTTTCAGCGTCCCACTGATAGCCCCAGCCGAAAGAGTCAACCGCATAAGCCCATGTGAGCGGGAAATAGGTGATTCCGTTGTAATTGAAAATGGGATACTTTTCTTCCTTGTTATTGATCTGTGCGCCGTTAACGCTGATCTTATAGCTGGGAAGCGCAACAGAAACGCTGCCGCTTTGCTTTTTTCCCGTCTCGGCAACATAAGCCGTGCGCGCGCCGCCGGCTGTGATATCCAGTGTCTTGCTTCCATTGTTCCAGTCGGCGCTCACACCCATGAATCGGCTGAGATGATATGTCATGGGAAAGTAAGTGATGTTGCTGTAAATCAGAAGCGGATACTTGGCCGTTTTATTATCAATGACCTGACCGTTGAGCGTTACCTTACCGGTAACAACACTTGCGCGCATTGCCGCCTCAGCAGTTGGGATGGCACTTAAGGCCACCGTAACGCAACACACTATTGCAAGTAAAGACTGAATGATCCTCTTTTTCATGATTGAACCTCCTTGTTGTATAGCTGTATTTTGACAATTCATCATCTTGTCGCATTTCCTGTAGTACTGTTTGTAACTTGCTTCTTAGTACTTAACAAGTTTTCGATCGTTGTTGGACCTTGATTTTTACTTTTACAAAACACCCCCTTTCGTCGTTCGTCGAATTGATCTTGCTGCTTTATAAATGCATCAGGCGGTCGATTTCTTACATAGTTTTCGCTTTTTGACATTTCATCCAATTAGAGCATTGTTCCTTTGTGCAAAGTCTCAACTTAAGTTCTGGGACTTGTTTTATCTGCCAAATGATGCTTATAATCATTTCGCGGGGTATTTCACCTCGTGAGGAGGTTGTCCATGCTATCGTACTTACTCGCTGCGCTGGAAAGCGAAGAAGATAAGCGCAGATTTACAGAATTATACGAAGAAAATCATGTGCGTGCTGAGCAGACGGCGCTCCGCATTTTGAGAGATCCGCATGATGCCGAAGATGCCGTGCAGAACGCTTTTTTGCAGGTGATCCATCATTTTGATGAGATTTCCGAAATTCCTTGTAAGAAATTAGGCTTCTGGATCATCTCTATAGTGAAAAACGAAGCACTTATGATTCTGAGGCGCAAACAGAAGGAGCTGCCGCAAGAGGATTGGGATACTTTTTCGGCAGATGTCAGCGATCCAACAAGCTATAACGAGCTTGTCCATCTGTTCTCTCAGCTTCCACCGACCTACCGGGCGGCGCTGGAAATGCGGCTGATCAACGGCTACTCCGGCAAGGAAATTGCACAGCATCTTGGTATCTCAGAGTCCGCGGTCAATACGCGCATTTCCCGCGGCCGCACGCTGCTTCGTGAAATTGCAGTCAAGGAGGGCTTTCACATATGACAGAGCAGGAACTTGACCTTTTCATGCGTAATGTACTGTTGGATGCCATTGCGCTGGATGAAGAAACGAATACAGAGACGATCCCGTATACGCCATCGCTGCATCATCAGAGGCAGATCAAGGCAATGCTCAAGAATCCTCTGCGCTGGGCGCGTGATCGAAAGCAGCCTGTTTGGAAAAGAGCCTTAAAGCGGGTCGCTGTCATACTGCTGGTGATCTCGCTTGCGTTCGGCAGTCTGATGGTCGTTAGCCCAACTGCTCGTGCAACATTTATCCGCTGGGTTACAGAATGGTATGAGACGCATGTGACGTACCATTATGCAGGTGATGATATGGTCGGAGATCTTCCGGAGTATACCATTACTGAATTACCGGAAGGATACGCTGAAGATTGTGATCAACGAATCGAGTTTGGTACACAGACTTACATTTCTTATCAGAATGGTGATATTAATTCTACCATTACACTTCACTACTGTTATATGCAACAAGGTGCTGCAACTGTATTTGTTTTGGAAAATGCAGATAGTGTTCCCATCATAGTGAATGGCTGCGAGGGTCAAATCTTCTTGTCTAAGAATTTAGAAACAACCAGAAATGCTGTTACTTGGATTGATATTGAACAAAACATTCAGTTTACTATTCAGGCTCGATTAAGCACTGATGACCTTTTGCACATGGCTGAAAGCGTTTCTTTGATCGAAACAACGAAGTAAAAATGCTTCCTGAAAAAGGAGAACTATGTAAAAATCTGCAGCTTCTATAGTTGCTTTGAAAATCGGTCAGATCAAATTACAGGCGGGAACATCCTTGCAAGATGTTCCCGCCCTCTTGTACCCATTTCCGCTGCACGACATTACCCCTCAATTTTACCGTCGTACCGACTGACATCCATTCGCTGCATCCGACATTGACAGGATTTCTTTCAAGATTGGTCGGCTGCATTAAGCCTTGCGGGCACGGGAAGGAAAGGTTATTTAATTATTTGGCAAATAGAAATCAGTTTCCTCCACACCGTCCCACTCACCGAGGAGCTGCATATCTGCCTGATTCGGCGTGGTGAACGCATCAAAACGCCAGCCTGCGTCAGTATGGATCAGAGTGACCGGATAGATGCGCGTGTACTCATAGCTTGTTTCCAGCCGCTCGTCGCGCTCGTCATAAGTCTCGTCCCAGCGCGGATAGGGATAAGAGTAGTGCGCCGTCACCGTGAAGTCGATACGATCATCCGTCTGTGCAGTCAGAGTAAATTCGTCGGGAATGTTGCTGTTGTAATATTGGTCGCCGTAGGCGCAGTCGAGGATAAAAAGCCGACCGTCGTGCTCAATGTAGATTGGTGCGTTGCCGTCGTCATTGCAGGTAGACCAGAACGTATCGGTGAACAGCGCGTGGATGACGCGGTCAAAGTCAGCCCAGAACTGCCAACGGCTGTGGGAGCTGATGTAGGTATAGTCGGAGCCGTCCGGCGTGTACTCGTCGTACTCGGCTTGGCCGTCTGCGGCGGGGAAGGCGTCGTCGATGCCGGTCGTCTCGCCGTCAAACATCGCGCTATAGAGCGCAAACGCCTGCCTGTAAAGTGTTTGCTGTTCCGCCGTCAGGAAATCCGGCGCGGCGCGAAGCCGCGCAGCATCATCCAACGGAAGGTCGGTATCGGTCAAATAATAATCTGTAGGCTTTGATTGATCGGATGTATCCGGCTTTGCTGTGCAGCCTGCAAGCAGCAGGAGCAATACCGCAAGCGCGGTGGGAAATAGACGTTTCATCATGGTGCTTGTCCTCTTGATGTTAGATTTGAGCATGGCCCTTGCACTTTTTATTCGGGGATATATACTTCCGCAGGACGTCCGTGCCATGGATTCTCCCAGCCGGAGGTCCCGTCCTGATAATACATGGTGACATTTTCGGTGGAATCAAATACATAATTGGCTTGCTGCGGTGTATCGCCCTTGAAGTAGACCGCACGCAAGTTTGGACAGTCGCAAAAAGCACAGTTGCGCAGAAGTGTAACGCTGGAAGGGATCGTCACCGTCTCCAACGAAGTGCAGCCGTAAAAGGCGTTGTCCTGAATTTCTGTCACACCATCCGGAATCACCACAGCGGTTATGCTCGTGCAGCCTTCAAACGCTCCCGTCGTACCCATGACGTTTCCAATCGCGGAAACAGTTTTTCCGCCGATCTGTGAGGGAATCACAATATCTGTTTCAGTACCGATATACCGGCTAATGGTAACTGTACCATCCTCGTTTTCCGCTATTTCAAAGTTTGCGGCGTCAGTGACAGATCCCTGCGGAGATTCACCGCTGGCATTGTTGCTTTCCGGCACATCGGTTGTCATTTCTCTTTTTTCTGTTGGAGTAGACGGCTGGTCATCGGCTTCCAGCGTGCTCTGTGTGCTGCTGCATGAACTTAGTGTTATAAGGAGAGCAGTACTTACGGCGATGACCGAAAGTCTCGAAATTTGGCGCATGATAAAAGGCCTCCTGCATATTCTGAAATGAAAAATTAAGGTGATGGAATGTAGAGAGATCCCGGCAGCACTATCGGAGTGAGCTTTGAAATATCGAAGCTGTCAGCCAGTTCTTCAAGCAGATCCCGCGTCAAGCCGTCGGTACTTCCCGCCAAAATAATGATGGTCATAAAGCTGTCCGGCAAATCAGACAGAATCAGTGCTCTGCCAGGGCCGAGCGCCAATGTGGCCGATAAGCCGTGCGATGTTTGATACTGCCATTCCTGATAACTCATTGCATCGATAACATTGAGTGTAAGGATTTGCTCATTGCACGCAATGTAAGCGGACTATGAGATTTTGACCTGTTCTGCGACGGAGACAAGCTCGTCCGGCGAGAGCTTGAAGCTCCGAAAGTTGATGAGCCAACCGTTTTCTTCATCAATCTGAAAGATGTAGGCCTCTGTACCGGTTTCTCCCGCGCATTCCTGGTCCTCACCCCAGTAAAGCGTAGCATCCTTACCGTAAAGCGTGATGGACTTTGACTCTGCATCGTCAGCAATTTCAAAGCCTCCTACTAAGCCGTCTCTAATGGCCACGACGGTGATTGAAATGATCTCACCGTTGTTGCCGAAAAATGTGGCGCCACTGGCAAAATCGGCCCGGTAGCAGCCTTCCGGATCAAGACGATAGGTTTCTTCCAGCGCCGAGTAGTCGATTTTACCGGCGATATAGGATCCGGCTGGCTCCTCTCCCTCGACACAGAACGTGGCGTGGTCGGAGAAGATTTCAACCAGGACATTCAGCGTGTTCTCACGAAGCGATGGCGAGAACGCCAGCGCCGACGTGAACAAAAGCACGGAGATGAGGGCCGCGACGAGGACGATCCGCAGTACGCAGGAAGGCTTGCGCTTTTTGGAATGTTCATAGGTCAGCGCCTCTTCGATGAACTCATCGTCGATCCCATTCATTGCGCTGGAGAATTTCTGAGCCAATGTCAACAAGCCAAAACACCCCTTTCTGCAAGATGCGTTTGTAATTGCTTACGGATTCGGGAAAGCCGGACAGAGACGTTCTTTTCCGTCAGACCGGTTCGAGCCGCAATTTCTGCATAGCTGTCGGAGAACCAGTAGCGCCGCAGGAAGATCACGCGGTTTTCCTGTGACAAGTCCCTGAGAAAGTCTTCAATGATCGCAATCAACTCTTTTTCCTCAAGAGAGTCCTCGACCAAAGCTGAGGAAGCAAGACAATCTTCCAATTCTTCCATTGTCGAGTCGTAATTGCTGTTTCGCTTGAGAGCTGTATTGGCCCGATAACGCATGATAGAAATATTCCGAACAAGTTTACAAACAAATGCAACCAGCGGATTAGGCCTGTGCGGCGGAATCGCATTCCAAACGCCGAGATAGGCATCATTCACGCATTCCTCTGCGTCCTGTTGATCCTTCAAAATGCTGCGGGAAAGATTATGGCAAATCGCCCCATATTTGCCGTCCAGCGCTTCGATTGCAAGCTCAGAACGTGCAAAGAACAAATCAATGATCTTAATATCATCCACAAGGAATCACACCCTTCTATTTATTACCTTGCAAATTGGGGTGAAATACTACATCAAAGCAAGAATTTTTATCGAGAATTTTGGAAGATTTCCTGTTCTCCGCTGTCGTATTGCTGTCCCAACATAAAAAGCAATACGACCAGCAAGATCTCGTTTCTTCACCCAGGCCGGTTTTCGTTCCATTCTATAACAGATGTGCGGGGATATCAAACCCTTGAAGGATTTCGAAATATCTATAGTGTACGTGTATGGTTTGGCACGGAAAACAACCTATAATTTACATTGATGTACCACTTGAAGAACATTTTGCACATAGCTGAAAATATTTATTTGGCTAACTTGTCGAAAAATGAATGGCGCGTTATTCCTTGTAAGAATGTGTTCTCTTTTTACATCTATATATCAGACGTTAAAAGAATTATTGACTTATCCCATCAGCTCCTTTAGTATGGCTATTGATAAAACAAAATGATTTTGCAGTGGAGGCATGCTCATGGAAAGAAACGGAATAGACAAACTCAAAAAAGCCTGCATAATACTCCCGTTGGTCGTTGCGGTCATATTCAATTCCAGTGTTGCGGCTATTGATCGTGAGAACAATTCTAAACTGAGCTGCGGAATAGATTCCTATTATGTGAAAGACATGGTAGCTCAAGATAATCATATATGGCTTCTTTTGCATGATAACTCGATAGGCAAAGATGCAGTAGCCTGTATAAATGAAAAGACGCTTGAATTGCAGGCTTGCTATCGAAGCGGCGAAGATTTAGAAGATGAGATGATCATTCAGAATATGTCTGTCCAACCAAATGGTTCAGTTTGGCTTGACCTATTCTATCCGAAGAATCCAAAGGGTTTGCAATACAGCCTTTTTATTCTTCAAGACAATGTTAATGTAGCTGCGGCCAGTAATGTTGTCCTCTGCGAAAATGTTGCCTTATGGGAAAATGGAAGTTCGCTGTGTTACTGGGATAGCGATGAGATCGTCAAATCTGTGGACATTCCTGCTGGCACAGAGCCTTATGCGATTTCGGCATTGAATGGCAGGCCATGTTTTGTAGATGCCTATACTGGCAAGGTATTCCTTTTGAATGAACACGGAAAATGGATCAATCAGTACAGTATCCCAGTTAGCGATAATAAGGTTTTGCCCCAAGAATTTGTGAACTTTTACGCTTCCATGACAAGCTGCGGTAACGAGGTGTACTTGTCGTATCTTGTCGGCCCGGAAAAGAGCAATAGTCTGAACAGAGGCGGCCTTGTGAGGCTCAGCGACGGAAAAAGGCTGGGAGACACTGCCGGTTTGATCGTTCATGCCAAGAAGCAAAATGATGATTCTGTGCAGCTTTATATGACCAACGGTTTCTCCGACAATTCCAAGCTGAAAGAGTACCAACAGCTGTCTATTAAATCAGACACAATCACCGAAGCAAGGGCTTTCCAACAAGACGGCGACAACACGGCTATATATTTGCCGGCAGAGTGGCAGTATAGGGACAACCTCGGCCGTCTATGGGGATGGTCAGAGGCAATTCGGAATAGTATTACCTGCATTGATACGGATAGCCTTACAGATACCGACAGCAAGTTCAGTGCGTCTACCGACTATTATGGCTTCCTGGACGCGGATGAGTCAGCATGGTATGGAAGTCAGCAACAGGGCGTTATAAAGTCAGTTGTCCAGTTGGGCATTATGAACGGATATACTGACGGTACATTTCACCCTATAGGCAATATCACACTGAGCGAAGCAATTAAAATGGCTGCTGTTGTCCATGCCACATGTAATAACCAGACAATCTCTTTTTCAGCATCAGATGGTGGTAAATGGTATGATGCCTATCTGAACTATTGTGTAAAAAATCGAATTGTCTCGAGCGACGAATATTCCAGCCTCGATGCTTACGCAACACGAGCGCAAATAGCACATATTTTCGCGAAAGCAACATCTGATTTTGCCGTTGTCAACGACATTGACTATGATTATATTCCTGACGTAAGCGAACGAAGTGAATACGCTGATGAGATACTTGCTCTTTACAGAGCAGGCATCTTGACCGGAGATGAAAGAACCAGAGCATTCAGGCCATCTGACACCATTACACGTGCTGAAGCAGCTGCAATAATCTCGAGAGTAGCTTTGCCTACGACGCGAATCAAAATCGTTTAAAATGGGAAATGAAAAATTCTGTACCCTATGCAGAGGCACTGCAATGGAGCATGATCTGGAAAAGTTAGCGGTTACGGCATTGCCTGTCTCTGCAAGTCCTATAATGAGGCACGATTCCTGCATGAAATCTTAGAAGCATTGTGAGCAAACGAAATCCGGATTGTTTGCGTTTATGGTTTAAACCATAAATGCCTCGAAGTAAGTTGGGATTCTATCTGTTATTGACACGTATTTTAGAGTCGGTTTGCTATCCTCATCAAATCTTCCATATACCGATACGTCATCGGAGCGCATTCTTGCAGCAACGATATGGCATTGGCATTTTCCGCATACTTCACCCAGTAGGCAAAGCAGTCTGCGAAGTATTCTCTGGCGTTGGTTTTGGCATAGTCTCGCAGCGGCGCGGCGGCAGCTTCTGCACGAAAGAGCTGTTCATACTCTGCGGGGAATCCCAGCATCCAATCGAGAAAATGTCCGAATTCGTGGAGCGTCGCGCTGGCCTCCGAGATGTAGATGGTTTTCTGGCTGTAGTTGGTGGCTCCAATGCAGCTCATGTTCAGTTTCTTGCTGAGGCCGCCCATGTAGTCGAAGTCGATACGGTACGTCCAGCCGGCGGCGTTGAAGGCGGCAAGCACCGGCTCCGGCACCTGCCGCAGCGCCAGCAGGTAGTCGTTGATGTTGACGCCTGCCGCGTTCACTAACGTCACCGGAGCTGCCGGGGCTGTCACGGTGAAGGCGCGGGTCAGAATTGCGTGAAGGAGCATGGCAGCATCCCTGCGGGTAACGATCTCATTTGCAGTGTTCGCCTCGCCGCAGAGCTGAAGCTCTTTCCCAATGCGAATGCAGTTTTCATGATCGGGCAGCGACACGCCGCCCGCATAGAGTACGCTGTCGTAAACGGGGATCTTGGCTGCGGCAAAGGCGCTTTTGAGCAGCGCTCCCCGGCATAGCTGGATATTGGGCGCGGAGAGTGCGGTTTCGTTCAGCCAGCCCTTCCGGTAGGATTGCTCCACAGCATTCTGCCTCAGTTCGCTCCACGTGCTTCCGTTGGTTTCCGCACCATAGGCGCGGCAGAGCATGACAGCCCACTGCTCCACAGTGATGAGCTGTTCCGGCGAGAAGCAGTCATTTCCCGTTCCGGCAACGATCTCACATTCTGCCAGATATATCACGCTTTCATAGCAGTCCGCAGTCTCCGGCACATCATCAAAGCCTGTGCAGGCAGCAGAAGCGGCTGTGGGCAGGATCAATGCCAGGACAAAGGTGCAGACAGCCAGCGCTGTTCTTCTAACGATCATCTTCATAAGTTCCTCCATATTCTTGTTCTTTCTCTGTCCTGTATCCTCCGGTAGAGTAGGCTCTTCTGGATGCGCCATGGTGACGCTACCCTATGGACAGAATTTTGAAAGGGAAAACGTCACAGTCCCCCCTTGGCGGGAGGCTGTGACGTTTTGTGCTTTGTCAGCCGATATAAATTGCTCGTGAGACTGCCGTTGGAGCGGTGGCGGTTCTGCTTCTCGATGAGCTGCCTGCGCTCAAGATCTGCCAAGGCCCGCTGGACTGTCCGCGGCGAAAGTCCCAATTCACGGGCAATGGTTTTGATCCCAGGCCAGCAGACACCGGAGGCGTCCGCCCGGTCCCGAAGGTAGATATAGACCGCCTTCTCCCGGTGACTCAGATGCTCCTCGGCGTAAATAAAGTTGAATTGACTCATCTGCTTCCCTCCATGTTATAGGGATTCTTTGTGCAGCTCCGATGGATGCTGCGGATGAGTTCGCTCTGGTCAACATAGGCAATCTTTCGGGCTGCCTGCTCCGGCATCCGATAGCCGTCCGGGTCAAAGGTGATGCCCCAATCCAGAAAGAGACGCAGTTTGGTGCGCATGGGATGGGTTCCCGTTTTCATCACTACAAACTCACCCTTGGGGATGGATTTCAGTTCATCCGGCGTCATGAGCGCGCGCTCCATCATCTGCAAGGACTGACTGCTCTCTTTTCCCTGACTGACGGAGCCGGACAGCACGGTCCTGCTGCCGAGGGCGGCGGAGAGTGCATCTGCCGTTTTGCTCTGGGGCGAAAAGCCGCCGAAGATGGTGTCCTGGCAGTTGTCACATATGATTTCAGCACCCTCTTTTCCGTAGTTCTTTTCCAGTTGCGCGAGGCTTTGGATAATGGGTACCAGCGTCAGCCTGCGGGAGCGTCCCGCGCTGAATAGTGGCAGAATGTCAAAGGGCGGCATGGTTCCCAACTCATCACAAAACAGCACCACACGGTTTTTGAGCCTGCCGCCGGTTTCATCCGCCACGGAGAACAATTCGCGGGACAGATTTTGTATCATGAGCGCCGCGATGAAATTCTTTGCCGGATCTTCTTCCGGTAAAATCAGAAAGATGGCGCACTTCTCCGAGGCAAACATTTCCGCATTGATGGGGCTGTCGTAGCAGATGACCTGTTCCAACTCCGTATCCAGAAAGGAGTTGAGGCGGGACATAACAGTGGACATGACCGAAGCCATAGACTGATCCGCACTGGTGAGTGCGGCACCCGCCAGCCACCGAGCCTTATGCTCCGGTGGCAGTTCATCCATGAGCAGCTGAAAGCCGTTCTTGCCTCTTGACTTCGGCACCGCCAGAAGATCTTGCACCAGCTTGAAGGCTGACACGATATGCCGTTTTTCCGGCTCTCCATCCTTTGGCGGTGCGAACTCTGCCAGCAGAAGTACAATGGCAGTCAGGAGCCCCTCGGCGCTGTCATAGAAGAAGGCATTCTCGCCGTATTGGGCAGCGTCGCCATCCGGGTTGATGATGGTCTTGGCAAGGATCTTGGCATATTTTTCTGCGCGCGCACGGGCGGCAAGATTCTCCGGATGCTTGCGTGCAATATCCATGTAGTGATTCATCAGTGTCAGGAAATTAAAACCGTCTGAGCGGGTCGGGTTACGCAGGTCAATGACGGATACCTTGTAGCTGTAATACCGGGAGGCAATGGCACCGTAGTTGCGCGCCAAGTCTCCCTTGGTGTCCAGCGCCAGATAGCTCATGCCGCAGGCGCTGGCATATTCCAGATTTGCGTATAAAAAATACGCGGTTTTGCCCACGCCGGAAGCGCCGATCATAAGGCAATGGATATCATCGCTGTCCACCAGCGCACGGACATCCTGCTGATCTTCCACCACATTTTTGATTTTGAAAATTGCCGACATCTTTTTCTTCGGCTTTCGCTTTTCTTTTTTCCCTGCTGTAGGACGGCGGAGCCTCTCCAGCAGCTTGTGAGTGGTTTGCGAAATCACACCTCTTTTGGCTCTGCGCTTTCTGCCGCCCATGCTGCCGAGAATGATGCCCTGCACCGTAGGCAGTTCCTCTCCCTTGCGCCAGCGGCGAGGACGGAACGGGACCACATGATAGGTCGTGTGGATCTCCTTGGGCGTTGCCCAGCGCGCCGTGCCGTGCTGACCGTCGCCAACGGTTTTGCTCTTGAAATTGTTGAGAGAATAATTCTTGGAGAGGAAGGACACCGCGAGCAGGAATGCCAGCAGGCCGCCGCCAAGCAAAATCAGGGGCCATACATTTTCGTTCATGTGTCTTTCTCCTTCCTCTCGAATTTGGCGCATAGATCGTCATTCCAATCCTTGCGCGCAGGGCAGAGCCGCTCCACATCCAAGCCCATGTCCTCCAGCGTATCCGTCATGCGGTCGCAGGCATCGTTGCCCGCATCATCGTTGTCGAGGCACAGATACACCATGTCCAGTTTCGGATTCTGCCGCAGCCGTTCCAGCACTGGCTGAATAGAAATTCCGCAGCAGGCAACATAGCTGTGTTCCTGCCAGCCGTATGGATAGAGGGTAATGTGGGACAGAAGGTCGATGGGCGCCTCGAACACATAGAGGGACTTGTCGGTCCCGCCTTTGTGGAAGCAATGCTCACTTGCGCTGCCCTCGATGTTCATGCGGAACACCTGTCCCTCGCTGTTGGTACTGCGGATGTGCGCGTGCTTGGCCTCACCGCTGTCATCCAGCCCCACGAAAACACAGTTGTGATGCTTATCCTCGTAGAGCAGCTTTTCATGTACGAAGGCGGAAATAACCTCGCGGTCAATGTGGCGCTGACGCATGAGGTAAGCATACATACGCCGCATGGTTCCGTAAGGCTCCGGCAGCGCGAAGGCCTTTGAAACTTCATTCACAGGCTTTGCCTGTTCATATGTTTTTCTGTTCTTTCTGCCCAGCAAAAGCAAAACCGCCTCCTGATAAGGGAGACGGTAATAGCGCTGGACGAAGCTGACGGCGTAGCCGCCGACGCGTGCGGAGTGATCAAACCATTTGTTGCCCCGCACGGTGATGCTGGGATCATTGGGCGTACGGAACTCCCGGCCGGAGCGCACGGGTCGCTCCCCCTGAGCGCGCAGCAGCGACACGAGATCCGTGTTCTGCGCCCGCGCCTTTTCCTCCGGCGTGAAATAGATAAATTGGCTCATGATATTTCCTTTCAGATTGTCGTTCTTTCTGTTGACAATATGTGTTTTATCACATACAATTAATTGTAGAGAAGGCGTGGTGAATGTATGGACTACATGGTGGAATACTACGAGAAGGATGATGGCAGCAGACCTGCTGAAGAATTCATTCTCTCGCAGGATAATAAAATGCAGGCAAAAATATTTGCCGCATTGGAATTGCTCGAAAGCAAAGGTCCCGCCTTGCGTGAGCCGTACTCAAAAGTGCTGGATGACGGGATTTTTGAGGTGCGTGCAAAGCAAGGTTCGGACATCAGCAGGGTGCTTTACTTTTTCGTGGTGGGACGCAGAGTGATCCTCACCAATGGCTTTGTAAAAAAGACGATGAAAACCCCGCTGTGCGAGATTGAACGTGCCAAGCGGTATCGCGCAGACTTTAATCAAAAAAAGGAGGCATGATTTATGGGGAAGAATTTTCGTGAGACTTTGAACGAAAGAATGCAGGACCCTGCGTTCCGTGCGGAGTGGGATGCGCAGGAACCGGAACGTCAGATCATGCGCGCCATTGTTGAAGGCCGTGAGGAAAGCGGTATGACGCAAAAGCAGCTCTCCGACATTACCGGCATTACACAGGCTGATATCAGCAGGCTGGAAAGCGGAACGGCCAATCCATCTCTGCGGACGCTTAAGCGTCTTGCCGCAGGCATGGGAATGGCACTCAAGCTGGAATTCGTTCCGACGCAAACGCAGATCTGACTTCAAAAAAATGCTGCCGCAATTTTGATTGCGGCAGCATTTTTTATCTGAACGTCTGCTCCTCGTGATCATCCGGCTTGTGTCCCATCGCCAGCCGCTTGCGCTGCAATTCCTGTCGGCGCTTGCGGTCGATCTGCAAGCCGCGGTGGATCTGGTCGATCTTGCTGTTGTCCTCAAAAATTCTGCTCATGTGATGCAGCATCCGCACGACGGTTTCACCCACCGTGTGGGCATGGTGATCCGCTCCTGCCGGTGCGCTCCCTTTCTGCTGTTCGGGGTGATCTGACCACTGAGAAAAAGCCGGTGCATCTTCAACCGCAGGCGGTGTGGTACCCTTAGATGCGGCATCATCAGAGGAGGCGGAATCTTCTGGCGTGGCACTCGCTGCACGGGCAGCTTTGGGCTGCGCGGGAACGGCTGGTGCTGTGGATTCTACTTTGGCTTTTGTTGCCGCCGCGGAATTCTCAGGCGAAATGGATTCCGTCAGCATGGCAGAAGATCTCCGCGCGTCCGCGTACCGCTGCCGCTCTGCTATCCATTGCAGTGTTTCCTGAATGATCATGTTGCGGACGCTCCGGAACTCCTTTTGCTGGGAGAGCGGCAGACGCTTGCGCGGCCGCTGATCGTAGTCCAGGCACACCTGCTCGTAGAGCGTCTGCCACGTTTCGTAGGCGGCGGACACCCGCTCGTCCTTCGCCAGCTCCTCCACGATTGCATCCACGATGGCCTTGACCCTTGGCGGCAGGTAGCCGTAGACCTTTCGGCCCTTGATCGTCAGCAGACGCTCTGCTAACTCCTCGGTGAGCTGCTCCAGACGCGGGTTATCCGACGTGCCATGCTCCAGCTGTGCGATGCACTCCACCATTGCCTTGCGGGTCTGCGCCTGCAACTCCTGCCGCGCGGTATCCTTTTGCTGGTAGATGTGCATCCGATCCGCATGGTAGATCCGCCTGGCGAAGACGGATTTCATTTCCCGGATACCCTCTTTGGTGAGGTAGCCCTCCTTTAGATCTGCGGAGAAGATGATCATGTGGATATGCACCTGATTTGGCTTCTGGTGGAACGCAGCATACCAACGCAGGTTTTCCGGTCGAATCTTATACGCTTTTGCGATGTCACAGATGGAGGCGTTCACCAAAGCCTGCCAGTTTTCCGCGTTGTCATAGCCCAGCCGCTCTGCGTCCTCACGGCGCAGCGCCACCACCGGTGTCCATACATTTCCGGTGTGCTCCGCCACCTCCCGTACCGCCTGCGCGAGATTTTGTACCTTACCGTGAGCGTCCCACAGCCCGTGCTCACCGTCTTTCTGGACGCCGGGACGGTGAGAGATGTAGTCGATAAAATTTTCCTTTTGCTCCAGCGCCTCCATGTAGTCTTCCTGCACCTGCTGGATGAACGCGGAGGCGCTGCCCTGGGTGGGGCGATCCAGATATTCCTCGTACTCAATGAGTTCCCAGCAGGAGGGAAAGGACTTCAGCAGCCGTGCGATGAATTCCTGCTGCTTTTTTGTGGCGGGGAGTGTACTGCGCTCATCCGCCAGCAGCTCTACGCCGGGACGGGTGGCGACGTAGCGGGTGCGCTGGGCCAGCTTCGCGGCGTTCTGTCCGCCCTTGAGGTAGGGCGAAATCAGTACGATCCGGGCCATGTGTCATCCGGCTCTATGCGCCGCTGGCTCCGCACCGCGTTTTCAAAACTCACCTGACCATTGGTGCGCTTCACCTCATCCACCGCGTAGGCCCGCAGCTCCCGCGTGTGGATGGGATCGGTACGGAAGTGCGCGGCGATGGTGTGGCAGAGCATATTCAGCTCCACCGCGCACTTGAAGAGGATCGTCCGCAGACGGTTGTTGTTGTCGTCCAGCGTACCCTGAATGGCGGTGAGGATGGCTTGCGAGAGGTAGGCGGTGTTGTCCTCCGTGCCGAGATAGCCCATGTAGAACCGCAGGGCCTTTTCTACGAATTCATTGCGGCTGCGGCAGTTATCAGCTTTCAACCAACCATCCATGCGGTCGATCATGTCGGGCGGGAGCCAGAATGTCGTTTTCTTTTTCACTTTTTCTTCCATCGGTGTTCTCCTTTCCTTGCCGTCGGTCAAAAGGGGCGCGAGTGCCGGAAACACCGTGCCTTTTTAGAAACCAGACTGCGGTTTTTCTGAAATGTTCTGAAATAGACTGCGCTTTGGAAAGCGCGAAAAAGCCCCGCACTGCGGGGCTTTGTGGGCGGGCCGCGGGCGCTTGCGACTGCGGCCCTTTATCTTGTTCCACTATCGAACGGGTAAATAAGGGGCTAAAACTTCCGA
>OHDT01000829.1_pt1 | contig 14968 bp, 8 predicted proteins | sample 1567061 | NCBI WGS metagenome assembly OHDT01 (sample SAMEA3879506, study PRJEB24766) | human gut metagenome | biome: human-associated habitat; feature: feces | place: USA | collected 1985/1987
TGGCCGCGGGCGACTTTGTGACGATGGACTTTGGCTGCCGCAAAAACGGCTACTGCTCGGACATGACGCGCACCGTCGCCGTCGGCATGCCGAGCGACGAGATGCGCAGCGTGTACCAGATCGTGCTCAATGCGCAGCTGGCCGGCATCGCCGCGGCGAAGGCCGGCGTGACCGGTGAGCGCGTGGATGCCGCCGCGCGCAAGGTCATCAGCGACGCGGGCTACGGCGCGTACTTCGGCCACAGCTTCGGCCACAGTCTGGGGCTCGACATTCACGAGCACCCCATTGCCGCCCCCGGCGTGCACGCGAAGCTGCCGGAGCACACCGTCATCTCCGCCGAGCCGGGCATCTATCTGCCCGGAAAATTCGGCGTGCGCATCGAGGACGTGATGCATCTGACGGCCGACGGCGCGGAAATTCTCACCCGAAGCCCGAAAAATCTCATCATTCTGTAAATACCCGCTTGTCAAACCACGCAAAATCGTGTAAACTATATAAGATTTTTGATTCTGATCATTCTTGAGGAGGATTCCTATATGATTACTGCAGGCGATTTCCGCAACGGCGTTACTTTCGAAATGGACGGCCAGGTCATGCAGGTCGTCGAGTTCCAGCACGTCAAGCCCGGCAAGGGCGCGGCTTTCGTGCGCACCAAGATGAAAAACGTCATCACCGGCGCCGTGACCGAGACGTCCTTCAACCCCACCGCCAAGTTCGAGAGCGCCACCATCGACCGCAAGACGATGGAGTACAGCTATAACGACGGCAACCTTTACTACTTCATGGACCCCGAGACCTACGAGCTCATCCCCATCGACGAGAGCGCGCTCGGCAGCAACTTCCGCTTCGTGAAGGAGAACACCGTCTGCAAGCTGGTGAGCTACAAGGGCAGCGTGTTCACCGTGGAAGTGCCCAACTTCATGGACCTGGAGGTCACGGAGACCGAGCCCGGCCTGCGGGGCGACACCGCCACCAACGTGACCAAGCCCGCGACGCTGGAGACCGGTGCTGAGGTGAAGGTGCCTCTGTTCATCAACACGGGCGACAAGATCCAGATCGACACCCGCACTGGCGAGTATATCGGCCGCAGCAAGGAGTAAGTGAGGCAAAGGGGGGGAAGCGTATTCCCCCCTTTTGTTCCTGAGAATGACTGCAACGCTGTTTGTAAAGGAAAGGAGCTGCTGTTATGGAGATTACGGAGAAGGTCGCGTATCTGAAGGGCCTGGCTGAAGGCATGGAACTGGACACCGAGAAGAAGGAGGGCAAGCTGCTTGCCGCCATCATCGACGTGCTGGACGACATCGCCCTGGAGATCGCGGATATGAAGGCGGACCAGGAGGAGCTGTACGACGGCCTGGACGCTGTCAGCGATGACCTGGAGGATGTGGAGGACGCCGTCTTCGGCGAGGATGACGAGGACGAAGAGGATGTATACGAGTATGAGTGCAAAACATGTCCTACATGTGGATCATGTTCAGGTATGTACACAGCCAACTCGATGAACTGTCTTACAGAGGCTCTTGGAATGGGACTTCCAGGAAATGGAACTATTCCAGCCGTTTATTCAGAGAGACTTAAGCTTGCAAAGCATGCAGGTATGGCGGTCATGGATATGTACAGAAAGGGCATCAAGCCTAGAGATATCATCACAAAGGAGTCCATCATCAACGCTCTTACAGTTGATATGGCACTTGGATGTTCAACCAACTCCATGCTCCACCTTCCAGCCATCGCACATGAAATCGGCTTCGACTTCGATATCTCATTTGCAAATGAGATCAGCGCGAAGACACCAAATCTGTGCCACCTTGCTCCAGCAGGTCACACATACATGGAGGATCTCAATGAGGCCGGCGGTGTGTATGCGGTTATCAAGCAGCTTGCTGATGCGGGTCTCATCAACAAGGACTGCATGACAGTTACAGGTAAGACAATAGGAGAGGCTGTTGCAGGCAGTGTTAATAAGAATCCAGAGGTCATCAGACCTATGGACAATCCATATTCAGTTACAGGTGGTCTGGCTGTACTCAAGGGTAACCTTGCACCGGACGGCTCTGTAGTAAAGCGTTCAGCAGTTGTGCCTGAGATGCTGGCTCACAAGGGGCCTGCAAGGGTATTTGACTGTGAGGAGGACGCGATCGCAGCTATCAAGGGTGGTAAGATCGTAGAGGGTGACGTAGTAGTCATCAGATACGAGGGACCAAAGGGAGGCCCTGGTATGAGAGAGATGCTCAATCCTACATCAGCAATAGCAGGTATGGGACTTGGCTCATCAGTAGCTCTTATCACAGACGGAAGATTCTCAGGAGCAAGCCGTGGAGCATCCATCGGACATGTATCACCTGAGGCTGCTGTGGGCGGACCTATCGCACTTGTTGAGGAAGGCGATATGATCGAGATCGATATCAACAACCTCAGCATCAAGCTTGATGTGTCAGACGAGGAGCTTGCAAAGAGAAAGGCTGCATGGACACCAAGAGAGCCAAAGGTTACAACGGGCTATCTTGCAAGATACGCAGCAATGGTTACATCAGGTAACAGAGGTGCTGTGCTTGAGGTGCCAAAGAACTAGATGATGATTGTGAAATTCAATTATGTAGACTAAAACATCTCAGAAGTTCATGATCTACATGTTTCACAATTATTTCTACGATATGAGAGAAAAGAAGGAGAAGATAATAATGTCAAAGATATCAGGTTCTGAAATTGTTATAGAGTGCCTTAAAGAACAGGGCGTTGACACCGTGTTCGGTTATCCGGGAGGAACTATCCTCAACGTATATGATGCCCTCTACAAGCACCAGGATGAGATCAACCATGTGCTCACATCACATGAGCAGGGCGCTGCCCATGCAGCAGATGGATATGCCAGAGCTACAGGCAAGGTTGGAGTGTGTATGGCCACATCAGGTCCGGGTGCCACTAATCTCGTAACAGGTATAGCCACAGCATACATGGATTCAATTCCTGTTGTAGCTATCACAGCAAATGTAGGTGTGAACATGCTCGGTAAGGACAGCTTTCAGGAGATAGACATTGCAGGTGTTGTTATGCCGATCACCAAGCACAGCTTTATTGTAAAGCACATAGATGATCTTGCGCCAACTATCAGACGTGCATTCAAGATCGCAAAGAGCGGCAGACCAGGACCTGTACTTGTGGATATAACAAAGGATGTAACTGCAGCGGAGACAGAGTATACACCTGAGACACCAGAGGTTATTGAGAGAAAGACAGACACCATCCGCGAGGAGGATGTGAACAAGGTCATTGAGATGATCAAGGTTTCAAGAAGACCATTTATCATGGCAGGTGGCGGATGCATTATCTCTGGCGCGTCAGCAGAACTTGCAGAATTTGCAGATAAGGTGGATGCACCTGTGTGCGATACGCTTATGGGTAAGGGTGCATTTGACGGAAGAAGTGAGAGATACACAGGCATGATCGGTATGCACGGAACCAAGGTGTCCAACCTCGGTTTGTCAAGGGCAGATCTCGTGATCGTTGTGGGAGCCAGATTCTCAGACCGAGTTATCGGAAATGCATCCAAGTTTGCGCCAAATGCGAAGATCATACATATAGATATAGATGCAGCCGAGATAGATAAGAACATCCCTACAAATGCCAGCATAGTCGGCGATGCAAAGGAAGTTCTGGAGATACTCAACGGCAAGCTTGCAACACAGTCGAACAAGACGTGGATGTCTGAGATCGAAGACCTCAAGAAGCAGAACCCAGATGTGTACAGCTTTGACACATTGAACGGTCCTGCAGCGATTAAGAAGATATATGAGCTGACAAATGGCGATGCAATCATCACGACGGATGTTGGACAGCATCAGATGTGGGCTGCCCAAAACTATACCTTCAAGGAGCCAAGAACATTCCTGTCATCAGGTGGCCTTGGAACCATGGGTTACGGTGTTGGTGCTGCGATCGGAGCAAAGTACGGCAGACCTGATAAGGTTGTCATCAACATAGCCGGTGATGGATGTTTCAGAATGAACCTGAACGAGATAGCAACAGCAGCAAGATACAACGTTCCTATCATTCAGGTAGTCTTGAACAATCATGTGCTCGGAATGGTAAGACAGTGGCAGACACTGTTCTATGACCACAGATATTCCAACACGGTGCTTGACGATTCAGTAGATTTCGTCAAAGTCGCAGAGGGACTTGGTGCAATGGGAATCAGAGCCAACACTCTTGATGAGTTTGAGGCAGCGATGAAGACAGCACTTACAGCAGGCAGACCGGTAGTAATAGATGTAACAATAGCAGGAGATGACAAGGTATGGCCAATGGTAGCACCTGGTGCAGCCATCGACACCTGTTTCTCAGAAGACGATATGTAATATATACGCCGACACAAGATGAAAAGACACCATATTTGTGTGGATACATACATAAATATGGTGCCTTTATATATAATCCCCACTTGCCGACAGGCGAAAAGAGTGCTATAGTACAGGGATATAAGCGATAATAAAGTTAAATTACTTGATAATATAAGATTTTAGTAAGAATAACTTGTTAATCGCAAGCGGGATATACCAAAAGAACAAAGATAAGTCAGAATTTTCATATAAATATAAATGGGAACGAAGGACATTTTTGTTAAGTAAAGTATCTCGCACACATTTAATTAAGTCACAACCAGATAATTTTGTTAGAAAGAATAAATTGCTTGCGATTGGCTGTATATGCCGTTCGAAGGACATTCTCCTCCGCCGGTTCTTAGGTGGTGCGTAAGCAGCACCTTAGTACCGCTGCAGGAGGAGACGAGCGGGAGCGCTCCGAAGAATGTCATATACAGCCAATCGCAAGTGCATTCAGCTTAAGGCAAAATTATCGTCACAAAATCAAAGAAGGAGAGATAACAAAAATGGCAAGAGTGTACAACTTTTCAGCAGGCCCTTCAGTTCTTCCTGAGGTGGTATTAAAAGAGGCAGCAGAAGAAATGCTTGATTACAAGGGAACAGGCATGAGCGTAATGGAGATGAGCCATCGATCTAAAGCCTTTGACAATATCATCAAAGAGGCAGAGAAGGATCTCAGAGATCTCATGAATATACCTGACAACTACAAGGTGCTTTTCCTTCAGGGAGGAGCTTCACAGCAGTTCGCAGCAATTCCAATGAATCTCATGAAGAATGGTGTAGCAGATTACATCATCACTGGTCAGTGGGCAAAGAAAGCATACGAAGAAGCAAAGAAATATGGAAAGGCAGTTGCAGTTGCATCATCAGCTGACAAGACTTTCTCATATATCCCAGATTGTTCAGATCTTCCAATCGATGACGATGCTGATTATGTATACATTTGTCATAACAATACTATATATGGAACAACATACCACACACTTCCTAACACAAAGGGCAAGATCCTTGTGGCAGATATGTCATCAGACATTCTCTCACAGCCTGTGAATGTTGAGGATTATGGCATGATCTACTTCGGAGTACAGAAGAATGTTGGTCCTGCCGGTGTGGTAGTAGCCATCATCCGTGAGGATCTCATCAGAGATGATGTAATGCCATTTACACCAACCATGCTCAAGTACAAGACTCAGGCAGATGCTGATTCACTCTACAACACACCTCCATGCTACGGTATCTATATCTGTGGCAAGGTATTCAAGTGGGTTAAGGAGATGGGCGGACTTGATGCAATGAAGATCCACAATGAGAAGAAGGCTAAGATCCTCTACGATTTCCTTGATAGTTCAGAGCTTTTCAAGGGAACTGTTGTAAAAGAAGACCGTTCACTTATGAATGTACCATTTGTAACAGGTGACGCTGATCTCGATGCCAAGTTTGTCAAGGAGGCAACAGAGGCTGGATTTGTCAACCTCAAGGGTCACAGAACAGTCGGTGGTATGAGAGCGTCTATCTACAATGCAATGCCTATCGAAGGTGTTGAGAAACTTGTAGAGTTCATGAAGAAGTTTGAGGCAGAGAATAAGTAATATTAACTATTATATAGTAGCATACAAAAAAGATAGTGACGGGTGATCGTAAAGTCTGCAGTATATGATCATACAATTGCCAGTGTCACAGAAAAAGGTAGAAAAAGACATGTCAGTAAAGATTAATTGCTTAAATCCTATCGCAGCATGCGGTATGGAGCTTTTACCTGATACATATGAAGTAACAGATAATTTTGCAGAGGCAGATGCGGTTCTCGTTAGAAGTGCATCCATGCATGACCTTGAGCTGTCAGACAGCCTTCTGGCAGTAGCCCGCGCAGGTGCAGGCGTCAACAATATTCCGCTTGATAAGTGCGCTGAAAAGGGTATCGTAGTATTCAACACACCAGGTGCAAATGCAAACGGTGTTAAGGAGCTTGTTGTGGCAGCGCTCCTCATGGCTTCAAGAGACCTTGTTGGCGGTTATAACTGGGTCAAGGACAATGCCGCTGAGGCAGATATCACCAAGATGGTGGAGAAGCAGAAGAAGAATTATGCAGGTAACGAGATCCTCGGCAAGAAGCTCGGTGTAATCGGACTTGGTGCCATCGGAGCAAAGGTTGCAAATGTTGCGCTTAAGCTCGGTATGCAGGTATACGGATATGATCCATATGTGTCAGTAGATGCCGCATGGGGACTTTCAAAGGATGTAAAGCACATCACAAATGTAGAGGATATCTACAGAGATTGTGATTATATAACAGTTCATGTTCCGGCACTTGACAGCACAAAGGGCATGATCAACGCAGATGCATTTGCCATGATGAAGGACGGCGTGAAGATCCTCAACTTTGCAAGAGATGTACTGGTTAACGATGAGGATATGAAGGCTGCACTTGACTCGGGCAAGGTAGCAAAGTATATGACAGATTTCCCGAACCCAGCTATAGCAGGTTACAAGAATGTTGTAGCATTCCCGCACCTTGGAGCATCTACAGCAGAGTCAGAGGACAACTGCGCAGTTATGGCATGTAAGGAGATCAAGGCATACATCAACAATGGTAACATCAAGAACTCAGTAAACTATCCAAATGTCAACATGGGAGAGTGCAGTGATGTAGCCAGAGTTACTATCTGCCACAAGAACATCCCTAATATGCTCACACAGTTCACAGGAGTATTCGCCAAGAAGGGTGGCAACGTATCAGGAATGATCAGCAAGGCAAAAGGCGATTATGCATACTCTATCCTTGATATCGGTGTAGAGCCAACTGCGGATGACATCGCAGAACTCTCAGCAATCGAGGGCGTAGTAAAGGTCAGAGTTATAAAATAAATAATATAAAGTAGAACGAAGTAATTCTCGAGTATCGAGCAATATACTGGATTTTACCTAAAACAGGCAATTGCAATAATCACAGAGGTGGATTGAAAGTTTTGTGGTTAGTATTACCAAATCAGGGGAATACGAAGCCACCGGTCCTTAGATGACGCGCCAGCGGCATCTTAGTACCGCTGTAGGCTGAGTTAAGCGGGAGCGACCCCTGATTGGTATACTAATACACAAGACTTTCATCATAAAAGTTACGCAATTGCCGTCATTAAAAAGATAGGAGAGAAGAAAGATGAGTGACAAGTTAAAGGTAGGTATTCTTGGCGCAACAGGTATGGTAGGCCAGAGATTTATCTCACTTCTTGAGAACCACCCTTGGTTCGAGGTTGTTACAGTTGCAGCCAGCCCAAGAAGTGCAGGCAAGACATATGAAGAGGCAGTTGGTGACAGATGGAAGATGGATACACCGATGCCTGAGGCAGTTAAGAAGCTTGTAGTATACAATGTCAATGAGGTGGAGAAGGTCGCAGCCACAGTTGATTTCGTATTCTCAGCAGTAGATATGACAAAGGATGAGATCAAGGCTATCGAGGAGGCTTATGCCAAGACAGAGACACCAGTAGTTTCAAACAATTCAGCTCACAGATGGACTCCTGATGTTCCTATGATGGTTCCAGAGATCAATGCAGATCATGCAGAGGTTATCGAGTTCCAGAAGAAGAGACTTGGAACAGAGAGAGGCTTTGTTGCAGTTAAGCCTAACTGCTCAATCCAGAGCTACGCACCTGTACTCACAGCATGGATGCCATTTGAGCCATACGAGGTAATCGTAAGCACATATCAGGCAATTTCAGGAGCAGGTAAGACATTCAAGGACTGGCCTGAGATGCTTGGCAACATCATCCCATATATCGGTGGTGAGGAAGAGAAGTCAGAGAAGGAGCCACTCAGAATCTGGGGTAAGGTAGACAAGGAGAATGGTGTGATCGTACCTGCAGAGGGAATCACTATCACAAGCCAGTGTATCAGAGTTCCAGTTCTCAACGGACATACAGCAACTGTATTTGTAAAGTTCAGAAAGAACCCTACAAAGGAGCAGCTCATCGAGGCCATGACAAGCTTCAAGGGCGCACCTCAGGAGCTGAACCTTCCAAGCGCACCAAAGCAGTTCATTCAGTATCTCGAGGAAGACAACAGACCACAGGTATCTCTGGATGTTGATTTCGAGAACGGTATGGGCATCAGCGTAGGACGTCTCCGTGAGGATTCAGTATATGACTGGAAGTTCGTTGGCCTTTCACACAATACAGTAAGAGGTGCAGCAGGCGGTGCAGTTCTTTGCGCAGAGCTTCTGAAGGCAAAGGGATATATCACAAAGAAATAAATTCCTGGCGATATAAATGCTGATAATTTATAAATATTTGACAGGATTAAGCCTGTTTAGTCAAGGTCGATACGAAATGTGTCAACTGTTGGCTGAACAGGCTTTTTTTATTATATTGGTCCCCAGAACCCAGGGGGTCAGGTACCTCCGTCCCCGACGAATGTCCGTCCCCGACGAATGTCCGTCCCCGACGAATGTCGTATGCTGTTCTTTATTTTTATTTAACGTTAAAAAATGTTGTAAGCAAATTGTAATTGTGATACACTATTAGAAAAATTGATTTCATTTACATGGAGGCATTTATAGATATGAAGAAGCTTATTTTAGTTACATCACCACCAGCATGTGGAAAGACATTTATTTCAAAGCAGGTTGCAAAGGCACTTCACAATTGTGTATACCTTGACAAGGATACACTGATCGTGCTCTCAAAGCAGATATTTGTGGTTGCCGGACAGGAGTATAATCGTTCTTCGGATTTCTTCCAGAAAGAGATCAGAGATTACGAGTATTACTGTGTTCTTGATCTCGCATTTGAGGCGCTGGATTATAATGATACAGTGCTTATCAATGCACCTTTTACAGAGGAGATCAGAGATGATGAGTACCTTGCAAATCTTCGTGCAAAGCTTGCTGAGAAAGATGCAGAGCTTTTCGTTATCTGGGTTAATACAAGAAAAGATGTATGTCATGAGAGAATGATCAAGAGAGCTTCAGACAGAGATACATGGAAGCTTGAGCACTGGGATGAGTACATCAACAGCCAGAACTTCAATCCACCAACCAACATCAAGGATCTCTTTATATTTGAGAACTCATCAGAAGAGGAATATGAGGATTCCATTAAGAAGGTTGTCAAGGCAGTAAGAGGTTAATTGGCACATACAATAAAATATTTATGACAGGAGTAATGAATATGGCAACAATCAGAAGTTTTAGAGCCTATAGACCGAGACCAGATGTTGCAGGCAGAGTAGCTGCCTTGCCATACGATGTGTATAACCGTCAGGAAGCAGAGATAGAGGTCAAGCGTGAACCATTATCATTTTTGAAAGTGGACAGAGCTGAGACATCCTTTGGACCAGATGTAGATACATATGCTCCATGTGTATATGATAAGGCTGGCCGGCTGCTTCAGGGTATGATAGATGATGGAACGTATATTATGGAGCGCAGACCAGTCTATTATATTTATGAGCTTATCATGGATGGCAGACATCAGACGGGACTTGTGGCATGTGCTTCTATAGACGATTATATAAATGGGGTTATCAAGAAGCATGAGAACACAAGAGAAGACAAGGAGATAGACAGAATAAAGCATGTTGAGGCGTGCGGGGCGCAGACGGGGCCTATATTCCTTGCGTACAGAGCTATAGATAAGGTTGATGAGATCATAGGCAGAGTGAAGTGCGGAGAGAAGCTTTATGGCTTCACATCGCCCGATGGAATAACCCACAATGTATGGATCATAGAAGATCAGGGGGATATCGACACCATCAAAGAGGCTTTCGACAATGTAAATGACATATATATTGCGGATGGACATCACAGGGCTGCATCTGCTGTGAAGGCTGGAATGCATATGAGAGAGAAGAATCCGGGATACACCGGACAAGAGGAGTTCAATTATTTCCTCTCTGTACTTTTCCCTCATGATCAGCTCATGATCATGCCGTATAACAGAGTCGTTAAGGACCTGAATGGACTTGATAAAGATGGATTTATGGACAGTATATCACAGATATTTGATGTGGCTGAGAGCAGCACCCCCGTTGATCCAGATATCAAGGGACAGGTCGGCATGTATATTGATGGACAGTGGTACAGGCTGAATGTTAAGGACAGTATTGTACCAGATGATGTGGTCGGAAGACTGGATGTGTCGGTGCTTCAGGACAATGTGCTTGCACCGATACTTGGAATACAGGATCCGAGAACAGATCAGAGGATCATGTTCATAGGGGGAATCAGAGGACTTTCAGAGCTCGAGAGATTGGTGGATGACGGAATGGCAGTTGCATTTTCCATGTATCCTACATCGATCACAGAGCTATTTGATATAGCGGATGCTGGTCTTCTCATGCCGCCGAAGTCTACATGGTTTGAGCCAAAGCTTAGGAGTGGAATATTCATTCACGCCATAGATGGAAGATAAATATGTAGGAGAAGGTTTTATGGATATATTTGTACTAAAGTCAGATGAGATTGCATCGATAACAAGAGCTACACACGGCAATCCTCATCATATACTGGGAATGCATAAATGTCTTAAAGACTGTTATGTGAATGCATATCTGCCTGGGGCTGCATCCGTGTCTGTGATGGATGGGGAGCAGGAATATCCGATGAAGGAGATAGGATCCCAGGGATTTTTTACAGTCAGAATAAACGATAGAGCAGAATTTGCATATAAACTCAGGGTTACAAAAAAGATATGGGGGGAATCAGGTGAGGAGGATGCCGTAAAAGATATATATGATCCTTATTCATTTGGTTACAGCGTTGATCCGGAGATGGTCATGAAGGTCGTTGATGGCGATGATGATGTGGAGTCCGGATTCCATGTGAAGGAAGTGTTTGGGGCTAGAAAGATCACGATGAACGGAGTTTCCGGTGTGTCGTTCTGTATGAATATGCCGGGGGCAGTCAGAGTCAGCGTGGTTGGCGATTTTAACGGCTGGGACGGAAGAGTAAATCCTATGAGAAGGATTGATTATACGGATATATTCGAACTGTTTATTCCGGGAGATCTTGCGAATACGAGATATAAGTTTGAGGCATTATATAGAGATGGCAATGTGGATATATTTGCGGATCCATATGCGGTTGCTTATGAGGTGGCGCCGGGCAATGCATCCATACTGACAGAACTTGAGTACAGATGGAATGATTCAGCGTATATGAAGAACAGAAACAAAGCAGCAGGCGTCAATATATATGAAGTTCATATGCCTACATGGGGCAATGTTCCTGACGATGGAAAGCTGACATACGCAGAGTTTGGCAGGGAGATAGCCACTTATGTGAAGAATATGGGATATAACTATATCCAGTTCATGCCGCTTATGGAGTACGGAGATGATTCAGGCTGGGGATATGATACTGTGGGAATGTTTGCGCCGACATCGAGGTATGGAACACCAGTAGATTTCATGGCGATGGTCGATCATCTGCACAGCAAGGGCATAGGGGTGATCATGGATATGGTCACTGTGAAGGACATAGATTGTCTGTCGTATTGGATCGATACCTATCACCTTGACGGAATCAGGATAGAGGATGAAGAGCTGGTGAGAGAATTCAGAAACATCACTGGTGACAGATATGCGGATGTGCTTGTCGGTCTTGGATGGAACAATGAGGCTGTGACGAGGGTGACGGATTATATGATGATCCCGCCGGCAGCCAGAGGAAGCTTCAGTGATTACACCTGTGGTATCACATTTGATGAGAGTGACAGTTCTGTCTGGGCACTCAGCCATGATGCTGTTGCTGGACAGAGAGGCAGCTATGCATCAAAGATGCCGGGAGGATATGAGGACAAATATGCTGATCTTAGGGTGCTTTTCGGACTTGTGATGACGCTTCCGGGAAGAAAACTCACATTTATGGGTCAGGAGCTAGGCGGATTTAACGGATTTGATGGCAGAAGTCTGATAGACTGGTCGGTACTCGAATTTGATGCCAACAGCTACTTTCAGAAGTATGTTAAGGAGATCAACAAGCTGTACAGTTCAAAGACAGCATTTCACGGACAGGCAGATGGCAATGTGGAGTTCAGTGAAGATGGACAGGTCATGTCATTTGTAAGAAGGGGAATGAGGCCTGATGATGTGATGTATGTAGTGTGCAACTTCGGACTTAAGGATGCGGAGTACAGTATGCCAGTGCTTGCAGATGGCAGGTACAGAGAGGTGTTCTCCAGTGACAACCAGAAGTTTGGAGGCGAGGGAAACAATAACAGAGGCTATAAGAGCTCCGCTGATGGTAGGATAATGGTTACTGCTCCAGCGCTGTCATTTGCGGTCTTTGCCCATGTAAACACTAAATAAGCTATAGAGATAGCGACTATAGATCGATAGAGATATGACGCTGTGCGGGGATGGGCGGCTTGTGGCTGGGATTTCTGCACAGCGTTTTTAGCTTAGTATTTCATATATTTTGTTGAGTAATGAAGACAGGAGGAATGTATATTTATGATATTACCAGAGACTTTAGTCAATATGGCATCATACAGTGCGACCACGGAAAATGTTGTTGAAGACGCCGTGAAAGAGGCAACGGACCAGGTGAGTGTCATAGGACAGTACATCCAGAAACTTACAGACTGGTGTATGTCAAAGCTGGGAAGCATAGTTGTGGCAATTATCTTTATGGTAGTGTGCTTCAAGCTTGTGAAGCTGCTCCTAAAGATACTAAGAAGGAGCTTTGAGAAGTCTAAGCTTGACACGAGTGTTGCAGGATTTTTCGTGTCGGCTGTGAAAGTTGTGTTAAATGTCTTGATAGTTCTCACGGCTGCAAGCATTGTGGGACTTCAGATAACATCGTTCATTACCATACTGGGTACAGCGGGAGTAACGCTTGGTCTTGCTCTGCAGGGCAGCTTGTCCAACCTTGCGGGAGGACTGCTTATCCTCATGCTAAAACCGTTCAGAGTTGGAGATTATATAGTAGAGAACAATACACACTGTGAGGGAACAGTCGTATCAATAGATATTTTTTACACCAGACTTATAACCCTCGATAACAAATCAGTAGTCATACCAAATGGCAACATATCAAACACTTCTCTCGTAAATGTCACGGAACATGATATGAGAAGAGTTGAGATCCCATTTTCGGTAGCATACGACTCGGATATAGAGAAGGTAAAGAGAGTTACACTGGATGTGATAAAGGATGTTGACGGTTATCTGAAGGATGAACAGGTATTGCTGTATATAGATGAATTTGCTGACAGCGGGATCAATATGTATGTCAAGTTCTACGCAAGGATCGAGAAGTTTTTTGATGCAAAATGGGACGCTATGTGGAAGCTGAAAAAAGCATTTGATGAAAATGGAATAGAGATTCCATTCAACCAGGTGGATGTACACATGATTCCTTGCAAAAATCAGGGCAATCGAGTATAATCCATAAGGATGTATTGATATCAAAGCTGTGCAGGCATAACTCATATGCGCAGTCTTAATATAAATTTGTTTAAGGAGTGATTGATATGACAAAGATTGATATTATCTCAGGTTTCCTTGGAGCCGGTAAGACAACGTTGATCAAGAAACTTATTGAGCAGGCATTTAAGGGAGAAAAGCTGGTTCTTATTGAGAACGAGTTTGGAGAGATCGGAATCGATGGCGGTTTCCTGAAGGATGCCGGTGTTCAGATCACAGAGATGAACTCAGGTTGTATCTGTTGTTCACTGGTCGGAGATTTTGGTACTGCACTCAAGCAGGTTATAACAGACTATACACCTGACAGGATCATTATTGAGCCATCAGGAGTTGGCAAACTGTCTGACGTTATCAAGGCAGTTAAAGATGTGGCAGCAGATCTCGATGTGGAGCTTGACAGCTATACAACTGTTGCAGATGTATCAAAGGTCAAGATTTACATGAAGAACTTCGGTGAGTTCTTCAACAACCAGATAGAAAGTGCCAACACTATCATCCTGAGTAGAACACAGACAACTACACAGGACAAGATAGAGAAGGCAGTAGCCATGATCAGAGAGAAGAATGATCATGCAACAATCATTACAACTCCATGGGATGAGCTTGATGGAGCTGCTATCCGGGAGGCTATGCAGAACTATAAGTCTCTTGAGGAGACAATGATGGATGAGGCAAAGAGCGGACATGATCATGAGCATGATCACGGAGATGACTGTACGTGCGGATGCCACGATCATGATCACCATCATGACCATGACCACCACGATCACGAGCATCATCACGACCATGACCATGATCACGAGCACCATCACGATCACGAACATGAGCACCCTCATGACCACGAACATGAGCACCATCATCACCATGATCATGTACACCGCAATATTGGGGATATCTTTGCCATCATCGATCAGTCGAAAATCAGCGATCGGGCAAAACAGACAGCGAAAGATATTTTCCGAATCATTGCAGCTGCTGAATCCAAGGCACATGGAATTGCAGAGGATCAGGTTCACTTCCATGAAGTGGGTGCAGTTGACTCGATTGTAGATATTGTTTCGGCAGCTATTTGTCTGGATAATCTGGATATTACCGAGGCGGTTGTATCTGATCTGTATGAAGGCTGTGGCTATGTTCACTGCCAGCATGGATTGATGCCGGTACCGGTT
>OHDT01000838.1_pt1 | contig 14831 bp, 10 predicted proteins | sample 1567061 | NCBI WGS metagenome assembly OHDT01 (sample SAMEA3879506, study PRJEB24766) | human gut metagenome | biome: human-associated habitat; feature: feces | place: USA | collected 1985/1987
TCTGGTGCGCCATCTGTTTACCCTGGCAAATTCCACTTGGCCGAACCCGGACGGGCTGCTGTTCCCGTCCAAAGCCGGGACGCACCTTGATCCCAAGAGCTTTGAGATCCGCTTAGCGGCGGTTTCCAAGCGCTGCGAAATTCGCAAGGTCAATCCCCACGCACTGCGGCACACGCTGGCGACGCGGCTGGTGGAAGACAAAGTGCCGCTCAACATCGTACAGGGCATCCTGGGTCACGCGTCGATCGAAATGGTACAGCACCCCGCGCCAAGTTCGCGGATGTGATCCTGCCGACCTTTCCGCAGCGCCGAAATCATACGGTCTAAAAACGAAAAAACACGCCGTTGCATACTTTATTGCAAACAGCGCGTAGGATCAATTGGCAGCACCTTTTCGGTGCAGACCCTTTGAACCTTAAAATATGGATGTAATATCCACCTATTTCACAAAAGGACTCTTCGGGCGGCACGAATTGCAAATGAGCAAAACGGAGAAATCCAAACATTTTGATAGAGAAATCGCCGCATTTCTCACGAAATACGGCGATTTATGGTTGCGGGAGAGGGATTTGAACCCCCGACCTCCGGGTTATGAGGGATAGGAAACGACAATCTGTGCAAAAATTGTTCCTGATTAGCGCAAAACAGGATGAATTACGGAACTATTTTTAATTGAAAATCATGCCGCTTCTAATCGCGCCCAAACAGGTGCAATTACGTTGGGGTCAAAATGGAGTCAGATGGAATAGGCAGCATATTGAATCTGCTGGAATTCTGACGCGCTCGATCATCACCCGAGCGCAGTCAACAGTTCGTGAATTTCTGTCTGCTTTATCTGTGCCTTCCAAGACGCAATACCTTGCTCTATTCTTTGTCTGTGTTTCAGAAATTTCACACCGGTAAACAGTGGTTTCAGGGATTCCAAATAGTCTATTCGTGTCTGCATATAAGGAATCATGCTTCCCCAGCCACCGACGCCGGGACCTTCTAACGGCAAATTCTCAAATACGGCATAGTCGTCATTCAGCTTCAAAAACTTCTCCAGCGCTTTTCTGCGCCGATCTGCACTACTTTCACTGATTGCGCCAAAAAGATAGTACATTCTCGTCGGCTCCGCAGCGTGCATTTCAATTGTATGAAGAATCCAATCATCCTGCTGTTCGGCAACGGTATCGCTGTCCTTACTTTCATGGAGAAGCAATTGGTTAGCAATCGAGCTGTATATCCATTGTTCATTATTTGTTTTTTCAAACAGGTAGTCCGAAATCAATTCCGGATACGCTTGAAATTTCTCGTTCCCCCAGATAAAATGCAGCCGCCTTACCCAAGGATTATGCGCATAGAAAGATATGCTCATATGAGCAAGTGTTTTATCCAGATAACAGTACAAAAAGTCAGGATCCCTGCAAAACAGCTCAGCAAGGAACTCACCGTCTTGATCTTCATTGCCGTGCAAATCAAGGCATTTCAGATAAATATCTTCCAGCAGCGTAAGGTTATCTTTGTACCGATCTATCACCGCTCCTGCCTTTTCATAATACGGATTCAGCATGCAAGAAAAATATAAGCTAAAAACGTCTTGGGAGTCATTATAATGTGAAGCAATGACTCGGCTTGCTTTTATGACAGCATCTTTATCTACACTCTCGTATTTCGCAATTCTATCTAAGGGGCGCTCATATTTGCTGCGCAGATTTCCCGGTGCGATCTCCAGATATGCCAGGAAGTCTTCAAACCATCCCAGAGAAACCTGATTGTCCGGCAGCTGCGTGTAAAAACTCCAGAGCCAATCGTTCTTTTGTGAAAAGCTGTGATCGTCAATGAGCTTTTTGGCGGATGTTGCTGGCATAAGGCAGAACAGATTCGTCAAAACGCTGTTTGCATCAATATCACAGGGGGTATCCTCCTTCAAGTAGGCAATTACAACATCCGCATAAAGCTCTCTGCGTTCAAAGCATCCGTTGATCGCAAGTTCTATCCCGGATGAAAAACTCCATTGCTTGTATTCTGGCAACAGCATCGCTTCTTTACAAAGCCGGAATACAAATAAATAGCTATCGAGGTCAAATTCCGCAACAAGCTTTTGAATTTGTTCCTTGCGCCACGACAAGTATGTCATATAATCCATTTCCGGGTGTACGCTTCGATCTGCATAGAGCGTATGAAAGAGTTTGAATTTTCTGGATTCTAAAAACGGTAGGAACTTGTCTCCGTAGTTGTATCCTACACGCTCTGCAAGCTTTTTGATATTTTCTACTATTACGCAATGGTACAGTCTTTCCGGTTCAAAGAATGTTAGAATCGATGTGACAGCATCCATTTCCGCCAAAACAATTGCATGCTCTTCATCTTTATAACAATCTCTACCGTACTCATAAAGAAGACTTTCAATTTCTTCCCGGCAGCATCTGTTCTCATAAAGTGTGGCAAGATGTTCACAGAGAAGCTTTCGATACGCCAGCACAGGCTCACAGTTGTCCAAAGAAACCGTGTAGTAAGAAAAAGTATTCTGCCGTCCGCCTTCGACCCCTGAGAATTGCAGCTTCAGGAACTGTTCCGCAACACGCACAAACAGAAGTTGTGTTGCTTCTGTTGTATTTTCCGCCAGTACATTACAGAGACAATCTACCACCGTTTTTTGTGTATAATAATCGTTGCTTTTTGAAGCTATGTTTACACCCAATTTGGTAACAAAGGCACTGTATACCTGTCCAAATAGATCTGGGCGTTTTTGGTAATAAAGCAATAGCAATTCAACTGCTGTTTGCAGTTGTTCCTGCCCAGCGAATCCACCTAGAATTTCAATAATGAAATCACTTATATTATCATTGCTGTTCGTTTTCGAAAACGGGATAGAACGTACATCAAAGTCGCGCTGTTCTGTCTCGCAAATCAAGTTATTTAGTATTGTGAGCGTATTTGTCGGTCGTATAGGGAAAAACGCTCTAAAGAATGGGATAAACCTGTCTGTTTCGGGGCGCAGCCGATCCCATACTGCTTCAATTTGCTCTTTGACAAATTCCCGTACTGTTTCCTCTGCAAAAAGGTTCAATAGCACATTGCACGCTTCAATCGTTTTTTCCTTATTGATAAAGAAGCATTCCTCAATCATTCGGCTCAGAGAAATTTCTCTAGTGTCAACAAAAACATATTTAAGCAGATAATTACTAAAACTCTGATCAGATATCCTGGCAGCGGTATCGTGGCACAGATCTACTAGCTCCAGTTGATTGAGTTGATGCACATCTGCGATAAACTGTTCTTTTGTCAAATTGGAGAATTGAAGAACGGCTTGCAGACTTTCCAAGGCATCTAATCGGAGGACATGAACGAATGCCATAATTCCGGCTGATATAATCCAAGTCTCACCAGCCGCAAGCTTTTCCAGCTGCTTCCCATAATAATGCTCATATAGTTCTGTTGCGTCCTGAATTGCATCCAAGCAATCATGCTCTATGGCTACTTTACCCGCGAGCATAGCCAGTCTGGCATTACCTTCCGCAATCAGCGCAATGCGATCTAAGAATCTGTAGTTTTTAATGCCATATTTTTTCTCTACCAGCTGTTTAATCTGTTCATCTTTTAGCAGTCCAATTTTTAGTATTTCCGGTCGTGCTACATCAAATATTTGTTGGATTACTTGCTGCTTTGCATAATCTCTCACGGTAAGGATCAGCTTTTTAATGCAACGGTGTCCAAGTGCTGCACCCGTAAGAAACGACAAAACAAGCTTCAATTCCGTCAGTTCATTTGCGTCGTCTACAAATACCAGATATTCTCTATCCGATTCAATCGCAGCAATTAAATCGTCATAAATCTCCATGCCATTGTTCTTAACGCATAGAACTGCCATTCCCGTTTCTTCCGAAAGCTCTTTGCATATCTCAAGCGCCAACCTTGTTTTACCAACTCCGGCAGACCCGGTGAGAACCAACACGTTGCTTTGGCAGAGTTTTTCCTTGGCAGATTTCAGTTCTTCCTCCCGGAACATAAACTCAGTGCATAGTGGCGCTGACATAGCATTTGCATCACATAACTGTACAAAGTCAGCGGTTGATAAAATCTGCCCGGTGTCTACGTTGATGCCGAAGAAATCCTTTGCCAATTTGGGGTACTTTTCATACAGATTACTTGCTATTTCATCCACTCCAATTAAGGTGAGCCGTGTATTGCGGTCTTCGCAATATTGACGCAGCAGCTGAGTATCGCCTGCCGACAATCTTCCGTATGTATGGCAATACACAATTTCCTCAAGTTTTTCCGGCTCTAGTCCCGTTTTACTGGCATCAAAGCACTTTTCCAGATCTGCTATTGCTTTATTTACAAAATCTCTATCTTGCGTTGTGTACATAGCAAAGATATATCTACCATCTTCGCCCATAAAATAGGTGTCTGGATTTCCCTTCGCTGTCTTATTGGTACCGGTTTTCATACCTAATGGATATTGCGCCCTATAGCCCTGGCAGGTAAGGTATTCATCACATAGGTTCTGAAACTCTCCACCATCCATTTGGTCTATCTTATATTTAATGTCTGTCAGCTTGGACATATACTCCTCCGTTCTCAACGCATATGTATGTCATTAGTAGCCTTCGAAGTACGGTATTTCTCTGAAATCAAAAACTTTCTACATTTTTATCATATCAGACATTTACAAATATAACAATCAATACAGATATTCTTGTCATACATTTTCCGGTTGCGATTCTGTCGGAAATAGAAAGGTAGCGGCGTCATTCGTCTTTTTCATGTTCGGTATCTCTTCTCTTTACATACCATCGCTGCTCCCGTTTACCGTTCTGCATCTTTGATTTTGAAGTGATAACGTATGGAAGCCCTATCTCTTCAAAACACTTATTCAGTATATTTTTTCCGGGGGTACGGTTGTTCCGCTTCAATGCGCTACGGTTCTGTTTGGCTGCGCTTGGAATAACTGATAGACTGCACAAAAGCTCAAATACTTCCGCTGCAAATGAATCTTGCTCTTCGGAAAGCATACCGTCTCTCTTATTTTGGTATTTATCTAGGACTGATATAATCTTATTTCGCTGCTGCGTATAAGAAACCCATCGACGTTCATCATACTCCTTTCCAAGCCAAGAGAGCTGGTATTTCAGATAGTATATATCATCCGCTTTTCCTTCTTGCATATATGCCTTTGCCTGATCAAAACAATACAGTACATATAGCAAGTGTACAAGATAATTACAATTTTCACTAAACTCCGAAAGAATTTTTTTCTCTTTCCATGCACGTTGAACTGTATCATTTATCCCTGTGACTACATTTATTAGATCTGGTCTAATGTAAATATTTTGATAATTTGCTCCTTTCAAATTTCGCAAAAAATATTGACGTTGCTTCATACCCATAACTGGTTCGAACCTGGTTTCCATACCATTTCCAGAATAATTATTCTTCCTTATCATGTAAAAATCGCACATTACCCGGATGTTTTTACAAGCATACCGCACACTATCTCGAATTTCCAACGCTGTAGGAGCTTTAATAAACAAACGGACTTTCCGACCCGATTGGACGCGAACGCGCCCGAGCATTTGAATAAATGTTGTCTTTTCTATTTCGAAAATAACAATATTTTGAACTGCGTCATCTACGATATTAACTCCGCAGTCAAGAATAGACGTTGAAATCAAAACCTTGCATGAGAAGAGTTGCTTAGATTCCAGTTGCTTCAGTTGCTCCCGCACCACAGACTTGTTCTTGAGAGAAGAGTTAATAAACACTGACGCAATCCCTAAATCATTCAACTGTTGCGCATATTGCCGTCCCTCGGCTGAGTTGTTGATAAAAACAACCCATTTTTCATCGCTCCGACAGATCATATCGACTAACTCAGCAAATTCTCGGAAATAGTATTCTTCTACATAGCTATAGTCCGGAGTATCGCAGATTTCCGTTAAATCGTAATTAGCAATTATAGCATTTTGAACACGCTCCTCCCCCATTCTATAAATATCTATGCTTTGAAGTTCCTCTTTCTTGTCTATTATTTCCGGGCATAGCTCAAGCAATAATTGAGGTAAATCTCTATCTAAATCCCGCTTATTCGTTCTATATCGCCAATAGAAATCCTTTTTAATATACTCTATTTCACGTTTTAACTTGGATTTTTTCTCGCTCAATTCACTGATATTCTTAAAAAAGCTTTCCACCGAAAACATATTTTTCCAACTCACCATTGTAAGAAAACACTTTAGCGGTTCAGGAGTTGCTGACATAAACACGCAAATTGGTGTCTGCGTATATCGGGAATTTCGTAAGGAAAGTCGCGGACGAGTGGTTGGCGGCGGCTTTGGTCTTGGCGGCGCATTAAAAGGAATGGCAACTGCTGGCGCAATCAACGCAGTAACCGGCATGGGACACAGTGTAGTAAATGCCGTTGGCAACGTTGGTTCAGCCATCTCTGCTTCCAACTCAAAACGCTCTATTTACAAGGATGACGATACCTTTTCTTTCCTCTGTCAAGCCGTCATTGATTGTCTTAATTCCACGTTCTTAGAACATATCCAAATTGCAAATGCCCATAGAGCAGGCTGTATTGACACATCATTTGATCCTTCAAAGGCTGGTGCATTACTGGAAAATGCAAAACGCTTTCCCGACAAAGCGCAGAAGCTTTTATTGGATGCTTTCCAGCAAGAACCAAATGCGCCGGAACTGTTGCAGTATATCTTCCAAAACTTCCGTAGTGAGCGCCGCAATGTACTCAAAATCGCAAATTACTACGGTGTCGATCTCACAGAAATCATAAAATCTGTTCTTTCCCGCGAATACCCGGATGATGCAAAGCGCGATGAAACAAAAGCGTTGGCAGCCAAGGCTCGCATCTTGGCGTTGATGGACGAAATGGGTATCCAAGAAAGCGATGTTCTCAACACCTTGGAATGTGATTGTCTGGAGCGGCTTATTTCTGGCTACGTTTTAGAAGATCGCCCATCAAATGCTACGGTTCTGGAACAATTCCGTCAGTATGATGCGCGAAGAAACAACAAACGAACAATCATCAAAAAGCATCTGATCTGGCAGCTTGGTTCAGAATATGGCGTTTCCTTCACACCCGAGGAAAGTGAAAAGGTCATTGCGCCAGAATATAATGCAGAAGCCAAAGCAAACACACCAGCCGCCGAAGCAGCAAAAGCACGCATCCTATATAAAATGGAGGTTATGGGTGTTTCAGAGAGCGCTACACTTGACCAGTTGGAAAGCGACTGTGTGGCTCGACTATGTGTCAACTATCAATCAGCCGACGAAAAAACTTGCGACGCCATGCTTGAAAAAATTCGTGCATATCCGGCGCAGGAAAAAATAAAAGGGCTGTATCTGAAAAAGGTACAGGGACGAATTGAAGACATCTGGTCGGCAGAAGACGGTGAAATATTTGATAACCTGTATTTGAAAACAAACATTGAAGATCAGGCGCAAAAGGATGCTGCGATTGCATATATCAAGGAAAAGGGTAGGACCAGCAGTTCTGCCAAATACCTGAATGCAGTCACAAGCTGTACCCCCGACAATATCAAAAAGGCGACTGCCTATGTATCATGGAACCTCTGCATGGCAATTTCCGCAGCCATTCTAATGATCGTCAGTGCAATTCTTTGGGTCGCATTTGATGTAGATATTTATCTCTGCGCACTTTTGACTCTCGCTGGTGGCGTCTTACTGTATTTCCGCAGCAAACTCAAAGAAATTTGGAACACGCTTACCATTCAAGGGACAATTTTTCATCCGCAGATTTTCAGTGAACACATGCCGACCGGAAAAACGCCTGTCATGCCTGCGCTTCAAGTGTGTATCGTCGTTTTGCTGGCAGCTGTTGGTGTGTTTGTTCTCGTACAATGTAATGCGAAGAAACATATTGCCGCCGAGACTCCAACTATGGCTACCGCAGTCGATGCCACGTCGAGCAAACAGCAAAAGGCTTCTGCCGCTGCCGATATGCAGCTTCCCACCAAGAGCGATACCTCTGCTGGTGTCCCTGCTCCTGTTTATAACGAATACACAGCAGATACGCAGGATGATTCGTCCTCACCGATTTATAAAGGAAAATCGTATGAAGATGTCCTGAACGAAGTATCCGATCAATTTCCCGCTGCTACATACGCATTGTTCGATATGACCGCTGATGATAATCCGGAGCTGGTTGTTAAAACCGGAACATCTCAATCCACCGCAAGATATGATGTTTATAGTCTTCAGGACGGAGATACGCAGTATCTTGGCTCGATCGACGGCGCATACACTGAGCTTTGCCCGATTTCATCGTATTATGCGCTTTTAGCGGTTAAAGATAATGGCTCTCATGCAACGCTTTCTCTCATCGTATATCAGGATGGCGGATTGACTTCTATCGAAGCATTTGACGGTTCCTCTTCCGACATAGATTCTTATGAATCGTTAAACTTCACGCCTGTACGCAAATACGATGCGTCACAATGGACTACAAATCCCTCAACAATGAACGACTGGTTTTTTGAGCAGTTCTTAAATGAAAACTGGACATACAATATGGTCGGAGAGTTGAATAGCAGCGAAATCTATGCGCTGAATTACAGATCAAGCATGTTGGCGCAGTTTGGTATTTCCTCGCTGCAAACGAGCCAGCTTGACGAACTGCTGTTCTTTGCTGCCGGGTATCTTGCTGCCAACGATCCTACAAAGCTCGATCTTTACCGAAAAGAAGATAAGCTTATATATTCCATGTCTGCCGGTGACGCGACGGGTGTTCTAATCGACTTCTTTGGTTTGCAGCCAGATTACAGCGCTCTGGATGAATCACATGGCGTTAGATTGTCAGCGGATATTTTATATTTTGAAAATTCTCCGGAGTCCTACAATCCCTATGTGGCTGTGATAAGTTCCATTGAAGAAGATCCGGAAAACAGAATGTATTGCAATGTAACTTATAATCTTTACCATGTTACTGACCAGTCTCTAAGCTGGTATGATGTCGCAGACGGCCTGTTCTGTCGTGAAATAGACGGGCTGTTTTGTCGGTCATCGCCGGACATCATTGTCCGGCGCCGGTGCGTTTTGTCGCATAAGAGAAGGGGATGGCTCCAGCCATCCCCTTCTTTCCGGTATTCAAGAAACCTCGCCCTCCAGGACGAGTTGTACCATCCGGTCATCAATAATGGCCCGGCGGTTTTGGTATGCGTAGACAAGAGACTGGGTACAGGCCCGGTTAATCAGTCTCGGGATGCCGGATGAGAAAGAGTGGACTGCTTTCATGGCGTCCTCAGAGAAGATTGCGTTGGGGTGTCCAGCATAGGTCAGTTGCTTCTCAATATAGGCTTTCGTCTGAGCGTATTCGTAAGGCATCAGAAAGCACTGAATATCAACCCTGTGGAGGATCGCTCTGTACGCTTGCAGCCGTAGTTTCTCCCATAGCTCCGTCTGGCCAGCCAAAATGAGTGCGAGGGGATTTTCAGAATCCATTTTGTAGTTGAGTAAGAAGCGGATTTCCTCCAGCATTTCCTTAGAGAGTAGATGCCCTTCATCCACAATCACAACCAGTTTTCGGTGTCCAACTCCACGCATAATTTCAATTTCGTGGTGCAGTAGATTCCTTGCGTCACCTCGGTAGAACCGTGTTTCACACCCCAGCTGCTCCAGAAGACCGTTGTAGAAGTGTCTCGGGGTAAGTTTAGATTCAGAAAGGTAGAGTACGGTGTAATCTTGCCCATCTAAGACGCTTTTCAGGCGGCGCAGAGCCGTTGTCTTCCCCGTGCCCGCATCCCCAACCACAAGAGCAAAAAGCTGGCGGCTGGCAGCATAGAGCAGACGGTTATAGACTTCTTCGGTATCCTGGTCTTCATAGAGATTGTCAACAGGAATGCCCCGTACAAAAGGGGTATGTGTCATTTCAAAAAATTCCTCGTACATGCTTGTCACCCCTTTTCAATTTCTGTGGTGTAGGAAATCGCCCTCCTGCGCTGCTTGTCTTGGTATGGTTCCGTTATGGCATCCAATAGACGGGAATGGTCAACGGGAATACGCTCAATCTCTTTTCGTTTTGGCTTCGGTGCAACTTTTTCGCCAACTACAATCTGCCGCACTTGAAACGGCTCATGGTCTGGTGTCTCAATCGTAAGGATCTCTGTACAGATTGGGTCATAGACTACATCAACCTGCTTGCCGGCAAAAGCAATGCCAAGGTCATATCGTTTTCCGCCAAAACTAATTACACCACTCTTGTCGGCCTTACGGGATTCACAATGCAAAAATGCTCGTGCCATCAGAGCCTTGTCCACAAATCGTGGAGGCATGGAATCGGACTTAAATGCAATTTCTGGCGTTGTGCCAAGAGCACTATGCGGTTTGGAGTGGTAACATTCATGTAGCCATGCTTGGAATTTTGTGTTCAATTCTTGCAGGCTCTCTGGTGGATGTAGACTTACCTCTGCTAAAAAAGCATCCATCGTTTGGTTAAATCGCTCCTGTTTGCCTTTGCCCTGTGGATTTCTGGGCTTTGCATAGATCAGCCGGATACCAAGCAAATCGCAGGCGCGCTTCATCCAGCGTGTTCGGTACTGCGTCCCATTGTCAAAATAGAGTCTCCGTGGAAGCCCAAATTTCAGCATGGCTTTTTGCAGGGTGTCTTCTACAATACCTTGCTCCATCGTCCCGTAAAACTCACCGTGGAGAATGTATCTGGTAGCATCGTCAATCAGGCAGGAGAAGTAGGTCTGTGTCTGTACACCGCCAAGATTGAGCACAAGTCCATATTTAATATCTCCTTGCCACAGGTCATGCCGGTGCAGCCGTTGAAATCGTTGGGAAGCGTACCCTTTGTCATTGTAAAGCTTCATCATTGCGGTGGAATACCCTGCACGGCTCAAAGCATCCTGCAATGTGGTTCGCTTCAGAAATCCGGGAGGAGCCTTCTTCTCCAACTCCAGGATTTTAATAATTGTAGGGATGCTCCTGCTGGGAAGTTCCCTGCGTAGCTGGATTGCCTCATCCAGTAGCTCTTGTGGAATTTTGTAGTTACTTTGGCTGCTCCTGCTCTGCGGTTTCAGTGCTTCAAAACCTCCATTCAAATATGCGCAGAGATACCGTTCCAGAGTTCGTTGGGAAATCTGGTTTCGTTCGCATATCTCCTGTCGTAGCTGTTCCACCCGTCTGCTATCCATGTTTTGGGACAGCAGCGGTGCAATCATAGACATTCGCTCCTCTGCAATCTCTGCGGCGAGCTTCCTGTTTTTCATTTCCATGCTGGAATCGCCTCCTGTTTTATTGGCATGACACCAGTATAGCCGGAGGAAAATCCATTGTCATGGCGGAACGGTGCTGTATCCAATTTCCGCTGTTTGCTACCAGCCGGACAAAATGCACCGTCTGCTGGCGCAGAGTGTAGCCGGGGTGAAATGTCATCGGAAGGAGGTTGGCTGCAATCAATCCGGTTGCAATATTTTGGGCATAACAGATGAACCACGCAAGCCAGGATCGGATGCGCAGCCAGGTAGATGTTTCACAGGTATGTCGGGCTTCTGTAGATTCGGCAATCTCACAGAATGCTTCCACTCCATATCGCTTATATGGAATGAGGCTATCCGGTAACTCTCTGTGTGTTTTTCCACAGCACTGGCACTTTAATACTCTGAGATGGTATTTGTGTATGCAGTCTCCATATCGGACTTTCCGCGTACAGGTTCCATGAACTTTAAGTGCTCCTCCACAGATTGGACATAGGCTGCTCTCTTTGCTTAAAATTTTGGTAGTGTCCCCGTTGCAGGACAATTCATACTGTGCTATACTAATCATGGTTTGTGAGAGGGAGCATTGAGTCGTTGTAATTATTGGAAATGTGCTTGTTTCCAGTGATTGGACTCATTGCTTCCTCTTGCCTCATTTTTTGAGCTGTCATAATAATAGCATATCCAACTAAAAACAAGAAGCAAAACCGAAAAAATATATGCAAAACACAAAATTTAGGTTGCCATATACGAAATTATTCAGTATAATGAAGATGGTAGCTACCTAACAAGTATCAACGGTTCCAAGAAAAGGAGGAAAGTACCATGAAGAAAGTCCTGTCGGCTGTGTTAGCTCTCGCAATGGTGTTCTCTTTGTCCTGCACGGCTTTTGCTGTTGAAGAAGTCCCGTATGAACCGGTAGCCACGGAGGAAACCAATATCGTGCCGAAGTCGAGCCTGTCTCTTTCGTTCACCTCTTTGGGTTCCGGTTCCAGAAAGACTTCCAGCGAAACATACTACATTTCTGGTGAAGATGCTGTACTTACTATCAACTCCTGCACATGGAGTCCCTCTTCTCAGGATGTAAAAATCGGCTGGTATAATGTGGACACCCGGGTAACATACACTGTTACCTATGAAGGTGGAGATATTAACAGCAAGAGAGTCAACTCCAGTGGTGTTCCAGATGGAGATTATAAGGTTTGCATTGTGAATGGCGGAAGTAAGAGCATCACCGGAGCTATGCAGTACGAGGTAAAATAACCATGAAAAAGGGAATTCATCGAGGATTAGGGCTATTGTTAGCAATCGTGGTGGTTGCCATGTTAGCTGCTTGTTCTACTAAGGATTCTGTATCGGAGGTTCCAGACAAGGATGACAGCGATGCCATCGTTCCTCCGGCTTCTGTTCTTCCATTTGCTGATGTGGTGGATTTAAGTGAATACTTTGTAGATGAGCCTGTGGAATTCTCTGAGAGTACGCCAAAAGGAGAACTTGTGTGCGTCAATATTGATGAATCTCAATATTCAAAAGCAGACGATACCATTCTGTTGCCCAATGAAAAAACAAAGGCAATGGCCGTTCATTGCACTTGGGCCTCTGCTTCCAGAACAATCTATATTGGATTTATCGATGAGGTGTCTGAAGAGGTGTATACCCTATCTGCCGTTGGTGGTGCTCTTACAGGAACGCTCGATCTGAGTTCCCTTCCAGAAGGTGAATATCGTCCCATCATGTACAGCAGCGACAACCAAAATATCAATGCTGTTATGCTGTATCAATTCCAATAGTCTCAAGTTGAAGAGAGGTGCCGTTCTACCAAGAACGGCACCTCTCTTTTCCCTTTTATGATATAGCGATGCCAAAACAGACCGGCTTCAACGACAGATTAGCTCGGCTGTCGTGACAAAACAATCCGGCTATGCGACAAAACAGACCGGCTATTTCTGGACAAAACAGCTTGGCCTTAACAGTATATAGTCATCCCGCCTCCAAAATGTTAAAGTGGAATCCATCTTATTATATTGTCTAATATTTAGCGCACTAAGCAAAATTGTGCAGTCTGAAATTTTATGTTTTTTCAGCAAACTTACGGCGTTGTCAAGAGAACGTGATGGAGATATTTCTTCTTCAAGCGCTGGATTTTTTATAATGGAGAGAAAACTATACAGACGTTTTCCGCGTTCGCTTTGTAGTTGCTCCGGAATATCACTGATCGGTGTCAGTCCATTGATATTTAATATACCAATATTATTGTGCATAAAATAACTTGTAATCTCTTGGTTAATACCCTCCTCGTCCATCACGATATATCCTATTTTCCTACTTTGGCTAAGGGTTTTGCTCTTTGAACGGCTCTGCGTTTGAATGTAGTTAATCCAGCTAATAATCATTTTCACATTATAATCGTTTAAGGAATAACCCAAAAACAGAATCGTATGATCTGCCAGCAGCGATTTTAGAAACAATTCAATAAGAACATGATGCTGTGAGTACTCCAAATAGTCTTGTTCCTTCAAGACTATTGTGTCTGGCTGTAATACGTCTCCATGCATTTTTATAATGTATTTACTTTTTTCCGCGTCCAACAAATCCTTATCTCTTATTACAACGTGGTACTGGCTATTTAAGTCACTATTAGATTCTTCCAAAAGTCTATCATAGTTAGTTGTAATAATATGATGCGGGTTTATTTCAAAAATAGCTTTGGACAACGGTGCATCCTGTATTGCATGGTCACCTATATTTTCTAACAAGATCCTATTATAGGCTTTTTTGTCTTGATTATAGAGGTATTGCGGAATTTTTAGGAATTCATCTGTCGAAAAATCGTCGCATATCGGGCATTTACCACCACAATCATCAATTATTTCGCAATGACCACACTTGGATTCACAATCTTGTTTACGCCGACAATTATTGCACTTAACATATCCAACCTTCTTTGCCATTTTCGCTACAAGCTCAGCCCAGCTTGGCATTCCCTGTACGTTGCATGATACACCCGCCAACAAATACCGCCAGTTTATTATTGTCTGCCTTTTCCCTCAAATAATAAATTCGGTCAATCAATTCTCTGCTTTCCATTTATTTCCTCTCTTTCCTTTGCCATAGCAATCGCCATCGGACAAGCAGTATTATTTCTAAAAATATTATACATTTCCCAAGGGGTTCATCGGCTGTCTTAACACCCATCGGCTGCTGATTCGCAGCAGGATTCTTCAACTCTTTCGTCACTGCTGGAAAGATACACCGGTTCTTAATTCATTCAATATCTATCTCACCAACTGTGTCCAGATCATCCAGCGTAATGTCGAGTTCTTCGTAGAGGCGCTCTGCTGGGACAAACAGAGTGGAATCCGCCTTCACCATGCGTTTGGCTGCCAGAGCCAGAAGTTTAGCATCGTTCACCTCATCAGGCATGTCCATATATTCTTTGTGTGATAACCTCCGCTGAATCTGCGGATTATCATAAATGGTATAATAAGAAGTACCGCTTCTTTTATCATGCCCATAAAACTGCCTATTAGCAAAGCCGCAACAATAGGACAAATAGTTATTAATACAGATTTCAATGCATACTCGTACAATCCCTTATCTTTTTGTTCT
>OHDT01000843.1_pt1 | contig 14775 bp, 12 predicted proteins | sample 1567061 | NCBI WGS metagenome assembly OHDT01 (sample SAMEA3879506, study PRJEB24766) | human gut metagenome | biome: human-associated habitat; feature: feces | place: USA | collected 1985/1987
ATTATACCCACTGCCGATTATAAACCATAAAGGGCTATATTTCTAGTTTTTTTGAATCATGCCTGCCATTTATTAATATTATTAAGCCCCATATGCTGACATGCAAATGAATGTTTATCATATATCATACATATCCATATATGCCTCTGACGGACACTTCACCTGATATTATATCGCGCACAGCTCCATCAGCATCCCTGACAAGAAGTCCGCCGTCAGGGGAAAGTCCCAAGGCTGTATACTCAGTTTTCTGATCTCCCTCTATGACATATACCTGCTTATCCTTGTTCACAAGATAACTGTTGTACTCATCAACAAGAAATCCCAGATCTTTATTTTTTACAAACTCATCATATAGTTTTTCAAACTCATTTGACACCTGCGCTATGAACCATGACCTGTCACATCCCCTGCCGTTCTCCAGAAGAATTGATGTCGCCTTGTCCGCAATGTCCTCCGGGAAACTCTGGTTATATACATTTATACCAATTCCCACGACAACATAACTAATATCAGTTCCCTCTGAACTCATCTCTGTAAGTATTCCGACAAGCTTCTTTCCATCTGAAAGTACGTCGTTGGGCCACTTTATCTGAGGCTTGACACCATCCACTTTGCCGAATGCTCTTGCAAGTGCAACCGCCGACACCAGAGTTATCCTGGATACGCACGAGATATCTATATCCGGTTTTAGCAGATACGACATGGATATCGTTGTTCCCTTATCTGAATTCCAGCTATGTCCCCTCCGGCCTTTTCCTGCCGTCTGCTCATTTGCAACAAACAATGCGCCGTGTACAAGATCCGTCTCACCAACAATCTTAGCGCGGGTGTTTGTTGAATCAGTTTCATCATAGTAGTAGAGTTTTCTTGCAAATGTCTTCGTGTTGAGGTACCTCGATATATTTTCCTCAGACATGACATCAGGAACGCTAACCAGCCTATAGCCTTTATTATTAACTCCTTCTATGACATATCCATCATTTTTCAGAGCCTGTATATTTTTCCACACTGCGGTTCTTGACACACCCAGCAGCTCACATAATTCCTGTCCTGATACAAAACCATCCGTACTCTGGAGTTTTTCAAGAATTTTCTTTTTCATCTGTTCTTACCTTCTCTCTGAAAATATTGTACACTGATTCACATTTTGCCTTCGCCCCGGCAAACGGCACTACATAACTCTCCTTCCCCCTGTCGAACTTTAAAATATAATACTTCATCTCAGGATCTGGTTCTATCATTGTATAACCCGTCACTGCTTCATATGGTATGATCTTACTTCCACCCTTTTGAAGTATCGTTATCCTGTCCTGTCCAAACAGATATGTAGCATCATATGCTGCACTCCTGAATGACGCCCTTACGATATAAAACCCATATGCCATGGCTGCTATAGAAACCGCCGCCTTCAAAAACCTGTAGTGACCTCCCATGGCCCACCACATACACGCGATTCCAATCAGTATAAATACTATTCCCACAATACGATAGGCAGCCCTGGTATTCTTTCTCTTGATAACCTTCTGTCTGATTATTCCATCAATCTGGGACTCCTGCTCCTCTCGTCTCGCCCGCTCAAGCTCATCCACTAGCTTTCCTGCCTGATTCACAAGAACTTTCTGCCTGTAAGATTTTGCTGTGCCACCGTTCATACTATTTATATTTCTGATTTCTTCTCTGCCCGTTTTATTATTCTTGCCAATCTTTTTATCGTTCTTTTTTTTATTATTTTTTTTATCGCTATCTCTGCTCATTCCATATCCCCCGCCAGGTCATTATCGTTATCGACATTACCCTGGTTTGTATCCATGCGCTTTATGCACAATTATTTTCTCTTTTTTCATCACTTTTACGACTATACTTATATTAGTTCAGAGACTAATATATATCAAGTTTCCAGCATTACAAAAGTGTTTACATTTTACCACGTTTAATCACCTTTTTTCCATATATAAAATCATTAAAAGGTGATTAACTAGCAAACACACGATATCGTGAAAACAAGCAATTTATAAACAAACAACTAGATTTTTGAGAGGTGAATCACATGAAGAATTTTATTGCGCGCATCAGTGGCACAAAAGACCTCACTGAAGGAAAGCCTTCAAAGCTTATATTGAACTTTGGTCTGCCCCTTCTCTTCGGTCTGATATTTCAGCAGTTTTATAATATGGTAGATTCTGTCATAGTCGGGCAGAAGCTTGGAACTGACGCACTGGCGGCTGTGGGTTCCACCGGAAGCATCAACTTCATGATACTTGGATTCTGTATCGGTATCTGCAATGGTTTTGCAATTCCTGTTGCCCAGGCTTACGGTGCGAAGGATTTCAAGGCTCTTAAGGCTTATATAATCAACAGTATATGGTCATCCGTTGCACTGGCTGCTGTTATAACAGTGGCAGTAAGTATCTTTACCATGCAGATACTCAAGGCTCTCAGAACACCTTCGAATATCATCGATGATGCATATATATACATATTTATAATATTCCTGGGCATTCCGGCAACCTTCCTCTACAACCTGACCGCCGGTATACTGAGATCACTCGGAGACAGTATCACACCTGTCATATTCCTTGTGGGTTCATCAATTGTCAACATAATACTTGATCTTATACTTGTTGTTCCTATGGGCGTCGCCGGAGCTGCAGTTGCCACAGTAGCTTCACAGGCAGTGTCAGGAATCATATGTACGATATACATGACAAAGAAACTGAAGTATCTTGAATTCAGTAAAGAGGATTGGACATTCAGCATGCGTCACTGCCTTAAGCTCTGCGGTATGGGTCTACCTATGGGACTGCAGTACAGCATAACAGCCATAGGCAGTGTCATTCTACAGACCGCAGTCAATGATATGGGTTCAACATATGTTGCAGCCGTATCAGCAGGATCCAAGATTTGCATGTTCATGTGCTGTCCTTTCGATGCAATGGGCTCCACCATGGCAACATACGGAGGTCAGAATGTTGGTGCCAAGCGTCTTGACCGTGTTGATCAGGGACTTAAAGCCTGTATCAAGATGGGAATCATATATGCCCTCGTGGCTCTGGCTTTCTCAATCGTGTTCGGAAAGCAGCTTGCACTTCTCTTTGTAAAGAAGGAACAGATAGATCTTATCGGCTACATATATGAATTCGTGGTTATCAATGCCGCATTCTACATATTCCTGGCTCTTGTGAATATCGTAAGATTCATGATACAGGGGCTTGGCTACTCGACTTTCGCCATACTTGCAGGCATATGTGAGATGATTGCTCGTTCTGTTGCCGGTTTCGTGCTGGTGCCTCATTTCGGTTTCATCTGCGTATCACTAGGAAGTCCGCTTGCATGGGTATGTGCTGATCTCTTCCTGATCCCTGCGTACCTGTGGGTTATGAAACAGCTGAGACGAAAGTTCGGGAAAAATAAAATTAGCCGTGCCAAATCCGCAACGGCAACAATATAATCGGTTTATGAACAGACTCACTTGTGTCTCAATCACATGTGAGTCTGTTTCCTTTGCACCCTATTGGGATACTAAAGTCTGTTCTGCATCCTTTCCTGTTTCGGAGTGATCCCCCTCCACTTTTTATACACTCGGATAAAATAACTGCTGTCCGAAAAGCCATTTTCCTGCGCGATATATTCCATGGAATAATCCGAATACAGCAGCATGTTCTGCGCCTTATTGAGCCTTATATACAATATGTATTCCTTACACGATCTTCCATAACGAGCCTTAAATGATCTGGCAAAGTGTGAATAACTCATACTGCACATTTCTGCCAGATCTTGAACCTCTATCTGTTCTGACGAATGCGCATCTATATATTCCAGTATGTGATTGAAATACACATCACCATCCGACCTCTTATGCTTAAAATCTCCATTTGTTTTCATTTGTCTTGCCATGATGATGAGCAGCTTATATATCCCAGACTGAACCGCAAGCATGTACATCTCCCGTTTTTCCATATACTCCTCAAATATATCCTGAACAATATCTGCCATACTTTCTTTTAGTTTTTCAGACCTTATAACAGTACAGAAATCTGTAGTCTCCGTCTTGTATACAAAACAATCATACATTTTCCTTATATAAGTCTGGGGAATGCCCAGTGTATACATATTAAACTTTATGACCGCATACTTCACCGGCTCCGTACAGGTCTTATCCGCCTTTATACTGTGAAGCTGCAGCGGATATAGGTAGCACATATCCCCTTTTCTGAGAACCGTCTCTCCATCATCGCAGATCACCCGGATAGATCCGCTGACTATATAAAGTATCTCACTGTAATAGTGCCAGTGCAATTCAGAATGCACCCAATCTGTGTAAAATATATCATATGGCTGTTTCATCTCATCAATGTACTCAAACATTTCCATAGCAGTCTCCCCCTACGATCCAAGTTGTATCATGATAGGTTTATACAATTTTTTGCTCTTTATATAATACAATTATTACATTTGTTTGTATATGATAAAAGCATATCAATCACATGCTAATGAAGGAGAAAATAAGATGCAGAAAGCAGCAAACAAACACATATCGCATTCAGCACAGAATCTGCTGGATTATTTATCGGAGATTTCTGGTAAAAAGATAATAACAGGTCAGCACACACAGACCAATTCTATGGAGGAGATTGACTATATATACGAACAGACAGGCAAATGTCCGGCACTCAGAGGTTTCGAGCTGCTTGGATACTCGCCAAACATAAACTATAATGATGCATCCGCAGAATGTCTCACAGAGGTATATGAAAATCAGGATACCCTTGACACCGCTCTCGAATGGGCAAAGAAAACAAATGGCATTGTCACTTTCACATTTCACTGGTTCTCTCCGATTGGAGGTCGTGACAAGAGTTTCTACACAGAGCACACTGACTTCGACGCTGAAAAGGTGCTCATTCCAGGAACAAGAGAACGTGATGCTTTCTACCACGATATGGACATCATCGCAAAGGAACTCCGAAGATTCCAGCTTGAAGATATCCCGGTTCTGTGGAGACCTTTCCACGAGTCCGAGGGCACCTGGTTCTGGTGGGGTGCCAAAGGTCCTGCTGTTGCGGCAAAGCTCTACAGACTCATGTTCGACTACTATACAAATGTACTGAACATCAACAACCTTATATGGGTATGGAACTGTCCTACAAAAGGCGTATACCCTGGAGATGACTTCGTTGATATTGTCTCCATGGACATATATCTGCCGGAATACACAGCAACCGATTACAGTGAAGAACACACAAAGCTTGTAGAAGCTACCTCTCCGAACAAGGTTGCCGCCCTTACCGAAGTTGGATATATACCGGATATACATCTTCTGGAGAAGTCACACACTCCATGGGCATACTACATGACATGGTCTGAAGAATTCTGCATAGGAGAAAAATTCAATTCCAACGAAAATCTTAAGGCTATGTATGACAGCCAATATGCTGTTACCGGAAAGTAAGTGGGTAAGTCTGTTATATGTAACGGCTGTAATGCTCACTTTATAAAACGACTTCAAAAATCGTTCCTCCAGACGGATTAGACTTAACTGCAATATTGCCATCATGCACTATCACGATCTCGCGGACAAGAGCAAGTCCCAGTCCTACGCCGCCAAGCTCACGGCTTCTGGATTTATCCACGCGAAAGAAAGGTTCAAACACGCGATCCTTCAGTTCTTCCGGGATACCATTTCCGGTATCCTCTACTGACAGGTAAACGTGTTTTTCCTTCTGACGCGCTGTCACTGTAACCCGTCCTCCTGTGCGGTTATATTTTATAGCATTCTCAACAAGATTGTATAACATCCTGTAAATAAGGATGTCACTTCCTATCATCGTTACATCCGTACATTCTCCAATAAGTTCTATATCCTTTTCCTGTGCAAGAGGTTCCAGATCCGCCAATACCTCATCAACAAGCGCGTCGACCATTATTTTATCATCCCGGCTCACAGTTTGAAGCTCACTCATATCAAGAAGTGTCTTTACCATTTTGCTGAGTCTCTCATTCTGTTCAGTTACCATCTTTATCGTCTGCAGAGTGACTTCATCATCTCCCGGATGCCGGGAAGAATTATATGAATCAAGCTGTATCTGCATTAAGGACAGTGGAGTTCTGAGCTCATGTGCTGCATTTGCAGTAAACTGTCTCTGTATCTCAAATGCATCCGAGAGGCGTTCAAGCATCTTGTTATATGAAACGCTGAGCTGGTTCAGTTCTTTAACATTGTTTTCTTCTATTCGTGAATCCGCCAGATTCTGTGCCTGTACCTCTTCAATTTTATCAGAAAACTCACTGATCGGCTTTAGTGCATGCCCACTTATAAAATATGTAGCTACTCCGCCAAGCAGGGCCAGCAAGGCAGAAATTATCAGGCTGTTTTTCTTGTAATCTGCCTTATTATTGTACACCTTAACAGAAAAGTCATTTGCAAATTCATCCCACTTATCCTCCGGAATACTGATATATATTTCATCAGTACCGCTCCCATTATCATCTCCCTGGGCATCAACGGTTTCTTGCAGAGAATCAATATAATACACTCCATTTTTATAGACAAGCAAAGTAAGGCATCCACATATAAGCGCAATATATAATGTGATTATACAGGTAAGCCTCCACTGCAGCGACATTCTTTTCATCTGTCGGACTCCTCTCGTATTTTATAGCCTTCTCCCACCTTGTTCAAAATCGGATCATATCCAAGCACTGCCTTAAGCTTTCTTCTCAGCGAAGACATATGTACTCTGATCGCTCCACTGAAACTGTCAACCGAAGCATCCCAGACATGTTCCATCAATTCCTCCTGGCTTACCGGTCTGCCCAGATTAAGAAGCAGATATTCCAGGATTCCATTTTCTTTTCTTGTAAGGGGAACCTTTTCTCCTTTTGTCCCGCCACTTTCCAGACATACATCCTTCTGTACAAATTTTCTTCTTGTAAGACTTCTGATACGCGCCTCAAGCTCCTGCAAATGAAATGGTTTTTCCATATAATCATTTGCACCTGCATCCAGCCCTTCAACCTTATCCGCAATTTGTCCCCTCGCAGATAATATGATAACCTTTGTCTCCTCATTTTTCTGTCTGAGTTCCTTTAAAATCTCCATTCCATCCATACCCGGCAGATTCAGATCCAGAACGATCAGGTCATATTCCTCTGACAGAATGCATTCAAGAGCCTCTTCTCCGTCATAACAGGTATCCACCTCATACCCGGCATCATACAGGCTTTTCGCAACCATATCACATATCTGCTTCTCATCTTCAACTATCAATAATCTCAAAACTGTCACCTGTTTCTTAACAAAAATCCTTCTTAACAAAAATTTTACAACAGCTATTGTATAATATCCAAGTCAGCTGGTCAACAAACACAATCATGAAAGGAGTTGCAATATCTTGAAGTACAGGAAAATGTCTCAGACCATTTTACTCATCACGGGTATAGCGATGATTAGCTATGGTGCAGTCAGAGGTGAAGCAGCTGCCGTGCTCAGCAAAGCAATAAAATTATGTCTGGAGTGTGTAGGAATTGGATAAGAACAAATCACTGTCAAAAAAAACAGCCAGAATACGCGGATGGATACAGGCAGCAGCCACGCTGCTTACCAATATTCACATCCCCAATTTATTTAAAGGCAAGATCTATCAGGGCAAAGCAAAAACAGTATGCGTACCAGGACTAAACTGTTACTCCTGTCCTGCTGCAACAGGAGCGTGTCCCATTGGTGCATTTCAGGCGGTCGTTGGATCATCCAAATTTAAATTTTCTTACTACATAACCGGTTTTTTCATTTTAATCGGTGTGATCCTCGGAAGATTTATATGTGGGTTTTTGTGTCCATTTGGATGGTTTCAGGATCTGCTTCACAAAATCCCCGGGAAAAAGTTTTCCACAGCCAGGCTGAAACCACTAAGATACCTGAAATATATAATCCTTATTGTTTTCGTTATACTTCTGCCGATGCTTGTAACGAACTCCATAGGAATGGGAGACCCGTTCTTCTGTAAGTATATTTGTCCACAAGGTGTTCTGGAAGGTGCTATACCACTTTCACTCGGAAATGCAGCTATACGCTCTGCACTCGGAAAGCTGTTTTCATTTAAATGCCTTATTTTAATTACAGTTGTCGTTCTGAGTATTCTGTTCTACAGACCCTTCTGTAAATGGATTTGTCCTCTCGGCGCAATCTACTCATTATTCAACAAGGTCAGCCTTATGAGTATCAAGGTTGAAAGCAGCAAATGTGTCGGATGCGGTAAGTGTTCAAAGGCATGCAAAATGGATGTAGATGTATGCAAAACACCAAATCATCCGGAATGCATACGATGTGGAGCGTGTATAAAGGCCTGTCCAAAAGACGCGATCCACTATCAATTTATGGGAAAGCCATGTTCCCAAAAGGGACATGAACAATCTTCCAAAACCAACGTGTAACAATCAGCCACACTAATATTATTTAAATTATTATTTAAAGGAGCAATTATTTATGAAGACAAAAAGAACATTAATATCTATTATCACTCTCTGTGCAGCATTATCTCTCACAGCATGTAACGGATCAGGATCTGCCACCACTGAGAATTCACAAAAAACCCAGACAGAATCCACCACTGAAGCTGTGGACAATTCCAACACAAAGCTGGATGATCTATATCAGCAGGAGAACCAGATCTTTGCAGATCACCAGGATGTATGGAACAAGGTATTTGGCATGATGAATAAAAGCAGCGCTGATCCAAACGGAGATTATGCCGATTATCTGGCCAGCGCCGTTGAATCAAACAAGGAATCCTTTACAGATGATGAACTGAAAACACTTAACGATGATATTGAAACCATCAGACAGATTGAAAAGCAGATATCCGAAATCGAAAATAATAATACAGGATCAGAGAGCACCGACCAGAACGACAGTTCCGAAGAAATCACACCTTTCAAGAGTTTCTCCGGCAAGGATTTGGATGGTAATTCTGTTGACGAAAGCCTGTTTTCCAATAATGCAGTAACTGTCGTTAATTTCTGGTTTACCGGCTGCAAGCCTTGTGTCGCAGAATTATCCAAGCTTAATGAATTGAACGATGCCATCAAATCGATGGGAGGCGAGGTAGTAGGTATCAACACAGAGACATTTGACGGAAACGAAGATGCTATCAAGGAAGCCGCAGCCATTCTTGACAGCCAGGGTGCAAAATACCGCAATATCTCCATTGACTCTGATTCAAGTATAGGCAAGTATGCCTCCGACATCATGGCATTTCCTACAACCATACTAGTCGATAGAAATGGTAATATTGTCGGAGAACCTATGCTTGGAGGAATCGACAATCAGGACAACTATGACTCTCTTATGAAACAGATCAAGTCAGTGATCGACGCTGATAACAAGGATAAATAATTATAGTTGACTTTAAATTGAATATACTAATGAAAGGACAAGAAGCCTTTCTGCTTTTCAAAAAAGGTCATCTGGTTTTCAAGAAACCAGATGACCTTTTCCCGTGCAATAAAATTCTATTTATTCTCCCATGCTCAATTCCTGTAAAATCGGATTCTCCTGCGCATCATACTCGTATTTTACTCCATCCGAAAAGACAAGATTAAATTTTTTGTTTTCATCGGACGTAAAATACCCCAGCAACACAAGTGCATCCTCTGAACCCGCAAAACGAATCGTTAAATCATTCCAGTTCGTCCGTTCAACAAGAATGTCTTCGCATTTCAAGCCCTCGCAAAAGATAATCTCATTGATTCCACTGTTATCGCTGATACTGTCCGTCCCATACCCAATGCCAAAATAGTATGTGTCATTACCTGCTCCGCCTTCCAAATAATCATTTCCGGCTTCTCCAAGCAGGCAGTCATTTCCATTTCCGCCTAAAATCCTATCATCACCAGTACCACCATAAAGTACATCTGTACCATCCGAACCATTTAACGTATCCGCGCCGTCCAAACCATAGTATGTCATACGTCCGCCATCAAATCCCAACATATAATCACTTCCGGCAGTTCCATACAATGTCCTGCATGGACTTCCAAAATCTGTAATTCCAAATACGGAGCCGTCACAAATCACCTTATACTGGCGGTTGGCATCCGAAACAAAGAAGTTTTCTATGATGAGCTTATCAGCTCCTGAATCACTCAAACCGGCTTCACCACTTCCATCCAGAATCATCGTCAAATTATTCCAGTTTGTTCTATAAGCTTTTATATCTGAAATTCCGTAGCCTGTTATTTCTATGATATTTTCACCCTGTGCATCCGAAATCGTGTCCGTACCATATCCTTTCTGATAGATATATACATCCGCTCCGGCACCGCCGTATAGCATATCCGTTCCCTTTCCGCCATCTAGATAATCATCGCCGCCGTTTCCGGCAATTCTATTATTTCCGTCGCCTCCAATAAGATTATCCGAAGCTTCGCTGCCGTTTAACTGATCGTCGCCGTTTTCCGCAACAATGGTCGTTCCATCAGTATATATACTGGTATGGTATTCTGTTCCTTCCCAGTCATTGATTGTGCGCAGTACGCCGCCGGAAGCAGTTGCATATTCTACAAGACCATCCGCAAATATCAGCCGGAACCCACGAGCATCCTCATTGATGCAATAATTCTTAATCACAATAGATGTTTCTGTGCCTTCAAATACAATAAGCAAATCATTCCAATCTAACCGATATGCTTTTATCTTCGTAGATTCCAACCCATCTGCACACACGATTGTATTCTTCCCCTCGGTGTCCTTGATTGTTACCGTTCCGCAGGAAGGAGATATATAGTATGTGTCATCATCTGCTCCGCCATCTATAAAGTCATTCCCGCTTTGTGAAATCACAACATCATTGCCTGCTCCGCCACTTACATAATCATTGCCTGCTCCGCCGCTTATGATGTCATCTCCATTTTCTCCAAAGACCTGATCATCTCCATCCATGCCATAGACCACATCTGCATCGTCTCCTGCCAATATCCGGTCTACATCTCTATCGCCAAATATATAATCTGCATTGCTTCCGCCGACGATATAATCATACTCTGCCCCTGCAAAAATAAAATTTTTACTGTTTTCTGCAAAGACTGCGTCTGAGTTTTCCGTACCGGAAATAATGTTTACATTGTCTGAAACATCTCTTTTATCTGATGCCTGAGCAGAGGAATCCATCGCATCATCTGATGCATCCGCATCCGTTGGCGTTGCTATCTGCGGTATCTCCTCTGTTACATCAGGTGAAGAATCCGTTTCACCGTCAATCTGCGGCAGCTCCGCAGCATCCGTTTTTGTCAGAATATCTGAGACATCAACTTCATCTTCCCCAACATAAACAATGAAACGTTCTGGATTGTCGGAATATCCGGTAACCACAAGACGATCCGCTGTACCCGAAATCAAAAAGAATAAATCATCTCCAACTTTCATCGCCGTCAAATCGTTCAAATGAATTCCTTCGCCAAACTGAATCGTCGAAGTGCCGGAGTTATCCTCTATAACGTCCACGCCATCGCTTTTATCAAATATGTATGTGTCATCGCCTTCTTCTCCAAACATATAATCATTTCCTTTGTTTCCACAGAGGATGTCCGCACCTGCACCGCCGAATAAAATATCATCGCCATCACCAGCCTTGATCTGATCTTTTCCATCTCCGCCATAGATTGTATCAGCGCCGTCTCCCGCTTCTATCTGATCGTCTCCTGCATTTCCATAAATGATATCCTTCCCTGCACTTCCGATAATCGTATCGTTCTCCGCATACCCATACATATAACTATCTTCTACTACTGCCTTTAATGAATCTTCCGTTTCGGTTCCATAGATATAATGAAACGGACTGTCTTCATCCAAACAGTGTATTTTTTTATCACGGAATATCAATGTATAGTCTGTATACACTTCATCTTTACAGAAATTTTTCAGCGTCAACGTATCATTCGTTCCCTGAATGCGAATCTCTGCGTCATATTCATTTACTCCATTCACACGTATATCCTTGCTTGATACACCCGTAAACCGTATCGTGTTGCTTCCGCCATAGTCAACAATTATATCCTGACCATATCCGGTAGAAAATACATATTCATCGTCTCCATCTTCAGAAGTATCTCCGATGTTTCCACCATAGAGTATATCATTTCCGGATCCTCCATCCAGACAATCATCACCGGAGCCTCCGGAAAGAATATCATTTCCGGCATTTCCGTATAATTTATCTGAACCATCTTCTCCATATATACGATCCGAACCGCTTCCACCACTCAACTGGTCGTCCCCTGCTTTTCCAAATATATATGAATTCTGATTTGTACCGCTATAACGATCCGCTTTCTCCGTTCCAATATATACATATCCGGTTTTTGCCAGTTCAATCACCTCTGCATAATGAGTCGATATTGCAGAAAAATGCTCACTCCATGTAGAAAGCATCTCCGATTGATGCATCTCATCATACCATGCCAGATACAGACAGAAGTCATACAAAATAGAATCAACATCCTCGCCATCTGAAATCTTTTCATCAATGAGTGCAACCGGAAGATTCAGCAAAAGATTGTCTTTCCCGTCTTCATCCTGATATTCTACAACACTATACCAGTATCCGCCCAAGCTGGAATTCAGGTTGAGCATGTTATAGTATCCATCCTCTATCGTACCATAAATATCTTTTAAAATAGCCGCTGCATTGACATTTGGACAAGTGCCGTCAACACCTTCAAATCCTCGTCCCATACATTCTTCAATTACCTTTAAATCTCTGGCGTCGATATTACCGCCTCTGCTGTTTGCTTCAATATCGGAAGCACCTGCAAGGAAATACAAAATTTCTTTTATGCAGCACCTTTTTTCTGCTATATCATTGGATTCTACAAATGTATACACCAATTTTTCCAATTCGCCGGTTTCATCCTCCGCCAGCGCCTGATAAATATTCGGAATATTTCCTGTCGTTTTGATATCTCCATGTGTCGTATCTGATGTTTTCACCGGAAACCAGAATTCACTTGCTTCCGTTGTCTTGCCATTTTCCAGCACGACCTCCGACGTCTCCGCTATCAATGTTCCGGTCGTCTCATCCAACACGCTTGTTTCCTTATGTTCCAGTCCAATCGATGTGATTCCCGTTTCTTCCAATGAAAAAAGCTCAGTCATTTCTGAAACACCGTTATGATTCTTATCAATCCAGATTAAAAGCTGCCCATAAACATCATCCTCTTTATCTATTACCTTATCACCATTGATATCATATTCTGCAAGTGCATCAAAACCAGAAGACGACAATGCTCCGCTTGACAGCGTTACCTGATCGCCAAACAACTCTCCGCCATTGTCAATCTTACCATTCTTATTTCTGTCAAGTGCTATAAATCCGTCCTCGTTGCCAATCCATGCCGTCTTTTCTGCAAAGCCGTTGTTGTCGAGGTCAAAATTCACGCCGTCAGCAAGCGTGGACAGCTCGATGCCATCTGTTCCCAAATCTACCACCAGCGGATCTCTTGGCGGCTGAGCGTTTCCAGCCTGGTCATATTCATCCGCCAAATCCTGCAGACTGTCTGTAATGTCGTTTAATGCGTCTTCATCCCCATTTTGAATTGCATCGCTAACGGCTGCTGCCATATCCTCGCCACAATATATCTCCACCGCGGTCATAAAATCGTCTTGGGCATTTTGTAGTTCTTAAGCATAAACATTCGTTTTTGAAACCATAACTGCTCCCGTAATTCCCGCAGCACTCGCTCCTGCCGTTTTCAATACTTTTGGCAGATTCGCTGCTACCGTTGTCTTGAATGACTCGCAGGCAGCAATAATAGCCTCGGATACCGAATTCCATGTATTCGGATTTCTGTTTATTGCCACATTTGCCGCCTGAAGCGTCGTAGCAGTTGCTACGAGCGTTAAATACACATATGGATCGATTGCAACCAAACCTTCACCACTTGGTTTGTCAGTCTGATCATTGTTTCCATAGTCCTGAGTGTCAGTATATGATTCTGTTTTATTCTTTGACGGCACACTAACTGTCACCGGCGAAGGCTCCGGCTCTGGTTCTTTCTTTTTTTCGTATCTTTTGAATTTATATAAGATCAAACCATTATTTTGAACGGTATAGGTAACGACGTAAGATACTGTATCACTTATCGAAAATGTACAGCTGCTACTCGAAATAGTGGATGCGTCACCGATAAAATATGTTGTTTTTGATAAATCAATGGAACCATCTTTAACATAACCCATTTCATTTGTGCAATTCCCTGAAAAAATATATTTTGACAACTGCTCTTCTCCCAATAGTTTCTTCGGGTTAACAGAATAGGAATAAGGCTTTACTTCCCATAGATAAGTAGACCCATCTTCTTTTATAGCAATATCCGCCCTTCCCTTTTTCCCCGTCTTTTTTCCACTTGCATTGACAAATTCGATACCATACTCTAGCTTTATTTCTTTTGATGACATATACCTTGAAAATATATCCTTCTGTACTTCTGTATGAAATCGATTCCACACCAAATGGTCTTTATAGATTGCCGTTCTCCAATCCCCTGCCCGCACCTTGACATCAGCAATTGAATCAGATTGTGCTTCCGCTTTCGCCTCGCCAATACTTGAAACCTCATCTGACAAAGTTGCAAGAATTGTCTCTCCTGATTTTCCACTTTCTGCGAAAACTATACTGCAGTTCGTCGGTAACACTGTTAATAACATTGATATTGACAGCACTACAGCAATAATCCTTCTTGTCATTTGTTTTAATTTCATATGCTTACTCCCTTCTTTTT
>OHDT01000849.1_pt1 | contig 14669 bp, 8 predicted proteins | sample 1567061 | NCBI WGS metagenome assembly OHDT01 (sample SAMEA3879506, study PRJEB24766) | human gut metagenome | biome: human-associated habitat; feature: feces | place: USA | collected 1985/1987
TCTCTGCTTGGTGAATCGGTAAATATTGCCATTCTGGATACATTTGTTGCTATCACCTCCGGACTTATCATTTTTCCGGCATGCTTTACGTTCCATGTTGACCAGACTTCCGGACCAAGCCTGATTTTTATCACCCTGCCGAATATTTTTAACCATATTCCGCTTGGCAGACTCTGGGGAAGCCTGTTCTTTTTGTTTATGTTTTTTGCAGCGTTTTCCACAATCCTGGCAGTATTTGAGAACATCATCTCCTGCGGTATGGAACTGACCGGATGCAGCCGCCAGAAATCCTGTGCCGTTAATCTGGTACTGATCATTGTACTCTCCCTGCCATGTGTACTCGGATACAATGTATGGAACTGGAAAGGTTTTTCAATCTTTGGCGGGTCTGTGCTTGACCTGGAAGATTTTCTGGTAAGCAACCTGTTCCTGCCTCTCGGTTCCCTGGTATATCTGCTGTTTTGCACAAGCCGCTACGGCTGGGGCTGGAAAAACTACACAACCGAAGCCAATACCGGAAAAGGATTAAAAATTAAAAACTGGATGCGCGGCTACATTACCTATATTCTGCCGCTGATTGTGCTTTTTATCTTTGGATTTGGCATTTATGATAAATTTTTTACAAACTAAGGAGGATTTCTTATGTATCACGCAAATGAATCACGTTACGAAACCATGAAATACCACCGCTGCGGCGACAGCGGACTGATGCTGCCGGAAGTATCTTTGGGCTTCTGGCACAATTTCGGAGATACCGGTGTGTATGAAAATATGAGACAGATGTGCTTTACGGCATTTGACCACGGGATCACACATTTTGATCTGGCAAACAACTATGGACCGCAGCCGGGCAGTGCGGAGGAAAATCTCGGGAAGATCCTTCGGGAAGAGCTTTCTTCCTACCGCGATGAACTGATCATCAGTTCCAAAGCCGGTTTTGACATGTGGCCGGGACCTTATGGAAACTGGGGCAGCCGCAAGTACCTGATTGCCAGCCTTGACCAGAGCTTAAAACGGCTCGGTCTGGACTATGTGGATATTTTCTATCACCACCGCATGGATCCGGATACGCCGCTGGAAGAAACCATGGGTGCACTCGACCAGATCGTGCGAAGCGGAAAAGCACTGTATGTCGGTCTGTCCAACTACGACGGGGAAACCATGAAACGCGCAGCTGCCATCTTAGAAGATCTGCACTGCCCATTTATTATCAACCAGAATTCCTACAATATCTTTAACCGTACCATTGAAGAAAACGGTTTAAAACAGGCCGCAGCAGATGGGAAGAAAGGAATTATTTCTTTCAGCCCGCTCGCGCAGGGTATGCTGACCGACCGCTATCTAAACGGTATTCCAAAAGACAGCCGTGTCAACACGGACGGACGTTTCCTGCATGCCGACCAGTTCGATGAAAAGCGGCTGAACAGTATCCGGAGCCTGAATGAGATTGCGGCTGCCCGTGGTGAAAGTCTCGCACAGATGGCGCTCAAATGGGTCATCCGTGACGGTGTGGTCACTTCCGTTCTGATCGGAGCTTCCCGCCCGGCACAGATTCTTGAAAATCTGAAAGTGTTAAACTCTGCTCCGTTTACGGAGGAGGAACTGGAAAAAATTGATCAGTGTGCACTTTCTCTCTAGGTAAAACAAAAACCCCGGATATTTATTTCCGGGGTTTTGTCTTTTCCTGCATCTGCTATTTGACTTTGACTTTTAATTTTAAAACTTTGGTCTTTCCATTGTTTAAGGTTACTGTCACGCGAATGGACGCAGTTCCTTTTTTGTTCGATTTTATGGTACCCTTCTTGTTTACAGATGCAATTTTTTTGTTATTGCTCTGATAAGAAATGCTTTTTACATTGTCCATATTTAAGGTGGCTGCCAGAGAAACCTTCTTTTGTTTTCCCTTCTTCACCTGAACGGTTTTATTCTTCAATGTAACCGTTTTTAATATTTTCGTTGTGACCTGATCCATATCTTTCTGATCCATAAGGACATAATCCTTATTGGAATCTGCTGAAAAATTCACATTTCCGGCTTTTGTAACCGTATAACTCTTGTCGTTTACAAGGACATAGGCACCTGTCTTTTGATCTTTTGCACACACATACAGCTTATTTCCGGTCTGTATGTCTGCTGTATTTACGGTCAGTGTATAGCTTACGTTGCCAGCCGGATCGGTGACCTGGATCGTCACATCTGTGTGTTTTCCATCGTTTTCTTCCAGTATCTGATTTATCAGATCAGCGGTCACCGTTGTTTTGATGGATTTATTTTTCCGGGTTCCGGTAACGGTTACGGTTGGTGTATTTTGTCCGGCCGCGTTTCCATCGGACGGTGTTTGTGTACCAGCTGTATTTCCGTCAGACGGAGTTTCTACATCGGTTTTGTTTCCGTTGGATGGTGTTCCCCCTCCGGCTGTGTTACCACCCGAAGTATTTCCACCACCAGAACTTCCTCCGGAAGATGAGCCGCCTCCGGTTGTTCCACCGCCTCCGGTGGAACTGTCCTCTTTGATTGTAACAGTCACGGCTTCACTTGTCACTGTTTCGTAATAAGTCTGTCCATCCTTATCATCCGGCTCATATACTGCCTTAAACTGATAAGAACCGCCACGTTTTAAGCCTGATACAACCGTATCGGCTTCCCCATATACGAGTTTTTCCTGTGCCTTTATTATGGTTCCGTCCTGATAAAAAGAAATCGAACCAAGCGGAATACTGCCATTTCGGACTCCATCTACCTTTGCATACAGATGTACGGAATTACCGTTTTCTGTCTCTGCCGTAAGACGAATCGATGGTTTCGCCGCTGTAATGGTAAAGGTTCCGACTTTTTCCTCTATCACATCGTACTGGTTTCCATCCACTTTAAACCAGACATCATAACTGCCCGGCTGCACCGGAACAACATTTTTCCCATCCTGCCGATAGAAAACTTCAGGCTTTACCTGCGAATCTACCGTCTGTCCGTTGTCCGTTCGGACTACATTTACCGTGGAAACAAGGCAGCTCTGTTTCAGCCCTGTGTACGCAGCTGTCTGCTGGATGGTATCATACTGCATCTTTACGGCAATTGGATTTACTGTCACGGTTTTGTTTGCCTGGGAAGGAAGTGCCCTATCATTTTCATTGGTTGCTCCTGCATAAGAAACTGTAATTGCATTTTCTCCCATATGAAATCCGTTTGCCTCTGAAACCGGAATCTTTATGGCTGCCTCTCCGTTTTGAAGCGTGATGCCGGATACTTCATAAGGGGTCTGGTTAATGTATACTGAAAAACCAGCAGACGGCACGTGTCCCTGTAAGCTGCTATCTGTATAGACCGTCCGCACAGTAAGATTCAGTTCATCCTGCATGGACACGGCCGTTGGTAATCCATTTATCGTAGTGGTTGTTTCCCGTGAAGTAACCGTCGAACCGGATGTATCCGGATCTTTGTTTACAATCAGAACTACCTTCTGCTCAATTTGTTCATCTGCTGAAAATGGACGGATTGTGATGTAGTAGGTTCCCGGTTCTGGCAGTTTCAGTTCCCCACTAGTAGCATCTTCATAAATTTCCGGTGTAATTGTATGTACCCCGTCCTGATCTGTGGCCTGGTGAAATACCAGTCTAAGATCCGAAACATTGGCATTTCCATCATCACCAACCGTTGAATAATATATATGATTATTGAACTCTACTTCGTATGTAAGTGGAACCTGATATAAAGTTTTCCCATTTTCGGGTGTCCCTTCCTGCCATTCCACATCCAGATAATACGATTTATCACTATCCCTTATATTTGAAACATTCGCCAAAAGTACCGGATTTTTTATGGTCATATTTTTTACCGCAACCGGTTCATTCCCTGACAACTCACTGGTTTTCCAGATTTCTCCGTTTCCAGACGATGTCCGTTCCAGTGTCATTCCCGCCTGTCCGTCTGTCGGTGTAAAAGAAACCGCCGTATCCGCAGCCCTTCCAAGTTCCAGATAGGTATGACCATACTTCGCAATTCCGGATTTTCCATTTCTTCCATTTAGGGTTTCAAATGTAAGTGCACCCGTAATGGTATCTGTAACATTCAGCGTCTGTTCTTTTCCTAAGATCAGTCGGTTTCCTGCTGAATCCGCACTCACAATCGAATGTACCTGTGGAGTTTCCATCTGGGAAAGATCAATCGCACTTGCCCCTTCCAGCCTGACCGTACAGCTGTCCAACGCTGCCGGTGCAAATGTTCCACCGCCCTTTACTGTGAGGTTTCCTACTTTGCTTATACCTGGAATTCCGGTATAGGACTGGTCGGTATCCATGGTCAGAAATGTCTTCCCTGCGTGATTTTCAGATACTCCGTACACCTGTTTCGTATCGGAACCGGTAAGTGAAATTTCCACATCGCCGGAAACCGTATATTGTCCATCCGCTGCCGGTGGATCCGGCTCCTGCGTGGAAAACCAGTCATCCTGATTTACATATGGTTCAATGGCACCGGATGCATAGATTTCTCCATTTTGCGTACCGGAAACGTGCGCAAGCACGATCTGTGTCTTACCATCATATGTTCCGTTCATGGAACCGGCATAAATATTCCCCAGATTGGTACCACCACCCGTAATCAGAATCTGTGCCTCTGATCCCGGATGATTCCCCATATTCTTTCCATTCTCATAAAGGGATCCGCCAAAGATATCTACATAGCGGAATCCGCTGTCGCACGTAACATTCTCAAGAACAAGTTTATGCCCATTTGCAAAAATTGCATCGTGCAGACGATTGGAAAACCGCAGCGTAATGTTTTTAAATGTCACATCCGTATTCAGGATAAATCCCCCCTTACGGTTGGAAAAAGTATTTCCATTTCCGTTGACGGTCACGCTTTTATCAAAAATAAACGGTTCCGCAGCCTCGGCATTTAAAAAAGCACCACTTCCCAAAATTGAGATTTCATCCCCATTGCCGGCAGCCGCATAGGCATCCTCAAATAAATTGTAGGGATTTCCATAGCTTCCATCTCCGGAATGGGTAGAATTTCCATCTTTAAATTCCGTATAGATCGTTTTTGCCGCTGTCTGCACAGCCTCCTGCGCCTTTACCGGCACGACAGGCTGCACGGTAATACACATGGTGAGCACGATAAAAAATGCCCATAGACGTTTTGCTACATTGTCTGGTTTCATCTGATTGTTCTTTTTCATCCATTTCTCCTGATAATAAGAACAGGGGGATGAGTCAAAAACTCATTCCCCTGTCACTTCATTGATAGTCTCTACCATCATCCTAACATGGTTTCCTATCATCGTCAACAAATTTATGACCTGTTTTTATACCTATATCATCTGCTGATTTTATATTTTATTATTTCTATCTGTTCTATCTGTGTGATATCAATCTTCTGATTGAAAATATAACGAGCCCCACAATATTTCATTTCACTTGCAGATGCATAGCCATCTCCAAACTCTTCAAGATCTGTACCATCCATGAAAGGATGTTTCTTTTTTTCAGTTCCTTTTCTGTCATCGGTAAGAGGTAACTCTCCTATGGAATATTGCTTTCCGTCTTTTGTTGTTGCAACTACATGATAAAAACACCCTTTTTCTCTCCAGTCATTGACGGGACAAATACTAACCGTATAAGGTGTAATTTCAACAGGGATTGTTTTTTTTGTTTTCTTAACATCCGCTTTTAACATCTTCTCCTTCATTGGAACAACTTTTCCCTTAACCAAAACATTTTTTAATGGCGTATTTGAATTATCCGGTGATTGAAATCCCTTATATACTTTCGGATTTTTCCACGCAGTATCATCGGAATAAAAGCCGCACACATTGATCTGAATACCATCACCTGTATCTATTACATCCACCTTACTGGTAGTATCTAACCCACCTAACCAATAATTTGTTCCTTCCAAAGATTTTACGTTCGGAAGGAACACCTTTGCACGCATAACCTTCGTATTTGAAGCAACCTGAATTGATGATATGATTATCTTTTGCTCTTTTCTGCCATCATCTTCTCTACTGTTTGATTTTGCATCAGAATTTTTTCCACACGCACACAGACAATATAGCATTGTAAAAATTAATAAGTACAGACTGATTTTCTTCATTCATAATCCTCCAATTTCTTTTTCTTTAAAACACTAAGGATTAATATGCTTCCTATCACTATAATTCCAATGCCAGCCACATATTTCATCGAACTTCTGCTCTGTACTCCAGCTCCTGTACTTACCTCAGAATCTTCAATATAAGTATCTGAAATCTCCGCTACAGACTCAAATGAATAGACACCGCTTTCCACATTTTGAGTTTCCGGAATTTTCTCCATAACCGGATACTGATACCCTAACGAAATCCAGATACGTGCTGTTTCATCATCCATCCCAAGTGCAACCGGCTGTCTCATTCCCGGTTGACTTCCCACCAGTACTACTCTCGTACAGTCCGATAATGCCTCTCGTTTTTCCAGAAGTATATCATAGTAAGGTTCCACTGTATGTTCTGCTATCTCTGTAATCATCCATTTTCCGGCATGATTTTTTACTTCTTCCTGTTCTGCTTTTGTCAATACAGACTTTGCTTCTTCACGCAATGGAAGTCCTTTGGCTACGGTAAACATTCCATATGTCTTTTCCATTTTAAAAGGAATGACCCATACATAATTTGCACTTTCCAGAGCACTTGTGAGTTTTTTCGTATCTGCCGTCTGCAATTTTATAAGATTACAATCCACATATACTTTTAATGCCTTGTCATAATCGATGGTTGCATCCGGCTCTTCTTTTTTCATTTCATCCTGTAAATTACTGATTTCTGTCCAATCGTTGCTCGTTATTAACTGATCCTGATCTGAAACCGGTATTTCCGCGGCATAGACAGCAGAACCTGCTATCGTAAAAATTGTAATCATCATAAGCATTATTTTTAAAATATTTTTCATAGCCATCCCCCCTCTCTTGTGTATACTATACTTCATTTTTCCCATTATTCTTTCTGCATGTTAAAATTGGTTTGATTTTCGTCAAAATCTGCATTAAAAATCCCATAGCATACACCATGGGATTTTTTCAAAGATATAACACAATCTGAACCTCAAATATATTTTCATCGATATTTATAGATTTCCATCCCCCGTATTTGTCTACAACATCTGAAATATTCTGCATACCGATTCCATGCAATGCCTGTTGTTTCTTCCTTGTCAGTAAACGTTCTCCCTGTTTATTGACTTTTCCATCAAACGTATTTTTCACCTGTATACCCAGAATTCCCCTGTCATATTGTATCCGAATCTCCAAAAAACGATCTTTTATCTGCTCCATTGCCTCAATTGCATTGTCCAACAGATTTCCAAACAAAACATTCCAGTCATATCCATCCACTGGCAACTGGCACGGAATCACAATCTGCGACTGAATCTGACAGGACATTGCCTCCGCTTTTGCCAGTTTATGATTCAAAATCATATCCAGTTCCAGATTCCCCGTATTCACATACTTATGCTCCGTCTGCAAATGCTCACTCATTTTATTTACATATTCCTGTGCCTTATCATACCTTCCTTCATTAAGATATGTCTGCAGAAGATACATATGGTTTTTCATGTCATGCCGCAAAGAATCCAGCTTTTTCTGATTCTGCTGCATGATATGCATCTGCTCCTGATAGGCCATCATATGTTCCTTTAAAAGCCGTTGCTGCATTTTATCCTGATAAGCTTCTCCCAAACGGTCATACAAATAGAACATTCCAAGATCTACAACGATCATAATAGCCAGTGATAATACTGTTTTTGGCGAATTTTCGCCGGATACACTCTCAAGAGCATATATCCAGACAATATTTCCGGCTAATACAAGAATCATAAAGTAATAGTTCTGTGTTTCCATAACCCTTCGCCGACATATCACCTGTCTTATTCCCATTGCTATGAGCAGATTGACCATTGCCCCTGTGATGGTTCCCATTGCCCGCCCTTCGGAAAACAAAGAAAAATCTCCCAGATAATAATACATGATAAATTCAATGGTAAGCCCCAGCAATACTGTAAAACAACCTGCCATTATTTTCTGCAGTATACTTCCTTCATACAATATACCTTCTGCCGCCCAGAGAAGCAGTACCATACTCACCGTAGTTCCCATGGCATTTCGAAAACCAAATGCAACAATTGTATTAATAAGCCATACGATCACATAAACAATATTTGCCATCCGTGGCAGTTTTCTTTTCTTTTCCAGAAAAACATCCGTCACTTTAAAACTTACATACACACTTAATATGTTACATACCGCTTCAAATATTCTTTCTATGTTATTCACCCGCCACACCTCATCTTTTCCATAATTGCATGATCAAGGTTATTTTTCATAGACCGACTGACCGGAATGTCATCCCCATTGATCATGTGTACGCTGTCTTTCTGAAAAGATTCTGCATACCGCAGATTAATGACATAAGATTTATGTACCACGCAGAATAAATGCGGATTCAACGCAGGAATAACCTCCGAAAGTTTTCCATAAACACATAATGTATCATTTGCTGTTACCACTTGAATTTTTCTGGCAAGGCTCTGCAAATAAAAAACAGAATGTTCTTCTATCCGTATCGAATTTCTTCCTTTCCCAATTTCTATAATATGTGGCTGAAACTGATACAGCCTTTCATATTCATCTAATATATAATCTACTCGTTCCTGTTGTATGGGTTTCACGAGGAAATTCATTGGACGCAGATCAAAAAGCTGCATGGCATACATTTCTTTTGCCGATACAAAAACAATCTGCATGGATTCATATTGGATCTGGGATCGAATCCAGTTTCCAACGATAATCCCCGAGCTGTCCCCTAATTCAATATCCAAAAATAACAAATCATACCTTTCGCTTTGCTGCAGTTTTTGAATAAATTCTGCTCCACTTGTATAACCGTCAACATCCACTTTTATTCTTTTCATTTCTGCAAACCGAAAAATACTTTGTTCCAATTTATAAATAAATTGTATATCATCATCACATATTGCTACTTTTATCATTGTATATCCTGTAATTTATTTTCCTCTCTATTTCAGGATTTCCTGCAGCCGCGCATCTGTATGCAGGAGTTCCTTCGCGCGATCCCTATATTGCTGCTCATGCAGATACGTATAGCGGAACGGTTTGATCGACGGTGCCAGATCAACTGCTTTCTCAAAATCCTCCCGCCGAAGATCCAGTGTTTTTACATAATCCCAGAACCCCGTCTGCATAAAAATTGTGTCTACCCTCCGGTAACGATGATCCTGCACAACACTCATCAGATATGTCGCAATGCCAACCTGAATACCATGAAGCTGCGGATGCTCAAGCATCTTGTCCAGCGCATGGGAAATCAGATGTTCGCTGCCGCTCGTTGGCGCACTGCTGCCCGCAATCTCATTTGCAATTCCGCTCATTGCAAGAGAATCCAGAAGTTCCTTTAAAAACAGATCATCCTGTATCGAAGTAAACGGTGTGCGCACAAAACTGTTGACTGCTTTCTTTGCAATCATGACAGCAAAATCATTGACTTTTCCGTACCCATGTTCTTCCTCAAAAATCCAGTCATACAGTGCCGTAATTTTTGATACCATATCGCCGATTCCGGAATATAAAAATTTCTCCGGTGCACTGCGGATAATCCTTGTATCCACCACAATCCCATATGCAAGTTTTGCCGGAACGGACTTGCGGCGTCCTTCCACCAGAAGGGAAGCACTGGCACTTGAAAAGCCATCGCTCGATGCCGATGTCGGGATGCTGATAAACGGCAGATTTCGCAGAAATCCACAATATTTCGCACCATCAATCACTTTTCCGCCACCGATGCCGATGACTGCCTGCGTCTTCGCCGGCATGGAAAATGCAAGACTGGTCAGATCTTCCAACCGCACGGTATCAAGTTCCTGATATTCTAAAATATCAATGTCCTCCTGCTGCAATGCTTCCATAACGGTAGAACCAAACATTTCTACAAGACCGTTTCCAAACAATACAACTACTTTCTGTAACTGTAACTCTTTTAAGTAAATCCCCAGATTGTCCAATGCACCCGCACCGATCTTTAAAAGTGCCGGAATGGAAATGTGTTTTCCTGCCATAATAAATGTTCTCCTTCTCATTCTCTTTTCTATTGATTTTAGTATAAACAAAGGTTCCTGAAATTACAATCAATTCCCCCGAAAAAACACACACGCTTCTCTTTACAATTATGGGTAAGAAAAAAGACGATTTCCTGCGAAACCGTCTTTTTCTTATTAAAATTTTGACGAAACTCCTGTAAATTTACTTTGTCACTTTGATCGTCATCTTTACAGTCTTTGTCTTTCCGTTCTTTAAAGTGACTTTTACTTTCACAACTGCTTTGCCAGCTTTCTTTGCGACAATTGTACCATTTTTATTCACGGTTACAACCGACTTTTTGGAAGATGTATAAGTGATCTTCTTTACATTTTCCATGTTCAGGTTCTTATCAAAAGTAACTTTTGCCTTCTTTCCGTTTGCAACCGTTTTCTTGGTATCCTTTAATGCAATACTCTTTAAGATTTTACTGCTCAGGGCTTTTGCATCCTTCTCATTCAGCAGTACATAATCACCGGCATCTTTGGTATCCGCTGTCACAGTTCCGTCTTTGGAAACCTTATAAGTCCTGCTGCTGATCAGGACTTTTTCTCCTGTCTTTTTATCAACTTTTACAAGTGTCAGCTTTTTGCCTGCCTGCAGATCCTTCGCATTGACAGATACGCTGTTCATCACTTTGCCGGAAGCGTTCTTTGTTGTCTGGGTAATCGTGATGTCGCTGGTTCCTGCCTCTTTGACTAATTTTGCGACCACATCTGATGAAATTGTAGTCTTCTTTGTCTCGGAAGCATTCTTTACTGTTTTGTCCAGCTGTGCCCGGGCATCTGTCACTTCTCCCTTATCGTTCTTTTCAACGGTAAGTGTCGCATTTGTATCTTTTGCAATATTCTCAAATGTTTTGTCCGTTTTCCGGGTTTCCGATGGTTTTGTATCCGGTGTTGTTGTGCTGCCGGAATTTCCACCAGAGGTGCTGCTGCCGGAGGAAGAATTTCCGCCATTATTTCCACTCTGGCTGATCTGTTTTACCGCAATCAGGCCATCGGCATCTGCTTTTGCAGCTTCTGCATCACTGATCGTTGTTCCTTTGAATGCATCAAAGTAAAGTACCGATTCCACATCTACCGCGGAACCTGCCGGGTTGGAATTACACCAGAGTCCGAATGCCTGCACATCTTTTAAAGCATCCCCACTAAGTTTTCCACCCGTCTTCCCTTTAAAAGCTGAGAATGGAACGGTTACTTCATAGGCATCTTCTGTCTTCGCAAGATTGGTCAGATATACTTCATACTCTTCTCCTCCTGCCTTGATCTGTACAACAACCTTCTGCCCTTTTCCATCAAGTTTTGTCCAGAATTTCAATGCATTATAGGCTGAAAAATCTGTATTGCCCAGACTTGCATTTACCAGACCCGTCCAGACTTCCGAACCGGTTGTTTTTAATTTGTAACTAAATGCAGCACCATATGTACCGTCTGCCTTATGCTCCTGATCCAGCGTAAAGGACGAACTGCATCCAGCGGCAGAATTTCCACCGTAAGCTGCATCCAGAAGTCCATTACTCCCGACATAGTAGTCAAAATTTTCCAGCACACCTGCCGGAGCTTTGTCCTTTTCTTTTCCGATACTCAGATTTGTGATCGTGGACAGTTCTTTTCCATCTGCAACGAGTGTAATGGATGCAACATCTGTTTCTCCGATCTGATCCATTTCCTTTTGTGTCAGCTGCGCCGTATAGAATCTGTCGGAGCCTTTTGCAGCCGGCAATGTCAACTGTTTGCCTTTTGCCGTATCCTTTACAACAAACGATACTTCACCGGCATTGGAAACACTTGCCTTTAATGCAGTTGGCTTTAAAATCGTATCCATATCAAACGGTGCTACCATGTATCCGCTGACATCTTTGTAATTATCCGTCTTTACTCCTGCGTACTTATCGATATTTCCATAGAAATTCGTACCGTTTCCAAATACTGAATCCGCGTTGTTGTAGTAATCAATAAACTCATTGACCATTTCCTGACCCATGGTATCACTGTATTTATACGGCACATAGAAATTGGTATCGCTGAAATTTGCCCATACCATATAATATGGCATGTCGTTTTTCTTTGCGATATCATTCACTTTCTGATACCAGTTCACACCCGACTTTGCCTCACTGACCGGATTATTTTTTACAAGAAGCCCTTCGTTATCACTTCCATCCTTTTTCATCACACGTACACCGGTCTCCGAAATCGCAGCCAGCTTGTTATGCTGTTTTGCAAGTGATGATACAACCTGACAGGTCTGATCCAGATGATCAAAGAATGAAGTATCACTCTCTGCCGGATAAGTATTAAAGTCGTTGTAATAATCAAATGCCAGAATGTCTACACAGGCATCTCCCGGATACCGCGACATATACTCTGCCTCGGTCTCCAGCGGTCCGTTTGGCGAATACACATAAAGCATATTGTGCACGCCTTTGAATTCCAGATAATCTCTGGTATATGCATACAGACTCCTGTAACTTTCTGCGGTGTTTGCACTGCCCCACCAGAACCAGCCGCCGGTATCCTCATGGAATGGCCGGAAAATCACCGGGATATTCTCTTGTTCCAATGCATTGGCATAGACTGCAATCGTATCAAGATATGCCTTAAATACCTCATTCTTCTCTCCACCAGGCAAAATCTTCTTTAACGAATCACCGGATAAATCTTTTGCTTCATTAAAATCACAGTTATAGAAATCGTAGGTTCCATCTGCATTCTTTTTAATTTTTGCGTTGGTGAAATTCGGCATATGGGTGGATAAGGTAACGATTGCACCGTTTTTGGCCGCCTTTTTGCTGTAGTCAATGGAACTCTGCAGTGCAGATGCCGCATCCGTACCACCAGCCTCGCTTCCAAACAATGCCAGGGAGTCAATGCCGAAAATACCGCTGACGGAACCGGTCACATCTTTTACATCTCCCAGATCGTTGTTTCCTACGGAATGGCTCACATCATTCTGATGTCCAAACAGTACCTGATCACTTTCGGTCAGTCCCTGCAGATATGCATACAATGCCTTTGCGCTATTGCTGGCATCCGGATCTGTCATGGTCAGGGTTTTATCTGTTGCTTCTGGTTTTGCCTGTGTTGCGTCTGTATTCGGTGTTGCGGTAATTGTCACAAAATCACCACTGGCATCCTTCTGGGAAAGTATCAGATTATCCAGATAAACATCCCCTGCAAAGGAACTGTTGGCTCCGATAAGTCCGATTGTCAGATCATCCATTGGTGTGGCAGATGGAGAAAATCCTAAAGTAACTGTAACTTTCTTATATCCTTTTCCTGCATCTGTTGCCTCGGACGAATCTATGCTGGTATCTTTATTGATTCCGCTGTTGGAGAAAAATTTTATCTTGGAAATATTACTGCTTTCCGGATAAATCAAATCCACACTCACCTGATTATAATTGCTGATATCAGCCGGTGTCTTCGGTGTGAATTTCACTTTTGCCTCACTCCATGATTCGCCGGAGTTGGCTGTATAATTCAGGCTTACTTTTAATCTTCCGTCCCCGCCATTTGCGTCATAGGAAAGTTCCGGAGCAGCATTTTTTGTTCCACCGTGGAAATACTGATATCCGGTTTCACCTGCCCACAGATTTACCTGGGATTCATTATTTAAATCAGAAAGAACGGTTGGCTCCTGTTTGGTCAGTTCCTGTTTATCGCTTGATAAATTTGTGAGAACTACATTTGAAAATGTCACAGTTCCCTTAAATCCGGTTCCCACAAGAACGAATTCAACATCCATCAATGTATCCGGTGTTATTCCTGAAAACTTTACTTTCAGATCAGCTGAATAATTCTCCCCAACTTTCATAAAAGAATCCTTCTGCAGCCACTGGCAATCCGTACTGTTGTTCCATCCCCATTTTGATCCCAGTTTTGTTACACCCTGGATATTCAGATGCGCTTTATCTGCATCCAGCGACTGATAGGATGTTTCATCCAGTGTTACCTTTGCAGTTAATTCATACTCTTCATTCACATTTCCCAACGAGCCATTGATGGATTCATCATATGCAAAAGTAATTTTTCCTTCACCATTCCAGTCATCTTCTTTCAATTCTGAAAAATCAATGGTTTTTGTTGTTTTTGCGCCCTCATTTTTGTACAGTTCTGTACGTGTTACTGTTGGTGCTGACGCTTCATTTGTCTCCGCCGCATACACCACCTCATTTTGTAAAAATGTGCATGCCTCCGGTGTCAGTGACCCCATCATTGCCGCTGCCAGCGTGATGGCAACAATCTGTTTTCCTACCCTTCTCATGTTTTTGCTCTACCTTTCCTTTCTTCTCCATTTCTTGTAAAAACCTTCCAGTGCCCTCCATCTATCCGGTTTCACTTAATAAAAAAGCAATTGCACGCTGCTTCCCATATTTCAGGGAGAGGGTACTGCATACTTGGGGAGTGCAGTAAAAATATGGGAACCAGTGTGCAATTGCTTTATTTATTTGATAAATTCAGTATATCATAAAGTAATTTTAAGTCAATATTTAGTTAATAGAAAATTAAACATTTGTAAAGTATTACTTAATTTAAAGT
>OHDT01000851.1_pt1 | contig 14602 bp, 4 predicted proteins | sample 1567061 | NCBI WGS metagenome assembly OHDT01 (sample SAMEA3879506, study PRJEB24766) | human gut metagenome | biome: human-associated habitat; feature: feces | place: USA | collected 1985/1987
TGTCAACTCTGAGTGTAAAGTCCGCTTCCTCTAGGGCTTCCTTCTTGAAGTCCTCGATCTTATCCGGACTTATGACCGGAAGATCGCTTGTTGAAGATACACCAAAGCACCTAAGGAACTCCTCAGTTGTTCCAAACATAATCGGACGTCCCGGCGCATCAAGTCTTCCGACTTCCTGAACAAGATTGTATTCTATAAGCTTGTTGATGGCGTGCACGCAGGACACATCTCAGGTCTTGTGATCGGCTGCTTGTAGGCTATGATCGACAATGTCTCAAGCACAACATCTGTAAGTGAAAGCTTCTTCGGCGTATTCACTATTTTGGCAAGCACACCGTAATACTCATTGCGAGTACAAAGCTGTAGAGATCCATCGAGATCTATGATCTTGATTCCTCTGTCGTTGTTATTGTAATTGAACACAACAGTTTCAAGCTGCTTTACAAGCTTTTTCTTCTCCATTTCAAGTGCCGCAGCAAGTCTGTCCACAGAAACTGACTCTCCCAATGAAAAAAGAATTGCCTCAAGAGCTGATGTGAGATAATCGTCACTGTATTCTTTATATTGCGGTTCATCAGATTCAGTATCAGCATCTTCACCGGATATATCAGATGAATTATGCTCTACATTATCAATACCGTCATTTTTATCACCCACTGTTTCTTCGACTGTCAAATCTTCAGTTATCATATCTTCAGTTACCATATCTTCAGTTGCCATATCTTCACTCTGTATATTATTATTCTGCAAATCTTCGCTATTCATCGCTACCTCATCTCAACTATATTGTATCAAGAGAATCTATGACTATCTCCCCAAATATCTCTTCCTGCTTTATTGTTATAGCACCTATCTTCATAAGCTCCAGAATCGCAAGAAAAGTAACTATAACATTCATCTTGGAGGCCTGCATCTCAAGCAGAGTTCTGAAATTTATCCCTTCAAGGCCCCTCACCTGTTCTCTGACCTCAGCCATCTTCTCCTCAAGGGATATCTCCTCTCTCTCGATCTCCTTGAACTTGCTTCGTATCGGATCCACCTTATCCACCTGCTTGCGCATAACGGACTTGAATATCTCATTCAGCTTCTGCAGATCTATATCAGCCTTTGATATAAGCTCATAAGGATCTACATCCTGTTTTACATTCTTAACCTCTGCAGGGATCGTAGCCTTCTTGAAAAATGCCTTGTTTCCTTCAAGCTCTAGATCCTTGAGTTCTCCTGCCGCATATTTGTACATCTTGTACTCAAGCAGCCTTCGCACGAGTTCTTCACGCGGATCCTCCTCATCCTCCTCTGTCTCTTCATCCTTTGGCAGAAGCATACGGGATTTTATCTTGATAAGAGTCGCTGCCATGACTAGGAACTCACTCATGACATCTAGATCCTCTTCCTCCATATTGTTCACATATTCAAGATATTGCTCCGTGATGGTGACAATAGGTATATCGTATATATTAACTTTATTCTTCTCTATCAAATGCAAAAGAAGATCCAGCGGGCCCTCAAACACATTTAATTTTACATCTATCGCCGACATATTCACGTCCTCTTTCGTTTTCCCATAACTAAAATGCCCAAGGCATCCCCGGACACCTTAGACATTTTAACATAGCAGAGTATAAATATGCAATCTTATATTATTATGCACACCATTCCACCATTTCCATCATTTACAATCTTCTCCATCGTATTCTGGAGCTTCTGCTGGCTCTCGGCACCTATCTTGCTCACCTTGTTGTTAAGGCCATCATCAACAAGCTGCTCTATTGTCTTGCCAAATATATTTACTCCCCATATATCGTCACCGTTGCTGTTGTCCGATATATACGTTATGAGGTCGTCTGCCTGCTCCTTGCTTCCGACAAGTGGCATGATCTCCGTTGTTATATTCGCCTTGATCATATTCACCGACGGCGCATTTGCTGTTATCCTTACGCCAAACTTGCCTCCGGTCTTGATGACCTCCGGTGTGCCGAGCCGAATATTGTTTTTCTCCGGCATAACCAAACCATATCCGTTGGAATTTACCTGTTCAAGCGCATCCATGACATTCCCACAATATCTTTTGTTATCTGACATCGTCTTGAGCTCGGTAATAAAATCATATTCATTGTTTATCTCAGCCCCCATCATATCCGACAGCATCTGGTAATAATAACTGCTATGTATATAGACACTTATATTTATTCTGCCATCTGCCATATTTATATTGTCACACTTGTATTTTTTTACGTAATCATTCTCCGGAAACACTATTCCATCTATGTCCCTAAGATAGTTTACAACCGAATTGATCTGTACAGCATCACATATTATGCTGTTCTTCACTTCATTGTCATCGTCAACGACCTCAAGCCATTTTGGAATATCAAAATAGATCGCAGTCACAGGGAAACTCATCAATAGCTCCCTGAATATGTATGTAATGTCTGAATCTCTAAGCTGTTCAACATTGACAGGAACCACACTTGCCCCATATGTATCACTCATCTCTTCTGCCAACGCACGCGCCTGATTTCCAGATGGTTTATCCGTGTTCAGAACAACAACAAATGGTTTCCCCAGGCTTTTTAGCTCCTCTATAGTCTTCTTTTCGGCATCAATATAGCTTTCCCTCGGGAGTTCCCCAAAACTGCCATCCGTGGTTACGACTATTCCAACTGTAGAATGATTTGTTATAACTTTGTTTGTTCCTATCTCCGCAGCCTTTGAAAAAGGAATGTCGTATTCATACCATGGAGTTCTAACCATTCTCTCCTTCCCATCCTCAAATTGTCCCTCTGCATCCTTCACGACATACCCTACACAGTCTATCATCTTAACTTTCATGTCAATGTTTTCACCAACATTGATCGATACAGCATCCTTAGGTATAAATTTCGGTTCGGTCGTCATTATAGTTTTTCCAGCCGCTGACTGTGGAAGTTCATCCAGTGCAAGCTGACGGTCATTTTCACCTGAAATATTCGGTATGACCATCTGATTCATAAATCTTTTTATAAATGTTGATTTTCCTGTTCTTACCGGTCCAACTACACCGATGTATATTTCTCCATTTGTTCTAGCCTTGATATCCTGATATACCTGATACTCCTCCATACATCCTCCTGACATGCTATTTATTTACATAATTTTATTATTGTAAACATAATAGATCTGCGGTCATTTTCTATATATAACATATGAATGCAACTGCTGTTTTATGAATAAAAAAATCCCCCAGAATACCACCATATAAGGCGATATTCCCGGGGGACATGTCACAGCTTCGTATTACTTGCTGTTCTGATTATCTTTTCTCTTTTTAGATGCCACAATAACACCACATCCGCCAAGACTTATAAAGAGTATAACTGCTATTGGTACAACAGGAGCTCTGTCACCGGTATCCGGCTTGTTCTTGTCCTCTGTTGTTATTTCAGTAGTCTGTGTTGTCTCGGTTGTTTCAGTTGTCTCTGTGGTCTCCGTAGTTTCGGTTGTCTCTGTGGTTTCCGTAGTCTCGGTCGTTGTTGTCTTCTTATCAACCATTGTGATAGTAACAACAATATCCTCGCCAGCTGCAACCTTATCATCAGAAACTGTGAACAGTATATCATCAGCCTTGTCATAGCCCGAAGGAGCCTTAACCTCTATGAGTGCATAGATCTTGCCAATTACAAGTACATTGTTGACTTCATGCGCACTGCCATCTGTTACCCACTCATCAATGAGTTTTCCATCAGCATCCTCGAGTCGAAGTGTTGCGCCCTTTACAGGAACACCATCCTCATCTACTTTCTCAAAGCTGTATTTTACTGAAGGTTCAAGCCATGTAATGTTTCCATTCTCATCAACTCTGGCTGTGACTTTACCTGTGTCAGTATTAAAACCACCGTCAAATGATTCAACTGTAATCTTTCCGTTCTCATCTTTCTTGAACTTGATTGATATTGGCTGTTCAGATACATAGTATCCATCCGGCGCCTGTATCTCTCTGATCGTATACTCTGTGCCGATCAAAATACCGTCAAACTTGAGAACTCCGTTGCTGTCTGTTGTAGCCTTAGCGACAAGCTCTTCCTCACCATTCTCGTTCTCCTTGTAGAGTCCGTATACTGAATTTGGAAGCTTTATGCCATTGTCCTCCTCTGCAACCTTCTCTATCTTGAGATCTGTTCTAGGAAGATCATTTATCAATGTGTTATCCTGAACACCATTTAACACTGCATAAGTGCCAATGTTTGCCTCTGTTACCTCTGCTGTGTAGACTGTGTTATCGACAATATAATCTCCGATAGTCTTACTCTCTTTTACAAGATACGTACCTATCTTAAGATCCTTGAATGTCACAACACCATTTACACTTGTTGCTGTCATTACAGGATTCTCACACTCTGTATCTGTACCCTCATAGAGCGCAAACTCTACACCATCAAGCATTTTTACATCATCAGGGTTTTCAGCACATGACTCCTTATAAAGTCCAGCCTTAGTGAACTTGACAGTGCCAAGCTTGTAGGTATCAACGAACTCTACATCAGCTGTATTTCCACCGATAAGTGTTATTCCGGATGCCTCTGTTCCTTCACCGTCTATTCCATCCACAGTATAGCTGACTGTTACCGCTGCTCCATCATATGCATATGATGTTTCCTCAACTGTATATGTACCATCAGGCACATTTACAAGAGTTATCTCATACTTGCCATTTCCAAGCTTTGCCACCTCAGGGTCTGTAAGCTTTATGATCTTACTGTAGCCTGCATTGTTTGTAACATTGAACGTTACATTTGCCGCTGCATCATCTGCTGTAATATCTCCATTTATGGTCTTGGTAAGTTTTATAACATTTGGCTTGTATGTGTTAGTTATGTCATATCCAACAACAGATGCCTTGTATCCCGAAACAGCATTCTCTGATACAGAATACTTGATCAAGGTTCCATTATCTTTGTACTTTGGTAAATCTGTAAAGCTGTAATTCCAGTCAGTATCTGCTGTAACCACGAGGCTCTTTATAACAGTACCATCTGCAAGAAGCTTAACTGTTATTGAATCTGGTCTCTGACCATCGTGATCATCGTCATCAACCCACGTCTTAGTACCTGATACATTGATCGTCTCAGGTGTGTGCTGATTGTCAACCACATATCCATCAGCTGCATTTCCTGTTATGACTGTTGTGTAACCATCTATAGTTGTAGTCTCCTCAACTGTGTAGTCGATGGTCTGTCCATTTTTCTTCTCGTCAAGAGCATTCCATGTATGTGTCCAGTTATTTGCCTCGCTGAGTGTTACCCCAGAGCCAGCTACAACCTGTCCATCAGCCAGAAGACGAACCATTACGCTAGGTGTTCTCTTGCCGTCCTGGTTATCATTATCACTCCACTTCTTTGTAACTGATACACTTGTCTTTCCCGGTGTGTAACTGTTCGTGATATTATAACCTGTAACCTCACCTGTATATTCTGGTACATCAACCTCAGATACAGAATACTTGATCTGAATTCCACCATCTCTATACTTTGGAAGATTTGTAAAACTATACTCCCAGTTTTCTGCCTCGGTTACCGTCTTTGTAGCATATACACTACCATCTGCAAGAAGGTTTACCTTGATATTTTCAGGTCTCTTGCCATCCTGATCGTCCGCATCATTCCATGTCTTGCTGCCGCTCACTGATGTCGTCTCTGGGGTATAGCTGTTCTTTATTGTAAATCCTGTCTCAGCATCGCCTGTGACTGTAGTTGTATATCCATCAATTGACGTTATCTCTCTTACACTGTAGACGATATTCACACCGCTCTTCTTGACATCAAGTCCTGCCCATGTATATGTCCAGTTGTTGTCAGCACTGAGAGTTGTTTCTGATCCAACAACAGGAGTTCCATCAGCAAGAAGTTCAACCTTTACTGAACTCTCTCTCTTGCCGTCCTGATTGTCGGCATCATCCCAAGCCTTTGTAACTGATACACTTGTCTTTCCTGGTGTGTAACTGTTCGTGATATCATATCCATTTACAAGTGTCTGATAATCCTCAACAGCATTTTCTGTGATACTATATGTGATCTCGTTGCCACCTGCGTACTTTGGAAGATCTGTAAAGCTGTACTTCCAGCCGTTCGCAGCTGTAACTTCCTTATCAGCCACCTTCACTCCGTTTGCAAGAAGATTTACTGTGATCTTTCCTGGTCTCTTACCATCCTGATCATTTGCATCATTCCATATCTTCTTACCACTTATTGAAGTTGTCTCTGGTGTGTAACTGTTCTTGATGATATAACCGGTCTTCGCAGATCCTGTGATAACTGTTGCATATCCTTCAACCGCTGTGATCTCTTCAACAGTATATTCAATAGGTGATCCACTCTTGTTGATATCAAGATCACTCCATGTATGACTCCAGTTGTTGGCATCACTGAGATCCACCTCAGAATCTGCAACTACGTTTCCGTCGGCAAGAAGTCTTACTTTTATATTTCTAGCTCTCTTGCCATCCTGGTTATCAGCATCATCCCAGGCCTTTGTAACTGATACACTTGTCTTTCCTGGTGTGTAACTGTTCGTGATATCATATCCGTTGACAAGTGTCTGATAGTCCTCAACAACATCCTCTGTGATGGTGTACGTGATTTTATTGCCATTTTTGTACTTTGGAAGATCCGTGAAATTGTACTTCCAACCATCTGCCTCAGTTACTTCCTTCGTAGCATATATGTCTCCATCTGCAAGAAGATTTACCGTAATCTTTCCTGGTCTCTTGCCATCCTGATCGTTTGCATCGTTCCAGGTCTTTGTTACTTCTATATTGATCGTTTCAGGCGTGTGACTATTGGTAAATGTATATCCGTTTTCTGCGTCTCCTGTCACAGCTGTAGTGTATTCGGAAACAGCATCCTCAGTTACTTCGTATGTTATCTCTGATCCATCTGCATATTTAGGAAGGTCTGTAAAACTAAACTTCCAGTCATTTGCTGCTGTGACTTCAAGACTCTTGATCTTTGTTCCGTTTGCAATCAGGTTGACTGTGATACTTGGAGGTCTGATACCATCCTGATTCTCACCGTCGTCCCAGATCTTAATGCCCTTTACTGATGTCGTCTCTGGTGTGTAGCTGTTCGTAACTGTGTATCCTGTTGTCATATCTCCGGTTATCACTGGAGTATATCCTTCAGTAATATCTGTTTCTTCTACAGTGTAAGCTATCGCAGCTCCATCCTTGTTCACATCAAGATCTGTCCATGTATGTGTCCAGTTGTTATCTGCTTTTAATATAGTCTCTGAGCCATCTACTGCTATTCCGTTCGCAAGCAGCTGAACCTTTACACTCGTAGGTCTCTTCCTGTCCTGATTGTCTGCATCATCCCAGCTCTTTGTGACTGATACACTTGTCTTTGCCGGTGTATATGTGTTTGTAATGTTATATCCGTCTATTACAGTAGCATAATCACCAACCGCATCCTCTGTGATGGTATAAACTATCTTGTTGCCACTGCTATACTTTGGAAGATCTTTGAAACTATACTTCCAATCTTCATCAGCTGTAACAGTCTTTGTCTTGTATAACTGACCATCCGCAAGAAGATTTACAGTGATGCTCTCAGGTCTCTTTCTATCCTGATTGTTTGCATCATCCCATGTCTTTGTACCAGCTATATCGATGGTCTCTGGTGTGTAGCTGTTTGTTATGACAAATCCTGTCTTGGCATCACCCGTGACCTTCTTCGTATATCCGGTTACTGTGGCTGTCTCATCTACTGTATAACCTATAGCCGTACCATTCTTATAAACTGCAAGATCTTTCCATGTATATGTCCAGTTGTTATCTGCTTTAAGAGTTACCTCTGAGCCAGCGACCTCTGAACCATCAGCATACAGTTTAACCTTGATCTCTGTTGCTCTCTTACCATCCTGATTTCCGGCATCGTTCCAGATCTTTGTAACCTTAACATCTGTAACCTCCGGAACATGTGTGTTTGTAATATCATATCCATTTGGAGCTGCCGTATAACCCTCTACGCTGTCTTCTGTGATGGTATACTTTATCTCCTGTCCATCGCTGTACTTTGGAAGATCTGTAAAACCGTACTTCCAATTTTCTAACTTTGTCACTGTTTTTGTTGCGGTCTCAGTTCCATTTGCAAGAAGTCTGACTGTGATTTTATCAGGTCTCTTGCCATCCTGGTTATTATTATCATCCCAGGTCTTGGTTCCCTCGATATCAATAGTCTCAGGTTTATGACTATTAGTCACTACAAAGCCTGTCTTGGCATCGCCTGTGACTTTGGCGCTATATCCATCGATACTGCTAGTCTCTTTAACAGTGTATGTTATGTTCTTTCCGCCGGACTTCTGTGGAAGGTCATTCCATGTATGTTTCCACTGATTGTCAGCACTCAGTGTAACCTCAGAGTTTGTGACATCGATACCGTTTGCCACAAGCTTAACCTTTACGCTTGTAGCTCTCTTGCCATCCTGGTTATCCGCATCATTCCACTCCTTGAGTACTGAGATGCTTGTCTTTCCAGGTGTATAACTGTTGGTAATGTCATATCCATTGATATCAGTATTGTAATCCTCAACCGTATCCTCAGTGATGGTGTACTTTATCTCATTACCACCTCTGTACTTTGGAAGATCTGTAAATTTATACTTCCAGCCCTTTGCTGCAGTTACACTCTCTGAGTTAATCTCACTGCCATCAGCATAGAGTCTGACTGTGATAGCATCTTTTCTCTTACCATCCTGATTATCATTGTCATCCCAAGTCTTGGTTCCCTCAATGTCAATTATCTCAGGTGTATGGGTGTTTTTGATGGTAAAACCGCTCTCTATACTGCCGGTTATCTGAGTATTATAGCCAGTTACCTTTGCCTCTGATACAGTGTATGTGATCGCTTTGCCTGCCGCATCATACTTAGGAAGATTCTCAAAGTTGTATGCCCAATTTCCTGCTGCATCAGGTGTAACCGTTTTCCTGTCAACTTCCGTATCACCATTCTTAACAATAACAGTTATGTTATTCGGTCTCAGACCATCCTGATTGTCATTATCATCCCATACCTTGGTTCCGCTTATATTGACGTATGCAGTATAGGTATTGGTAATAGTCACAAGTGATGTAGCATCTGAAGATATCTCTACAGTGGCATCTGTATCATTTTTTGAAGCACCTACAGCATATGTAACTATGTTCTTATATCCGTCAAATGCAGCATTCGTCTCTGTTATTGTATATGTTCCATATGGAGCATTCTTTACAACGTAGCTTCCAGAGGTGAACTGATCATATGTAACTGATGTTGGTCCATTATATCCATCTGGACCTGCGATTGTGAATGTGATCTGTCTCTTCTGTGCATCTGTGAGCTTTGTATCATCAAGATCCCCACTAAACAGCTTGGCGATCTGTATCTTTCCAACATTCAGTGTGTTGGTAAGCTCTGCAGCCGTAACCACTCCATTCTCATCTTTTGTGAGTTCAAGCTTTCCTGTATAGCCATTCACATCATTCTCGACAACTGTGTAGTTAATCAGATTGCCAGCGCCATCCTTCTTGTCAAGATCTGTAAATGTTCCGCTCCAATTGTTTGCATCGTTTAATGTAAGTGTCTTATCTGCAATCTCTGTCACCTCTCCGGCTGCATTCTTTGTTGCAAGTGTAACCTTGAGGTTTTCAGGTCTTGCTGACAGAACGTTATCGCTATCCACCCATTTCTTTGTGACCGGTATGTCTATCGTCTCACTTGTCACCTTCGTGTTGGTATTCGTGATAGTGATCGTACCTGAAACTGTTCCATTATTGCTTATCGAAACTTTATAATCTTCGTTTTCAAATTCCTCATCAGCAAAATAATAGAGATATTTTCCATCGTTATCAGCAACATCAAGTGTCAACACACCACTCGACCAATTATTTGCACTGTTTAATGTAACTGTCCTTACAGGTGCAGAATTTTTATCGTATGACGAAGGATTTGTTGAAGCATAGATATTAACTTTTATGCTGTCAACAGGTATATCTTTTAAAGTTCCGCCCGATGCATCCTTCCATATCTTATCAACAGTGATCTTTCTGTCTTCCGGATTGTTGCCAATCGGAAGCTCATAATCCTGAGATGTTCCGTTCTCAAGAATTATATCTGAAATATCATCATCCGTTATTTCTTCAGGTCTGTCAGTTCCAATAACAGGTGAATTTAGGTTAGTATTATGTATATAAATAGGCTTTGAGAGCGCTTTGTAACCCTCAGGTGCTTTAGTCTCTACCAGCTTATAATAATAGTTGTAATAAAGGCCATCTATGTCCAGCCTACCTGAATCATTGGTTATACGTTCCTTTCCATCTTCCGGATTTATAATGTGCCAAGCTCTGTCATTCTGATCTTCAAGACTTCCATATCTGTAAAGGTCAAATGTTGCACCGCCCAGTTTTATTCCTGTCATGATGGAATCCGTCTTGATTATAGACAGGTTATACTGTTTGACAGTTGACTGCATGTACGAATCCTGATCATCTATATTGGTATTGACTGATGATGAATCCGCAGAGCTGGTTGATCCGAGTATACCCACTGTGTTTACAACATCCGCTTTAAGTTTTCCTGTATATACCAATGTATACGTATATTTAAGGATAAACTTAGTTGAATCATCCATGGTAAGCGTAAGCGTGGACATCTTGGTCGAAGTGTCATCGACATAGGTGTAACTGTACTTATCAGCCGGAACCTCTTCACCGCTTTCCGCATAGTAAAGTTTAAGAGAATTATCCTTAATGTATACACTTTTTACTGATGAGGCAGCGCTGTAATTATACTTATCAACCACAGTTATATATCCAGTCGTTCCAAGGGTCTCCCCTTTCTCATTGATATTAACTGTATATTCTACACTGTTAGAAGCGCCATCATATTCACCAGCGGTCTTTGATATATTCGGACCTGTTACCGTGACCTTAGCCTTATCGCTGGCAGTCTTTGTTGAACCATTGCTTCTTGTGACAGTTGCAGAGCAATTATTAGTAAAGCTTTCATCATTGCCGCCTACAACAGACGAAATATCCTTTGTGACTTTGGCTGCGTAATATACAACTACCTTGGAATTTACTCCATATATACCAAGTGACTTAATATCAAAGCTGATACTGTTATTAGTTACATTGTAGTTCTCTATAAAGTTAGAAACTCCTATATCCGGTGTATCCTGCTTGCCGTTCTGTCCATAATATGTAACAAAATATATTCCCGGATGATCTTTGATCTCACCTTTTCCACCAGGAAGCATCTCTGGCTTTAGATATTCTGTATCAAGCTCTGTACCTTCAGGGAGCGTATCTTTAAATGAAAATCTATCGCCATCACCATATGCAAAATCTCCATTCAGTACAACCTTATACACAAATACATTTTTGTCTTTGTCATATCCAACAATGCTTTCCTTCTCATCGCTGCCATTTGTATAGCTGTACTTTTCTACTATTGATCCCTTTGTTATACCTGATACTTCGTGATTAGCAGAAACCTTCTTGGTTGATCCCTTTATATTGATCTCACCGTTGTTGATGGCATTATACTTACTGTCAGTTTTCACTGTAGTGTCATAAGTTATTACATAATCTATAGGGGATTCCGTTGTTCCTATTATGTCGTTAAGGAACGTTACGGTATATCCTGTTATGTAATTTGTAGAAGAAACCGGGACATCAGCAACGCTGTCCACGGTGTAGCTTCTCTGACTCCACACATTCGAGAAATCAGTATATGTTACACTGACTTTATAGTCAACCCCCTCTGTAAGTCCGGCTACATGCAGTCCATTTATCTGGTCAGTTGTAAAATAATGCTTTGGAAGTGAGCCATTTTCAACTGTAACATTATCGCTGTATGTATCACCGGAGTTTATCTTATCAAGACCGGAGATTGTCGACTTCCATGTCAGGGAATAAGTGTCTTCATTTTCCTTTTCAGCGGAAAACTCTTTCTTAAGTGTATCACCTGTAACATTAACTGTAGCATCTACACTGTCTGTTATGCCGTTCTTCTCTATCGTTGCCACATTATAATATGTATCAACCAGCTTATCCAACTTTGAAGAATCTGTTGTATATGTAAATACGATTTTTGACTTATTCTCCTGAATCTCAATCCTTGATGTGCCATCAGTAAGATAAAGCTTACCTGAATCTTCTATAAATTCCGCAGGAAGATTGATCGTATCTGATACACTTGAGTCATTTATTGACAGATTACACTTTTTAACATCCCCTACTTCCACGTCATTCTTCTTAAGGATGTCTGACACTGCCATTCCGGTAAGATTCTTTTTCCTGTCTGAATTTACTGTGACTGTCCAGGTAATAGTTGACTTATCAGCGGACAATTCACCGGATTTGCTTATAGATGCAGTTGATTTTCCTGAATTGTACCATGTGGTGCTGTCGATATCCTGATGTTCATGATGTGACTTATCTTTTATATCAACACTATTTCTATTATTTATCTGTAAAGATCCAATATTGTCTGCTATGTCTGACAAAACGACATCGTATGTTATCTCGTACTGTGAGTTGGCATTAAGCTTTGGAAGAGTACCACTGACAACCTTGTCTCCATTATCAATAGTTCCATCTGCCGGTGTTACATATCCCTCAGAGCTTACATCTGTATACTGACCTGTTGTATTATCTTTCAATTTACATGACACGTTCTGGACAGTTCTCTTCGCATCAGTGCCAAGTTTCGAATCCAGTGTGTTTGCCAGCACATCGTTGAGAGTAATGTCACCGTCACTGCCATATTCAGAGCTTACAACAACTTTATACCTAAAAGTCGTCTGATTATTATCAGCATCTGCATAAACACCTTCCGATGACTTGCTGACCTTGATATCAGTTGCTCCGTCTTTTACATATTTAAATCCTTTGTTTGTCTCTGCTTTTTTATCAACCTTTGAGTTTTTTGCTTCAACTTCGTTTTTCTGATTCAGGTTAACTATATCTTGTGCGAGATCTCCAACCTTATTCCTAACTGTATATGTAATCTTATATGACTCTTTTGGATTAAGACTTGTAAGCGTTCCTTCTATACTAGAGGACCCACTATTATATGTAAGTAGAGAACTACAGTCTGTCCCATCAGACTTTATCACTTTCAATCCGGTAACCTCCGGAACGACGCCAGAAACGTTATTTGTCAATGAGTCGAAAAATGTGAGACTCTCTTTACCTGTTCCGTGTGGAGAACTAACTTCCACTGTGTAATCAAAATACACGTAACCATCATCAGGATCACTCACCCGACCTTCAGATGCAGTTTTAACAACATCAAGATCTGGTTTAAAATCAACAGGTGTTGTGATTGCCACCTTACTTGAAAATTTATTTTCCACTTCATTCTTTTCATTTGATTTCGAAAGATCAATATTGACCCACGCACCAAAGTTTGCATCAAGCTGCATACCATTCTGTATAGAAGCAGCTGTGTGATCAATTGTAGCAATCAATACTTCGTTTATAACAGAGTACTTACCAATTACGGATCCATCTTTATCTTTAATATCCTGATTCAGGATATCATCATTAAACTTGATGGTATCCGGCATAGTGTATCTGAATACTGCATCTTCACCAGAATCTCTTATATCCTTAACAAGCTCCTCTGGAAATACAATATCAAGCAAAACCCTAACATCCCCAGCTGTTTTTGTAGGATCATTTGGGTCAACCGGAAGTGGTGCATTCGCCGGCCTGTCCGTACGTGTGGTTCCATATATCTCAGTTGAACCATTCGATATAGTGGCTCCAGTAATGTAGTCTTCCAGGCTGCCAGTGATAGCTGCATCTGCAAGCATCGCCAGAGCATCCGTCTCCGTTGCATAATTATCCCCGCCCCTCGTCTCGGCCGCATTCGACCAGTTATAATTAGAAGGCGAAACCAACGTAGTTATCATAACTATCGCTAGCAGGAGTGCTATAAGCTTTTTCGTAGTTTTTGCCATTGTCATACCTCTTTTCTAATTATTTTTAGACTTACACACTTAGTAACAATCTAACATAACAAGAAGTAATTGTAAACACTTTGTGAACAAAAAACATTTTTCGGCTCTTTTTTGTTCACATTTATTTACAATTCACTCTTTCTATCTCTGTTAAGCAGTTCCGTAAGTGCCTCTTTCGCCGTCATGCCGTTAAATAATACATTATTGACAGCCTCAACTATAGGCATATCAACCCCGTGTTCTTTTGCAAGTGCCAAAGTCGCCTTGGCTGAATATACGCCTTCCACAACCATTTTGACCTCAGCCATAGCCTCCTCATATGTCTTTCCCTGTCCTATGAGATATCCTGCATTTCTGTTGCGGCTGTGCTTTGATGTGCATGTAACAATGAGATCCCCCATGCCTGACAGGCCTGACAAAGTCTTGACATCAGCGCCCATGGCAAGACCGAGCCTCATTATCTCTGCCATTCCCCTCGTCATAAGTGCTGCTTTAGTGTTGTCTCCAAGGCCAAGGCCATCCGATATTCCTGCCGCAAGAGCTATTACATTTTTCACTGAACCACCAAGCTCTATGCCTGTCACGTCTGTACTAGTATATACTCTAAAATAATCATTCATAA
>OHDT01000873.1_pt1 | contig 14332 bp, 17 predicted proteins | sample 1567061 | NCBI WGS metagenome assembly OHDT01 (sample SAMEA3879506, study PRJEB24766) | human gut metagenome | biome: human-associated habitat; feature: feces | place: USA | collected 1985/1987
TGAGGGAATTATTGAATAAGGCAAGAGGGCATGTATGGGAATGCTGTACAGAGGACGAAAGCCTTGCAAGAGAATTAGAAAGAAAATATCATATTTCCAGTAAGCAGTATACGGAGGAAGGAATTAGATTAAGACTGTTAGGGGAGAATATGCCGTCAGAAAGTGGATGTATAGCTTGTGACGTAACTTTGGAAGATGCATATATCTATGTAACCAATCGATAAACATTGTTAATGAGGAGTGAAAGCTAAATGCTAAGAAAAGCAGGTGATGTTATGGGAAAGTGATGATTCTTACCATTTCTGATTCCGAAGAGGGAATCCTGAATAAAATTAAATCAGTTCTAGCCTGCGAAAGTACGTTAGAAGTTATGGAGATTACAAATTCTGAAAAGTTGACATTCCAAGGTTTGGAAATAGACCAGCTTCAGCGGAGCGTAATCAAAGATGGTAAGGTTGTGGAACTTACCAGACATGAATATGACCTGCTTTTTTATCTGGCCTTATCCCCCAATCGGGTATTTACAAAAGAACAGATTTACCAGCATATTTATGAGGATGTGGAGTCAGAAGTGGATAACCGTGTCTATGGGTTAGTCAAGAATCTGAGAAAGAAAATAGAAGAAAATCCGGAAGAACCGCACTACATAGAAACGATACGTGGTGTAGGCTACCGTTTTCGGGCATAAAAAGAGCCGTCCGATTGGGCGGCTCGAAGTATTTAAACAGCAGTTTTCTTCACTGCCTGTTTATAGTTACCGGTAGCATCGTAATCTCCAGAGAGGAGCAGATTCTGGCGAAATTGCTCCAGTTTGATCTTGAAGCGTTTCCCATCCTCAACAGTCGTAAGCATGGTAAGAGCTTCTAGCATTCCCTGAATATATCCGGTTAGCAGGTAATATCTGCAGGGTTCTTCCGATGGTGAGATATTGGACAGGGTTTCTTCCAGATGTTCCTGACGTTCCCTGAGCCATGCATCCCAGACATCCAGTTCCAAATCAGTCATGGTGTTCCTCCTTTAAATCTGATGATAATCGTCTTTGGTGTGGAGGGGAGAAGTTTCATGCACAAGCATTTTTCTGCTCCAGATCCAAATATGGATTTGTAAATTCAAAAATAATAAGTTCATCCGCATCGAACATGAGCTCCAACTCTTTTAGTGTAGCTGCTGGATATCCGCAATCTCTGAATCGTTCTAATACGTCTGTTTCCGTTTCAAATGGTTCACCGTCTTCCAGCTTTTCTCCGATTATTAAGCCACATGGAGTCAATAGGCTTTCTTCATATAAGCGGACACAATATCGGTCAGGGAAAAATAGGTGTGCTTCATCCGTGTTATAATAAATTCGTTCTCCAGGTTCTATGCTTTGCATCACAAAGGGAACATGATATGCAGCGGCTATCGCCTGATATGCTTCATAAAGTGGAGTCCATGCTGTCTCTAAAGAAAGTAGAATATACGTATCATTCCATTCCATGTAGCTGACATTTCCACGAAGAGATATTCCGGTGGAATCTATTTTCTTGTGGGAAAATAAATTGCCAATCCAGCATAAATCAGGATTCTGGTTCAGAATGATGTAGGTTTCCAGGTCCTCCCACAAGTCATATAGTCCTTTCGGATTTCCTTCTGTATAAAAGATCACATCATCACAGCAGATATTTGCCATTACACATCCACCTCCGTTCCAAAAGTTTCACCCATATTCTGGTTGGAAACCGTAAGGTTTACAGGGGATAAGGTGCCAGAGGCAAGCCATTGTTCGATTGCATCAATTACCTGCTCCAGCGTGTCGTTATAAGCCACATTGCAGTCTTCCAGTCGGAGAAACTGCAGGTATGCTTCATGAAGAAGGCTTGGATCATCACGCAGCGTTTCATATGGAAGGTTGCAGAGTCCGATTCTTTCCTCCAGACGTTCCATGGAGCGGCGGATGAAGTCGCAGGTAATAAATTGTTCCTGGTAGATGTTATAAGCAGCTTCAAGCTGGTCATAGGTCAAAATAAAGGAGACTTTTTCGCAAGGATTAGATGATTGTTCTTTCATGGTAAATTCCTCCATTTGTGACTTTTACTATGATCATTATCAGCCAAAAATTCGTATCCAGATTCGTAACGAAAAGCTCATTTTTATAGTGAATAGATGTGTTTCTCACCTCGTTACGAATAAAAGTCACAAAACTAATATTTGCGGATAAAACAGCACTCGGAAATACCTGAAAATACTAACCTCCGATCCTGTCATATTTTTACTGTTTGTTCTTGTAACAGTCCCTATTATATCAGACATTTTTTTGAAAGTATATAGATGAAAGCAAGAAAAAAGTACAAATGTTCGATTCTCATTTGTACTTTTCTATCCTACTACTATTCTATTTTTTATCATGCTGCGTGGAAATATTCCTCCAGGATTAAGTCTATTTCAATCACTTCTGAATAATCATAATACTGATCTTTCCGCTCTTTTGGAATAACTTCTTCAATAAATGGTTCCAATACATCCAGACAGTCTTCTATGATTTCCTGCGTATCTCCATAGATATCTACCGATATGATTTCCTTGGCATGTCCCAATAAATGCGAAACACCTTTTGAATTAAAGCTATTCTTCAGCAAAATAGTTGCATAAGTATTTCTCAACTGGTGAAAATGAATATCAGGCAAATCCAAGGATTTCAACAAGTCTTTATAGTATTTCTGATGAAAACCTTTACTCCTTGGATTCCCATATGTAGAACAACAAATATAATTCCAGTCCCGGAACTCTTTTGGTCTGCGTCTGCGGTTCTTCTCATAAGTTTTCCGTTCTTCCAGAATTGCTTCAAATACATAATCCGGTATTGGAAGTTCACGCACACCAGCAGGTGTTTTTGTTTTAATTTCCTGCTTTGTCAGCATCTTAGGTGCACAGTCTTCTGCTTTACTGTTTGGCTTCTTTCCCAACTGACGCTCTACTCTCAACGTCCTGTGAATGTAATCGACATCACTGTATTTCAGGCCATTTATTTCACTTCTTCTGAGTCCCATCAATACCGCAAACAGAATTTGCATATGAATCGGTGTCTCCTTGCTTGCCTCGATCAACCGAAGCACCTGCGGAAGTGTCAATGTTTTCTTCTCGTCAATTTTCAGGACACGATACTCTGTCTTTTTTATTTTCTTCGATAAATCGATTCCCTTCGCTGGGTTTGTTGCCAGTACATTTTTGTTAAATGCATACTCCAATGATGTTTTCATGATCGTCCTGACATTTTTCGCAACTGATTCATACTTCTCCGCAACTGCATTATATAATTTTCTGATATACCCCTGATTCAGTGTAGACATATACATTTTTCCAAGCTGTGGAACAATATAATTCTTAATGGCACTTTTGTAAGTAGTATATCCTCTACACTTTCTTCTTTCTGAAATATCTGTTCATATAAACTGGAATCCCAGATTTCTGACTGTTCCAAATGCCTGTCCACAATATTCATATGCGACACGTCCTGCAATTCAAACGTATTAAAAGCCTCATATACATTCTTTCCTATTTCCAAATCCTTGTACTCTTTTTCACCATTGCGAAATGAAACATAATATTTTCCGTCCTTCTCATAGATTTCATATGGGTTGTATTTATCTTTTCTTCTTTTTGGCTGTCTGCCTTCCATGTCCTTTCCTCCAATCTGAATTTTTTTGAATTCAGATCAGTAGGCGGGGCACCACATCGACATATTGTCCGAGTATTTTCTAAAAATTGGAAACAAAAAACGCCAGATTTCCGCGATGGAAAACTGGCGCGCCAAAAACAGCCACTATTGTACTGAATTACATGGAACGATAATGCCGATGCAATGTTATACTTGCCCGGAGGAGGAGCAATGCTTTTTTTAACTGATGTAGATCATGTGAGCTTTGAAAAAGCAAACGAGACACGGCAAAATAACCTCCAATCGGCTACCGTGTCCCTGCAAGTCGTCATTGGTTTGTGTAGACGCAAAGAAACGGCGGCTCTGATTTCTCAAAACCGCCGCCAAAGTAAGTAGAGTAAGCGCACAAAATCAACCTGCCCAGCTACGGTTTTTTTCTTTCCCCATTAGGCGGGGCAGGTTTAAAAGAATATGAAAAGCCGATAACAGCAGTCATGTTAGCCTGCGTGTTATCGGCTCTGCGTCTATGCGTCTGGCTCTCTAATAACGGATATATTCAGTTGCTTTACATGAATGAGCGTTTCCTGTTTACATTTTGGACAGAACAAGGGGAAATTCCTTAATTCCGTGTCAATTCGTATTTTTATTCGGGTTTTATTATGGCATATAGGACAACTAACCCAACTTGTCTCTTTCATCAAAATTACCCCGTAACTTGATGTTTCTTTGATATATTTTTTGTTAGTCTATAAAATACGAATATCAATCCAACATTAAGGATGATCATAAAGACCGGCTGGCTCATACCGAAATATGTTTTCATATCAGAAAATATACCGTTTGTATGAAGCATAAAAATCGGGCAAATTTCCTGCATTTTTTGTAAAACAGGAAGGCTATCATTAAAATCAAACACAACTGGCAAGAAGCAGATGACGCAAGAAGTAATAAGCGCTGTAACAGGAGAACTCATTTGAGCACTTAAAAACAATGTAATAGTTGTCAAGGCTACAATCCCAAAAATATTCAATATTACAGAGATAAAGAACATTTGCAAAAAGGTCAAATTATATATTGAAGAAGCATAATGTAATGAAGATTGAATGCTTACATTCCACCCCTGTAACCCATAGGTACAGCCATACAGAACTAAATTTAGCAGTAAATACAAGAGGTATGTGCCAATTACAACTTCCAAGGCCGCTATAATTTTTGAAGTTGTGAGTTTGGTTCGGCCATACCGAGCCGAATAAATAATGCTATCTGTATGAAGTGCATACTCTTCTGAGAAAACAGGAGATAGAGTGATTACAACAATTAAACATATCATTATGGACAAGATGCTCCCCATTCCAGATAATAGCTTATCCCAGCCATCGCAATATCCTAAAGTCACAGTTGGACTATTTGGATATGCTGTTTCGAGTGACTTAAAACTACCATCAGAATTTGTCAAATATTCCAGGATCGCCGCTTGGTCACGATAAACATGAACAGCAGAAAAAGCAGAATTTTCATCTTGTCCAACAGTTGCTTGTTTTGCTTGGTCGATTTTTTCTTGCATAGTAAGTAATGTATTTTGAGAGAGTTTTCCTTCAAATATTTCTGCTACTTCCTTCCGTTGTTCAATGGCTGTAAAACCGCTTGCTAATGCCATTTTTTCAAGGTCATAATCATAGAAAACATTTTGATAATTAAATTGAAAAAAGAAAAAATAGGCAACGATAAGAACCACACCAGCTAAAAACAACATTCGTGTTTGCTTTCTCGAACATATTTTATTTCGTTCTGCTTTTATCATTTCATTCATGCTCGGATACCTCCGCAAAATAGTATAAATACAAATCTTCCAATGTTGGATCAACATTCCAAGCGGTTCTGCATGGTGCTTCTTGAGAAATAATCCTCAGCCGTTCTGCACCATTATTATGTTTCAGATTTGCTGTTACATAGTTCAATTCTAATTCTTCGGCCTCTTTTCGAGATACATCACATTCCCAAACACATTTTTCAATCGGCTTCAAAATTTCTTCTGGAGAACCATGTTGAATTAACTCGCCATTTTTCATAATCAGAATCTCATTTGCGATATATTCAACATCAGAAACAATGTGAGTGGACAAAATTACAATTCTATTTTCTGCCAAAGAACTAATCAGATTCCTAAACCGCACCCGCTCTTTCGGGTCAAGTCCAGCTGTAGGTTCATCCAAAATCAAAATACGGGGATCGTTTAGTAATGCTTGAGCAATTCCCAAGCGTTGTTTCATACCGCCGGAAAAAGTTTTGATTTTTTCGTTTTTCTGTGTGAGCAGATCAACAACCTGCAACAGCTCCATTGTGCGATTATGGGCTTTTTTAGGCGGCAGCCCCTTTATTGCAGAGATATACATCAAAAATTTATACGCTGTAAAGTTAGGATAATAGCCAAAATTTTGTGGCAGGTAGCCTAAGATATTACGATATTTCTCGCCCAAATCATGAATGTTTTTCCCGTTAAAAAAAATGGCTCCTTTCGTTTCAGTTTGGACATCGCAAATCATTCGCATCAAAGTTGTCTTGCCCGCACCATTTGCCCCGATTAGACCATAAACACCATTTGTTAATTTTGCGCTGAAATGATTTACAGCTTTTTTTCTTCCATATTCTTTTGAAAGATCATTTATTGTAAGTTCCATATCAATTCTCCAATCATTTTTTCTTTTTTCAAGTACAGTTGAAGTGTTTTCCCTAATAGGATAATAGATAACACATAAAATCCAATCCATCCCCAGAACATAGACGCTTCAAATATAAATCGCTGATGGAGTACAAGAGAAAATGTTCCAGAAAGAAAAATCATACAAGCGATTAAATGATACAAGCTATCGTTTGTCCTGCTTTTCGCACATATAAAAAGATAACAAGTGCAAGAAATATTAAATGGAATCAAACCATACAACACCATTTCAATCATTGATTTCTGGTAAATATATGCCATTGAAATTAAAATGACTGTTATTAGGAAAAGGTTGATTACTCCAATAATCAGCATACGACCTGCTACAATTTTTACCAGCGTTGTTCTACTAGACTGTTCAATTTCCCACATACCATAGATGTTGCTTTTAGATATTTCTATTGCACCTAATAACGCAAGGAATGGAACCATAACTGCAAGGATTGTCAATGGATAATAAAATGGAACCCTCCATTGGCCCAGGATACATGCTAATAATACTGCACATATAGTGAGTATTATTTGAACAATCCAGAAAGAAAGCGGCAGAAATTGAAGTTGGTTCAATATAATATCTCGCATTGAATTTTTATTGAATTCAGAACTATTCATGTAACTTTTTCCAGCTACGATTACTGCTTTAATTTTAGGTTCAGATGGAGCAGGCGTTTCACAACTCTGCAACCATTCTAATACACCATTTTGTTTTTGGGTCATACATTATCGCCTCCTCTAAAATCAGCCAAATATCGTTCCAGTTTTTTAATCCCCTGTTGGAGCCTAGATTTTACAGTAGAAACACTAGCTTTTGTAATGGTTGCAATCTCTCGGATTTTCAAATCATAATAAAATCGTAAAATGATGACCTCTTTTTGATAGTCCAGTAATGTGTTGATTGCATATTGAATTTGCGCTTTAAGTTCGTTAAGCTCAATTTTTTCAAAGGCATTATCAGTATCTTCTATATCTTCAAGAGTTTCTAAATCCATATACAGGGGTTTTGCTTTCTTAGTATAATTGTTACAGGTATTAACAGCAATCGTTAGCAGGTAGTTTTGAAATTTCCCGATCTTTCGTACTGATTGAATATTCTCCAACAATTTCAAGAAAACATCTTGTGTAATATCTGCGGCGGTATCTGGATCGCCGTTCAATCGCCGACAACAAAATAGATAAATTGACTGATAATATTTTCGGACAATTATCTCAAATGCATCTGTGTCACCCGACTGGATTTTTTTAATTAGTATGAAATCTTCGATACCGTGTCACCGCCTTCCATGTGTAAAACGCCTTACACTTAATATACAACTGAGTAACCCAAAAGGATTTAACTTTAGAAATTTTTCTTTTACTTTTTTCATTTCCCTTGACATTAACTTAGGAGGACTGACAGACGAGGACGGTTTAATGCTCACACAACATTTGTTGGAGCGTTTTCCAGATCAAAAAATAGTCATTCTCTCTGGCTATAATCTTCCTGTTTATCGCAAAGAAGCAAAGAAGATCGGTGCAAGAGGGTTTATCAGTAAGGATGTAGAACCAGATGAGTTATTGCACATTTTATTGACCATCAAAGATGGGGCAACACACTTCCCACGGGAAGAAGTATTTATAGAAGAGCTGACAGACGGGGAGAGAAAAGTTCTCGAATTGGTTGCATCAGGAGTTAGGCGCCGCGAAATCGCTGAACAGCTTTTTATTAGTGAACGAACAGTATCAAATCATTTGCAACATATTTTTGAAAAATTGCAAGTTAGCTCTACCGTTGAGATGATAACAAAAGCTATTAAGCTCGGATATATTGCTCAATCTTCAATCCAGAGGTCATGCGAGAGGAAAGCGAGCTGCGCCAGCGGGTCGGACAGAAGTTAAAGCTCTGCCCGGAACAGTATTTGCCTATCGTGGAGGGTGCCATTGACGGGGCCTTAAAAATTGAAAAGCCGAATGAAGAAACGGAGGGTGTCTGAACATCCTCTGTTTTTCTTATTTTGCGGGCATTTTGAGGTTTCCGAAACGCTTTATAAGTAGGGATAAGATACGGTAGCAAGCACAGCAAGCGAGTACCCGCTTGCAAATTTTTGAATTTTCAGGTCCCTTGCCCGAAAATTCAAAATTGCTTGTTGGGATAGTCCCAAACCCTTATAAAGAACGGAGGCAGCGCATGGCAAACAGAAAACGGAATATCCAAATGAAATTCTATGTTACGGAGGATGAAAAACGGCTCATAGACGAAAATATGAGCCAGTTACCGACACGCAGATATGGCGCCTACCTTCGAAAGATGGCGATTGACGGGTATATCATCTATACGGACACCGCAGATATCAAGGCATTTACCAAAGAACTTTCCGCCATCGGTCGGAACATCAACCAGATCGCCAAGCGGATCAACGCCGGAGGCCCTGCGTATCAGGCCGACATGGACGAGATACGGGAAAGGCTGGACGAGATATGGCAGTTACAAAGACACATCCTATCAAGTCAACGCTAAAAGCGGCCATTTATGAGGAACTGTTGGATCGGTGCGAGGCAGCGTCCGTCTCTGTTGCCCGTCTCAAAGTGGGCCTCCGGGGATATCCGGGCAAAGATAGATGGACTGGCCTTAAAAGATGAAGCACGTCGCCACCTACCGCCAGCTCAAGCCAATTCATGACCGCTATAAGGCATCCGGAGATAAAGAAACATTTCTGCGGGGCCATGAAAGCGAGCTCATCCTTTTTGAAGTTACCGCCAGAGAGTGCAAGCGGCTGGGACAGGCCCTCTACCGATAATGGAGCGGATGCAATCTAAAATGGGCAAGCCCAACGCAAGGAGGGCTACGCTGAAAGCTGAATTACAGAAAGTCCAGCGGGAAGAACGAGACTATGCTGCCATGTCCCGGAATGTTGATACCATCTTATTCTTATCGAAAGAACCCAAAAATGAAAAGAATCTCGAAATGGAATAAGTAGCGTACACATGAATGTCTACATACTGCTCATTCAGAAAATGCCGCATAAAGCGGATAAATCCGCCCGGCTGTAAATAAGATTATCTTTTGCTTGTTGTTATGGCTTTTAATAATTATACACTTCCATTTTCCATCGGAAGAGCTAGTTGATTGATGAGCGTATTTTTGATAACAACTCCTTACTTTAGAAAGATCATTACATATAAAGTCAAATTCTTCTTGATCTACTAGGATTGAAATTAGTTCTTCGTATTCCACCTCTTTACACTTTCTAGAAATCTGGAGTTGCTCTTTGGCTTTTAGATCTGCCAATGACGTTCCCTTATACACTCTTGAAAAATGACAAAATGGCATTCCAATTACCTCCTTGCTGTTGCTTTCTTGAAATCCATATGGTAAAATTATTATGAATTATTGTATCCAATTACGAGGTGTTTCGTTATGGTGGATAAAAAAAACTATATTGACATTTTTGCAGGTTGCGGAGGCTTGTCTACCGGTTTATTGAGTGCTGGTTGGACAGGCCTATTTGCCATTGAAAAAAATGCCGATGCATTTTCTACCCTCAAGCATAACCTCATAAATAATCAGGAACACTTTTTATGGCCTTCGTGGTTACCAATTCAAGAATGTGATATAAATGAACTATTAAAAAAACACGCTGACGATCTTCGCGCATTACAGGGGAAGGTCACTTTGGTTGCAGGTGGTCCACCTTGTCAGGGGTTTTCAATGGCTGGAAAACGTGACAAAAACGATCAACGCAACAAACTTGTTAAGTCCTATATTAAATTCATCAAACTTGTGTTACCAGAAGCAATTATTTTTGAAAACGTTCATGGTTTTACAGTTAACTTTAAGGGAAAAAAAGGAACTAAACGATACTCTTCTTATGTCGAAAGAGCATTAAAACGCTTGGGCTATAAGACAATGCACCAAATTGTAGACATGTCAGAATATGGCATCCCGCAAAATAGGAAACGTTTTATTCTCGTGGCAATGAAAGAGCACTCTCCCAAAAAAGTCTTTGAAGTTCTTAACAAAAACAAAGAATCCTTTTGCGAATCAAAAGGAATTACATACAAAACAACAGTCTACGAAGCAATTAGTGATTTGGAAAGAGTTCATGGGACAAGACCTTCTCCGGATACCAAAGGTTTTCAAGCTGGTCTATATGGGCCTATTCAATCTGGTTATCAGCGATTAATGCGGCAAAGTATTAAGTCGGAAACAGGCGTAGTAGACAGTCATCGTTTTGTCAATCATCGAAAAGATACAATAGCGCTACATAACGATTTGTTGGCCCATGCCCCGGTGGGAAAACGAATCACACCAGAAGATAATATTGTTCCAAATCTAAACCGACGTGGTGTTACTGTACTTAATAGAGATGCACAAGCACCAACTATTACATCAATACCTGATGAAATTGTACACTATATCGAGCCGCGTATTCTAACAGTACGCGAACATGCTCGCATACAAAGTTTCCCAGATTGGTTTGAATTCAAGGGCAAGTATACATCCGGCGGGAACCGTCGCAAACAAGAGGTGCCGCGATATACGCAAGTCGGCAATGCAGTTCCGCCCTTGTTTGCTGAACAAATTGGAATTGCAATTTGGGAGGTGCTTTCAAATGACAAATCAGAATAGCACTTTATCTTTCCGTGTAAGTGCGGGATTAAAGAATATAATCGGTCGCGACCTGATTAGTGATAAATATATTGCGATATTTGAGTTGGTCAAAAACTCTTATGATGCTGGAGCATATAAAGTCGATATTTCCTTTATTAAAACAGACGAGGGCCATGATCAAATTGTTATTTCCGATAATGGTTGCGGTATGACATATAATGACATTGTTGAGAAATGGCTATTTGTTGCGTATTCGGAGAAGAAGCCTCAAAATCGTGAAAAAGCATCCTTTCGAGACGAAATCAAACGAGAGGTAGCTGGAGCAAAAGGTGTTGGCCGTTTTTCATGTGATCGCCTAGGCGCGCTATTAACGCTAGTTACCAAAACAGAATCCGAAGTATCCGCAAACAAAGTCGAGGTAAACTGGAATAAGTTTGAATTGGATGATACACAGGAATTTATGAATATTCCAGTTCAATATTCGACTGTTGGTGCGCTTCCTAGCGGGTTTTCAAAAGGGACGACTTTGATTGTAGATGCATTGCGTGAAAGTTGGAGCAGAGATGAACTGCTTAGATTAAAACGCTCCTTGATGAAACTGATTAGTCCTGATGCCAATAAAGGGGAACTTCCTTTTGACATTGAGCTTATCGTCCCGGCTGAACGAGAAAATGATAACAAGGTACTTAGTAAAGCCGGAATAAATCCTGATCGAGATATTGTAAATGGTATCATACATAATGATATATTCGAAAAGCTGAACATTAAAACGACTAGTATTGAAGTAAATGTTTCTGAAGATGGCCAGTTAATCACAAGTAAATTGACTGATCGTGGCGAATACATTTTTTCCTTTGTTGAAAAAAACAGAAGTTACTACAGATTGCGGGATATATCCATTGTCGTGTTTTACTTAAATCAAAGTGCTAAGGCAAGTTTTACTAGACAAATGGGGGGGGTGCAGCCGAAGAATTATGGTTCTGTCTTTATATACAAGAATGGTTTTAGAATAAATCCTTATGGAGAGCCAGGACAGGATTTTTTCGGTATTGACCAAAGAAAGGCCCAAGGTTGGAAGCGGTTCTTGGGAACTCGTGAAATCATGGGGCGCATATCAATAAAAGGTGATAATGACCAATTTTTGGAGACAACAAGCCGTGCACACGGATTCATTCAAACTCCAGCTGTTGATATGTTGGCTGACCTATTTCTTGAAAAAGTATTAAAAGTCCTTGAGAAATATGTTGTTAACCTGATCAATTGGGGGGAACCATTAAAGTCTGATCCACAGCACACAATATCTCCAAGTGAAATAGGTGAGCAAATTATTTCGCAGTTTATCACCAGCGTTGATTCCAAAGATATTGTTAGTTTGGACTATAATCCAGATATTCTTACTAAGAGCAATGCGCAAGGCAGTCAAGATAGTATTACCATGTCCCTGAAAAAATTGGAAAGTGCCGCTGAACGTACACAAGATACTGGACTTATTAGTTTAACACAGACCCTAAAAAAGAGAACCGAGTCAATCATTTCACACAACATCCAACTTGAAGAACAAAATGCAGAAAATTCAAAGGAATTGGCGAGAGCAAAAAAAGAGGGGCTGGCTAGAGAGCGTCAAATCTATTTCCTTAAGGGTGCAGCTAATCAAAATGTAACAAACCTCGTGAATGGATTTCACTCTATATATACTTTAACAGATGCCTCAAGGGGAAATATAAGTTATTTGCGAGAGCTTATAGCCCCTATGGATCTTGAAAATAAGGATTTTATATTATCAATTGTCGGGCAAATTCAACAAGCGAACGAGAAAGCTCACAAACTCGCTGATTTAGCAATACACGGAAATCAATCGTTAAAACAAAGTGGACCTCATAGTCTCAATGATTTTATCCGTCAATATATTGATGCAGGATTTGCAATCGAAGGGTTAAAATACGAATTAGTACATGACAATCGTGCCTTTGATTGTAAATTTGATTCGTCTTCGATAGGTATAATCATTGACAATATTGCTAGCAATTCTGTTAAAGCAGGTGCAACGATTTTACAAATTTCTTTAGAAGAGAGAGGAAAATATGTAGAAATCGCTTTTTCAGATAACGGTATAGGTCTTGCTGAAAACATCAACCCTCAGTCTTTGTTTGAATGGGGATTTTCCTCAAACAGGAAGAAAAAGGGCTATGGAATAGGACTATATCATATCAAGCAGTTGGTAGATGAGATGAACGGGACTGTTGAAATCGATACTACATATCGTCGTGGGTTTAAATTGATCGTGAGGCTAAAAAAATGAATACGATATTCAAGATTCTTTGGTTCGAAGACGAGCAGACTTGGTACAACATGGAAAAGTTGCGTGTTGAAGGTATTCTAAACACACACTATCTAATACCTGAAATTGTTCGCAAAAGTGGGGATGATTTCAACATTGACGAACTAACAGGGAATGATTTTGACTTAATTTTAATGGATTTCAAATTGGCAGACGAAGTGACCGGCGATACCATTGTTGCCGCTCTACGAGAAAGTAGCATATTAACAGACATATTGTTTTATTCCTCAGAAGAGGACGCTATGTTAGCTGCTATCAGAACAAAAATGCCGCCAATCGACGGAGTTTATCTAACCAAGCGAGACTACGCAATTTTTGCTGAAAAAGTTGGGAAAGTTATTGAAAAAATTGTAAAACGTTCAGAAGATATTGTTAATTTACGCGGCTTTGTTCTTGATAACACCAGCGACTTCGAATTGAGAATAAAGGAAATACTAAATCTCTGTTGGCAGAAATTTGATGATGCACAGAAATCATCGTTGACGGAAGTCCTATTGAAGTTGCTAGACAGTAAGAAGGCGTGGGTTACAAAGCAAGTTGAGGCGGCGAAATCAAAGTCAAGTATTTTTGAATCTGCCAACAATGATGAGCACTTACTAAGCATTTCAGATAGATTAGATATTTTTCAGACGTTTTTACCGATTTTATCAACAACATATGACCTTCCTGCTACTGCCTGCCCGTCTGATTTCAAGCAATACTACATCGACAAAGTGAATGTGTATCGCAACAAGTTGGGACACATCACATTGGGTGAGAGAACAATTTGCATTAAGGGAAAAGAGATTGAAATTAATCAGGAACTTCATCGAACCCTCCGAAAGAACATTGCAGAGGTTAATTCCAAAATATGCAGTATTGAAGAACACCTTACTACATGCATGTAAAAAGTGGGAGTACAGCCAACCGGACGAACCGAGAAGCTGTACTCCCGTTTTGCGTAACAGAAAGTGTTTGAAATCAAGCCTTTTTCTCTGTGTGTCAGCAAGCAGACCGACGGTGCCGTCAAGATTTATGCGCAAAATTATTTGCAGGCTCCGGCTGAATGAAGTC
>OHDT01000882.1_pt1 | contig 14139 bp, 11 predicted proteins | sample 1567061 | NCBI WGS metagenome assembly OHDT01 (sample SAMEA3879506, study PRJEB24766) | human gut metagenome | biome: human-associated habitat; feature: feces | place: USA | collected 1985/1987
CCGGCGGCCAGGTTCTTCAGACCCTCGCGGATCATCGCCTGCGCCAGAACGGTGGCGGAGGTGGTGCCGTCGCCCGCGACGTCGTTGGTCTTGGTGCTCACTTCGCGGATGAGCTGCGCGCCCATGTTCTCAAACGGGTCCTCGAGCTCGATCTCTTTTGCGATCGTCACGCCGTCGTTGGTGATCAGCGGAGCGCCAAACTTCTTGCCCAGCACCACGTTGCGGCCCTTGGGGCCGAGGGTGATCTTGACGGTATCTGCAAGCTGATCCACGCCGCGCTGCAGCGCCTTGCGTGCTTCTTCACCATAAATGATCTGTTTTGCCATAATGATAGCCTCCTAAAATCAAAGCGGTTGGATTACTCGACGACAGCCAGAATGTCGCCCTGACGCACGATGGAATATTCCTCGCCGTCCACTTTCACGGTGGTGCCGGAGTACTTGCCGACGATCACGCGGTCGCCGATGGTCGCGCCGTGGACGGTGGCGCAGTGGCCGACGGACACATCGTCGCCGATGGTGACCTTGTTGTGGATCAGGGCGAGGTCCTGAATGTTGCAGCGCTTGCCGATGCGCACGCTCTGCATCTCGCCGCGGCAAACACTGTTGTACCAGAACGCCGTGCCTTCACCCGCGACGACGTCGCCGAGCACCTGCGCGCCCTCCATGATGAGAATTTTGTCATCGGTGGAAAGACGGTTAAAATTCATAGACATGGTTTTTCTCCTTTGTGAGCGGGCAAGCACCCGCAGTATCATTTTTTACAGGGCAAAGTTGCCGTTGACGAACACGGGAATCTCGCGCCCGTCTTTCGTCGTGCCGATGATGGAAAGGTCAGCGGTGCCGACCATGAAGTCAACATGCGTGTTGGAATCATTCAGGCCCGCGGCCTTGAGCTCTTCCTTGCTCATGGCCTCGCCGCCCTTGACGCACTCGGGGTACGCCTCACCGAAGGCGAGGTGGCAGGCCGCATTTTCGTCGAAGAGCGTGTTGTAGAAGAGAATCTTCTGGTTCGAAATGGGACTGTCGTAGGGAACGAGTGCGACCTCGCCGAAATACGCCGCGCCCTCGTCCTCGGCGATGGCGGCTTTCAGAATGTCCTCGCCCTTTTCCGCGTGCGCCTCGACGATCTTGCCATCCTTGATGACGAAGTGGAAGTTTTCAATGATGTTGCCGTTGTGCACGAGTGGCAGGGCTGCGTAAACGACGCCGTCAATGCCGTCTCTGAGCGGGGCGGTGAAGACCTCCTCCGTCGGCATATTGGCGACGAACGGAAAGCCTGCGCGGCTGGTGTTGTCGCCGCCGGCCCAGACGTGCGTCTCGGGGAGCTTGATGTTGAGGCTCGTGCCGAGGGAGTTCTGGTAATAGAGCGAGGTGAAGTGAAGATCGTTGAGCTTTGCGATGCGGCTTTTGAGCAGCGCGACGTGCTCGCGCCAGCGCGCGACGGAGTCGCCCTTGCCGCTGATGCGGACGGAGGTGAAGATCGCGTCCCAGAGCTTGTCCATCGCCTCCTGCTCGGGAAGAGCGGGGAAGACCTTCTTCGCCCAGCTCGGAATGGGGACGGATGCGACGCACCAGGGGCAGGCATTGGACATTACGGCGCTTACGTAAGGCTGGATGGCCGTCTCGCTGCGGCTCGCGCGCGTCAGGCGGTCGGGGTCTACGCCGAGCAGCGCCTCAGGATCACGGGCGGAGATATTGAGAAATGCTGCGCCCTCGTCAGCATAGCCGTTGAGCATTTCTGCCTGCCAGGCGGGAAAGACGTCGAACACGGAGTCATCCGCGCGCAGAAAGCGCTCGCGTTCAAGAAAATCATCCGACCAGCGCATCACGACTTCGCGGCAGCCGACGTTATAGGCAGCGGCGGCGCACAGGCGTGCAAAATACGCGCACTCGACCGGGCAGCGGATCACGACGGCCTGGCCCTTCTGCACATTCAGACCGACTTCGATGAGGAGTTTTGCATATTCTCTGAGCTTTTCTTCCATGAATGACCTCCAAAAAAGAAGGCGGCTGTGCGTGGCACAGCCGCCCTTTACTGTTGCACAATGCCATACAACTTGCATCATAACACAGTTCATGCGCGATTGAAAAGAGTTTTTCATATTTTTATCAGATTCCGAGAAGAAGCGAGGCAAAGTTGAAGTAGATCATCAGCGAGATGGCGTCCACGACCGTCGTGATGAACGGCGAGGCCATGACCGCGGGGTCGAAGCCGATCTTCTTGGCGAGCAGCGGCAGCGTGCAGCCCACGACCTTGGCCGCAAACACCGTGACCACGAGCGTCAGGCAGATGACGAGCGCGACCGTGATGGTGATGGGATTGCCGAAGATCATCTTGTCGACGAGCATGAGCTTGACGAAATTCGCTGCGGCAAGCGTGGCGCCGCAGACGACCGCCACGCGGATCTCCTTCCAGATGACGCGGAAGAGGTCGGAAAATTCGATCTCGTCGAGCGAGATACCGCGGATGACCGTGACGCTCGCCTGTGAGCCGCAGTTACCGCCCGTGTCCATCAGCATCGGGATATAAGCCGTTAGAATGGCGAACGCGCTGAGCGCGTCTTCAAAGCGGGCGATGATCTGGCCGGTGAACGTGGCCGAGACCATCAGAAGCAGCAGCCAGGGGATACGGGACTTGTACGTATCCCAGACGCTCGTCTTGAGGTATGGCTTATCCGTCGGCAGCATAGCCGCCATCTTTTCGATATCCTCGGTCGTCTCCTCTTCCATGACGTCGATGGCGTCGTCGACCGTGATGATGCCGACGAGGCGGTCTTCCTTGTCGACGACCGGAAGGGCGATGAAGTTGTACTTCGAGAAGGTCTGTGCAACGTCCTCTTTATCCTCGAGCGTGGAGACAGAGATGACGTGCGTCTCCATGATCTCGTCGATGGTGTCGTCCTCATCGGAGAGGAGGATCGTTCGCAGCGAGACGATGCCCTGCAGCTTGCGCGCCGGATCGACGACATAGCAGACGTTGATGGTCTCTTTGTCCGTACCGGTGCGGCGGATACGCTTGAGCGCGTCCTCGACGGTCATATCGCGCTTTAAGTCGACAAACTCCGTCGTCATCAGCGCGCCCGCGCTGTCGTCGGGGTATTTGAGAATTTCATTGATGCTCTTGCGCGTGTCGGAGTCCGCGTGCTTTAAGATGCGCTTGACGACGTTCGCGGGCATTTCCTCCACGATGTCGACCGCATCGTCCAGATACAGCTCGTCAAGGACCTCTTTGAGCTCGGTGTTCGAAAAGCCGCGGATCAGCATCTCCTGCGCGTCGGGATCGAGCTCGACGAACACCTCCGCCGCGGGCTCTTTGGGAAGGAGCCGGAACAAAAGGGGAATGCTGTCCTCGTCCAAATCTTCAAAAAGCGAGGCGATATCCGCGGGCTCCAAGTCTGCAAGCAGGTCGCGCAGCGCGGTATATTGTTTTCGCTTGAGCAGATCCTCGATTCTTTCCAGCAGTTCGTCGCGCATTTCTTCAAAGCCGACCATACCGACTCCTCCTTTCTGAAGATAGTGCCAAATCAAAGTGTTCAGGTGAATTTTGCGATAAAAAATCCCCCATATCCTGCGTCCGGCGACGCGGCTATGGGAGCGACAATCAAGAAACACCCGCCCCTGGCAGAAGTTTCCTTACCGTTCAAGCTTTAGCATCACGAGGCGGTGAAACTGCATTAGATGGCACCTTGCTTTCGATGCAACCTGTTCAAACCCTCTCATAGTGTCTCCACTACTCCGCGGCAGCAGTCCGTATCCTTGTGGTAGCCTTACCTACCGGACGATGTATGAACTTAACGGCACTATATTATGCACATTTTCCCGTCGTGTCAACCCCTTTTCCGGCTTTATTTCTGTAAAAAGTATGTCATGGTGCGCTTTTGCGCTTCCCTTTCGTAATGGGCTGTGCTATACTACATAAATTAAAGAGAAATCGACTTTTGAGGAGGTGAGCATCGCCCTTGCAGCAGTATCTTGACCGGCACCGCTTTTTGAAAGGCATCTACCTGATGGTCAGGCGGTACTTCGATCATCATGTCGGCCGCGACAGTGCGGCGCTCACATACTACCTTTTGTTTGCGCTTTTCCCGCTTTTGATCTTTTTGAGCAACTTAGTCGGCATCATGTCCGTGGATATCAGCGGCTTTCTGTATGAAATTCGCGCATTCATCCCGCAGGAGGCGCTCGAGATCATCGAGCAGTATTTCACTTATGTCAGCCGCGATTCAAGCCCACGGCTTTTGTGGTTCTCACTGATTTTTTCCATTTACTTTCCTTACCGCGCGGCAAGCTCGCTTCTGGGCTCTGTCCGTCGGGCCTACGGCGAGCACCGGCCCACGCAGTTTTTGCGCTATCAGCTCAAGCTCCTGCTTTATACGCTGAGCCTGATTTTAATGGTCGTTTTGTCCATCGTACTGTCCGTCGTCGGCGGGCGGGTGCTGAACTACGTGTCGAGCCACCTGTCGGCCTATATCACGCTGAGCGACGGCTTTATCCGCCTGTGGTCGAGCCTGCGCTTTGTTATCATCGGCGGCATCGTATTCTTCCCCATCGCGATGATGTACGGCCTTGCGCAGGAGTCGCACCGGATGAACCGCATCTGGCCGGGCGCGGTGTTCTCGCTCGTGATGTGGCTCGTATTGTCATTCCTTTTTTCGTATTATGTTGAAAACATCGCGCGCTACTCCGTCATTTACGGCACGCTCGGCGCGGTGATCGTATTGCTTTTGTGGCTGTATCTCGCCTCGGTCATGCTGATCATGGGGGCGGAATTCAACAGCGTTTTGATGATGCTGCGTAAGCAGCACACGGCGGAAGCCGAAGAGAATTTAGGAGAAACACAGAAATGAAAATCATCATTGTCGGTATCGGTAAGGTCGGCTACGCCATCGCCGAGCAGATGACGGGCGAAAACCACGATCTGGTCGTCATCGACCGCAACAACGCCGTGCTCGACCACGTTGACTCCATGCTCGACGTCATGTGTGTGGAGGGCAACGGCGCGAGCGCCAGCGTCCTTTTGGAGGCGGGCGTGCGCGAGGCGGACCTTCTCATCGCCGTTTCGGAAAACGACGAGGTCAACCTCATCTGCTGCCTGATGGCGAAAAAGCTCGGCGCGAAGCACACGGTCGCCCGCGTACGCAACCCCGAGTATTTCCGCGATGCACCGATCCTGCGCCGCGAGATCGGGCTTGATATGATCATCAACCCCGAAAATGCCGCCGCGCAGGAAATTTCGCGCATTCTGCGCGTGCCGTCTGCGTTCAGCGTGGAGACGTTTGCCCGCGGACTTGTCGAGCTCATCGGCTTTCAGACCGAAGAGGGCGACAGCCTTGTCGGCAAGTCCCTCATCGACTACAACCGCGAAAATCCCAACAGCATCCTCATGTGCGCGGCCAAGCGCGGGGAAGAGGTCATCGTGCCGAACGGCTCGTTCGTCCCGCAGACGGGCGACCGCGTGTACGTCATCGGCACGCCCGCGGAGACGACGCGCGTGCTGCGCTCGATGGGCAGGGCCATGGCGCCCATCCGCCGCGTGAGCATCCTTGGCGGCAGCCGCATCGCACAGTACCTTGCCTGGGTGCTCACCGACATCGGCACGCACGTGACGATCGTGGAAAAGGACGAGGCCAAATGTCTCACGCTCGCGGAAAAGCTGCCGAAAGTTACCGTCATCCACGGCGACGGCACGAATCACGACCTGCTCGAATCCGAGGGTATCTTCCACTGCGACGCGTTCATCGCTGTGACGGACCGCGATGAGGAAAACCTCCTCATGGCGCTCACGGCGAAGCGCTACGGCGTGAAAAAGGTCGTGCCGAAGATGTCGCGCATGGGGTATCTCGACATCGTGAACCTCACGGGCCTCGACACGGTCATCTCGCCCAAGGCCATCATTGCAAGCCAGATCTCAAGTTACGTCCGCGGCCTTGCCAACTCGCAGGGCAGCGCGGTGGAGAGCCTGCACTATATCCTCGGTGGCGCGATCGAGGCGGTCGAATTCACCGCGACGAGTGCCACGCACTTTCTCGACCGGCCGCTCAGCGACCTGCATTTTCGAAACGGCCTGCTCGTTGCGGCCATCGTGCACAACGGCCGGATGGAGATCCCGAACGGCCATTCCCAGATCCATGCGGGCGACCGCGTGATCGTGGTGGCGAAAAAGCTCTTTTTGCAGGACCTCAACGATATTCTCGGCTGATGTGCCAGCTGCTTGCGGCAAGGAAGTTTCATTATGAACCAAAATCTTATTCTCAGAATCGTGGGCGTCATTCTCTGTATCGAGGCGCTTTGTATGATCCCGCCGCTGCTGCTGAGCGTGTTCGGCGGAGGTGTTGACCAGAAGGCCTTTTTGTACGCGCTGCTTATCTGCGGCGGCGTGGGAGTGCTGCTCTCGCTCATCCGCGCGGACAACGCGCGGCTCCAGACGCGCGACGGCTTTGTCTGCGTGGCACTGTGCTGGATCGCGCTGAGCGTGTTCGGCGCGCTGCCGTATTTTTTCAGCGGCAGCTGCAGCTTTATCGACGCCATTTTCGAGACCGTCTCCGGCCTGACGACGACCGGCGCGTCCATCTTCCCGTCGCCTGCGTCGCTGCCGCAGGGCATCCAATTCTGGCGCGCGCTCACGCAGTGGATGGGCGGCATGGGTATCCTCGTTTTGATGCTGGCGCTGCTGCCCAAGCTCAGCGAGGGCAGCGTGAACCTGATGAAAGCAGAATCCCCCGGCCCCATCAGCACAAAGCTCCGCCCCCGCACGGGTGAGACGGCGCGCATCCTGTACCGCATCTACATCGCGCTCACCGTGGCGGAGGCGCTGCTGCTGCGCATTGCGGGCCTCCCGCTGTTCGATGCGATCACCACGGCGCTGACGACGATCTCTACCGGCGGCTTTTCCATCCGGGATGCGAGCATCGCGTATTATCAGTCGCATCTTGTCAACTGGATCCTCATTTTCTTCATGTTTGCCGCAAGCGTGAACTTTACGCTCCTCTACCTCTGCGTGACGCGCCGCTTCCGCGAGGCGCTCAAGAGCGAGGAGCTGCGCGTTTACTCGCTGGTCGTGGTCGGCGCGTCGGCGATGATCGCGGCGGACCTGATCGTGCGCACGGGGCGCGACATCGGCTCGGCCATCGAGAATGCGGCCTTTCAGGTAACAACGCTCATTTCAACGACCGGCTACTGCACGGAGGATTTTGACCTCTGGCCGCAGTTCTGCCGCTGTATCCTCGTGCTGGTGATGCTTTTCGGCGGCTGCGCGGGCTCTACGGCGGGCGGCGTCAAGGTCTCGCGCATCGTGCTTTTGTGCAAGTCGCTGCGGCGTGATCTGCGGCGCGTGATGCACTCGCGCGAGGTGCGCCCCATCACGCTCGACGGACATCGCGTGACGGAGGAGACCGTCTCGTCCGTTTCGGTCTTCTTCTTCACCTATATCTCGATTTTGCTGCTTGGCACGCTGATTTTGTCGCTTGACAACATCGACTTTACCGCGGCGTTCACCGCCTCGCTCACGGCCATCAGCAACGTGGGCCCGGGCCTTGGCGCAGTGGGACCGACATGCAACTTCGGCTTCCTCTCCGGCATCAGCAAGCTCACGATGAGCGCCATCATGCTGCTCGGCCGTCTTGAGATCATGCCGCTGCTTGTCCTCTTAATGCCCTCTGTCTGGCGCAGAAAATAAAAGAAAATCAAAAAGGGTGGATCGCAATTTTGCAATCCACTCTTTTTGAAAAGGATTCGCTGCGCTTCGTGCCTTGCCGCTCACAGCGCGGCTGCGACACGCGCTCCGCGCAAAGAGTAAATTCCGACGCGCCTGTCGTCGGAATTTACGATCAAACAGATTTCGCGTCTGCGGACGCGAAACTCTGCGAGGCGGTTTGCCTCCATTTTAGCAGCAGGGCCGAGTTTGTGATGACAAGCACGCTGCCTGCGTTATGGACCAGCGCGCCGACAACAGGGTTCAGTGTGCCGGTGATGGCGAGCACGATGGCGATGAAGTTGAGCGTGAGCAAGAATGTTATATTGAGCTTGATGGTGCGCATCATGCGCTTGGAGAGCGCGATGAGGTGCGGCAGCTCCGTGACTTCGTCGTCGACGAGCGCGATATCCGCGGCGTCCACGGCGATGTCGCTGCCCACGCCGCCCATTGCGATGCCGACATCGGCGGCCTTGAGCGCGGGCGCGTCGTTCACGCCGTCGCCGATCATGCAGACCTTATCGCCCGCGGCCTGATAGGCGCGGATGTGGGCGAGCTTTTCGATGCCCGCGCGGGCGCGGGCGACGGTCAGCTCTTCGAGAAGACCGCCGAGCTGCATGATGAACGCGACCTCACCCGCGGTGAAGTCTTCGCCGATGCAGACCGACGCGATCAGCGCGACGCCGGAGATCACGAGCAGTGTGATATCTTTTCTGTGCCGCCCAGCTCTAAAAAATGCTCCAGCTTTTCCATTGCCAGTTTCACGGAAGTGACTCCTTTTTGTACCATAGGGGGTATGGGCTTATTATACATATGGGGGTATAGGCTATAAAACGCGCAAAAAGAGAGAAGTAGCACAAAACTGCTTCTCTTCTTTCGTGCAATTCTACTGAAAACGGGCGCGTGAGAGGGTTTATCTCCTGCTCAGCCCATGTTAGAAAAGCGCTCGACCGCCTTCGTAAAGTTCTCGATCGTTTTGTCCGCGTCGCCGTGCTCGTTGCCGTCGCGCACGCAGTGCTTGATGTGCCCCTCGAGAACGACCTTGCCGCAGCCGTGCAGCGCGGATTTGGCCGCATTGATCTGCGCAAGAATATCCTCGCAAGGGACGTCCTCGTCCACCATGCGGTCGATGGCCTGCACCTGACCGATGATCTTTTTGAGCCGGCGGTGCAGATTGTCGGCGTCCACACACTGTTTCATCGTTTGATCTCCATACCTGTTGGGGTATCTGCATTGTACACTCTGCGCCGCGATTTTGCCAATATGCGCTGCCGCGCCGGTTTTGTGCGCCTTTGGCGAAAAAATGGCGTTTTGCGGCAATTTTCTCTTCCTCCGCGGTGTTGCAGAGCATAAAAAAGTGTGATAGGATATATTGGAAATAGTATGACCGGCAGCCATATTGCCGCCGGAGCGATTTTGAGGTAACCGAATGAAGAAAAGCGACAAAACACCCAAGCAGACCCACCGCCGCGCGGACCCGAACGTCGTGGGCCTCCACGCGGATGTGGTGGAGCAGAATATCACAGAGACGCTGGAAACGAACTACATGCCTTACGCGATGTCCGTCATCGTTTCGCGCGCCATTCCGGAGATCGACGGGTTCAAGCCCTCGCACCGAAAGCTCCTTTACACGATGTACAAGATGGGGCTTCTCACCGGCGCGCGCACGAAGAGTGCGAACATCGTCGGACAGACGATGCGCTTAAACCCCCATGGCGACGCCGCAATCTACGACACGATGGTGCGCCTTTCCAAGGGCTACGGCGCGCTGCTGCACCCGTTCGTCGACTCGAAGGGCAACTTCGGCAAGGTCTATTCGCGCGACATGGCGTGGGCGGCCAGCCGATACACCGAGGCGAAGCTCGCGCCCATCTGCGCCGAACTCTTCCGCGACATCGACTCTGACACCGTTGATTTTGTCGACAACTACGATAACTCGATGAAAGAGCCGGCGCTGCTGCCAACAACGTTCCCGAATATCCTGGTCTCGGCCAACCAGGGCATCGCGGTCGGCATGGCGAGCCAGCTGTGCGGCTTCAACTTGGGCGAGGTCTGCGACACGACGATCGCCTTTTTGAAAAATCCCGAGGTGCGCATCAGCGAAACGCTGCTCGCGCCCGACTTCCCGACCGGCGGCGAGGTCCTGTACGACCCGCGCGCCATCGAGGACATCTACAACACCGGCCGCGGCGGCGTAAAGGTGCGCGCCCGCTGGCGCTACGACAAAAAAGAAAATCTCATCGAAATTTATGAAATTCCCTACACCACCACGACCGAGGCCATCATGGACAAGGTCGCCGAACTCATCAAGGCGGGCAAGGTCAAGGAAATTTCCGACATGCGTGACGAGACCGACCTCTCCGGCCTCAAGCTGACGATCGACTTAAAGCGCGGTGCCGACCCCGACAAGCTGATGCAGAAGCTCTTCAAGGCGACGACACTGCAGGATACGTCGTTGTGCAACTTCAACGTCCTGATCGGCGGCATGCCGCGCGTGATGGGCGTGCGCGAGCTTTTAGACGAGTGGTGCGCGTGGCGCACCGAGAGCGTCAAGCGCCGCGTGTACTTCGTGCTCAAAAAGCGGCAGGACAAGCTGCACCTCTTAAAGGGCCTTAAAAAGATCCTGCTCGACATCGACAAGGCCATCAAGATCATCCGCGAGACGGAGAAGGAGGCCGACGTCGTGCCGAACCTGATGATCGGCTTCGGCATCGACCAGATCCAGGCGGAATATGTCGCCGAGATCAAGCTGCGCAATATCAACCGCGAGTATATCCTGAAGCGCGTGGAGGAGACGGCATCGCTCGAGGCGGAGATCGAAGACCTCGAGGATACGCTCGCGCGCCCGTCACGCATCCGCAAGATCATCGTCAGCGAACTTGAGGACGTGCGCAAAAAGTACGCCGAGCCCCGCCGCACCGGCATCCTCTACGACTATGCCGAGGACGCCGAGAGCGAGGAGGACGCCATCGAGGACTATCCCGTGACGCTGTTTTTGTCGCAGCACGGGTACTTTAAAAAGATCACGCCGCAGTCGCTGCGCATGTCCGGCGAGCAGAAGTTCAAGGAGGACGACGCGCTCAGCATGAGCGTGGAGAGCTCCAACGCCGCCGAGCTGATGTTCTTCACCGATAAGGCGCAGGTCTACAAGACGCGCGCGAGCGACTTTGCCGACGGCAAGGCGAGCCAGCTGGGCGATTACCTGCCCGCCAAGCTCGGCATGGACGAGGGCGAGAGCGTCATGGGCATGGTGCTGCCGGGCGACTACAGCGGCTATATGATCTTCTTCTTTGAAAACGGCAAGGCCGCGAAGGTCGAGCTGTCGGCCTACAAGACGACCTCGAACCGCCGCCGCCTGACCGGCGCTTACAGCGACAAGAGCCCGCTCAAAGCGCTGTTGCATCTCAAGGAAGACCGCGAGATCGCCGTCTATTCGACAGAGCCGCGCGTGCTGATCGTCAACACGGCGCTTCTTGGTGTGAAGACGACGCGCACGACGCAGGGCGTCGCGCTTTTGACGCTTAAAAAGAAGTACGTGCTCGACACGGTGCGCTTCCCGGAGGAGACCGGCATCACCGACCTTGCCCGCTACCGCGGCCGCAGCATTCCCGCGACGGGCGCGCTGCTCAAGACGGAGGACAGCGACGACAAGCAGCTCTCGCTGATTTGACGTCGGAAGCCTGAGAGAAACATGTGAGGGGAGAAAATTTATGAAAAATAAAAAACTGCGCGAGCAGGTGAAAAGCTATATCATTGTCACGCTTGCCTGCGTGCTGTATGCCTTGTCGTTCGATTGGTTCTATGCACCGAATGGCTTTACGGTCGGCGGCTTTACGGGTATTTCGCAGATCATTAACTTTTTTGCACCCATTCTGCCGGTCGGTACGATGGTCATCGTGCTCAATGTGCCGCTTTTTATCGTGGGACTTAAAAAATTCGGCTTCGCATTTTTGTGCAAGTCCATCTACACGATGACGCTGAGCTCCATTTTGATCGACGTTGTCGCGGCCATCCACGAGTTTGCGCCCATGGACCCGCTGCTTGCGTGCCTGTACGGCGGCGTGACGCTCGGTATCGCCTCAGGCCTGCTGTTCCGCGAGGAGACGACGACGGGCGGCTCGGAGCTCGGCGCGTGGATCGTGCGGTCGCACGTTGAACGCCTGTCGATCGGCAACATCTGCCTTGGCATCGACCTGACGATCATTCTGATCTACGCCGCGGTGTTCCACAGCCTCAACAACGCGCTCTACGGCGCGCTCGCGCTCTATATCACGACGAAGGTGCTCGATCTGGTCGTCTACGGCCAGAACACGGCGAAGGTCGCCTACATCATCAGCGACAAGTATGAGGAGATCATGCAGGAGATGCTGCGGCGTGACATGGGCGTGACGCTCCTGAACGGCAAGGGCGGCTACACGGGCGCGGAGCGTCCGCTGCTGTTCTGCGCCATCCGCAAGAAGGAAGCGGTTTCGATCAAGCGCTATATCAAGGAGCTTGACCCCGACGCCTTTTTCATCGTCTGCGACGCGAGCGAGGTGCTCGGTGAGGGCTTTGGCGAATACGACCCGCAGGGTCTCTAAGGATATCAGGATACAAGGAGGAAGCAGGAATGGATCTTACGACGGTGGAGAAGAATCTCAAAGAGCGCGGCTTCAAGGTAGCTGCCTTCGCGACGGCGAAGGAAGCGGCGGACTATCTGAACGCGCAGATCGACGGAGAGAGCGTGTCGTTCGGCGGCAGCATGACGCTCTCTCAGATGGGGCTTTTTGAAAGCCTCGGCAAGCACAACAAGATGTTCAGCCACTGGAACGTGCCCGACGGCATGAACGCTGCCGAGGTGCTCAAAAACGCCTCGACGTGCGACAACTACCTGCTCTCGGCCAACGGCCTTGCCGAAACGGGCGAGATCATCAACATCGACGGGACGGGCAACCGTGTGTCCTCGTCGCTCTATGGCCACAAGAGGGTGTGGTTCGTCGTCGGCAGCAACAAGATCGCGCCGACCTATGACGAAGCGCTCTGGCGCGCCCGCAACATTGCTGCACCGAAAAACGCGCAGCGCCTCGGCGTGAAGACGCCGTGTGCCGTGAACGGCGACCGCTGCTACGACTGCAAGAGCCCGCAGCGCATCTGCCGCGGTCTTGTCGTGCTGTGGGAGGCCATCCGCAGCTGCGAGACCGAGGTCGTGCTCGTCGACGAGCCGCTTGGCTACTGAGAAAGAGAGATTTCGCCCAAAAGGAGGGAGTGCCGTGCGCAAAAAGTTCATTCCGCTTTCGCTGGCGCTCTGCCTGACGCTCTCGGGCTGCGGCGGCAACGTCGTGCTTGAGCGTTCCTACAGCGTTTCCACGCCACACAGCGAGGTCTACTGGGAAAACGAGGGTGCGGACACCCTGCGCGCCGACAGCTATCAGGACCTCGTCAATGCGCTGCTGCTGCTCCTTGGCGAGCACAGCGAGGAAGGCGTTGTGCGTATTTACAGCGAGGAAGACGCCGCGGCCATGGCCGAGCAGGCCTGTAAGGAGGTGCAGGAGGAGACGGCACTGGGCGCGTATCTTCTTGACTACATCAGCTACACCGACACGCAGGAGCGCGCCTATTACGAGATGCACGTGCGCCTCGGCTACCGCCGCACGGCGGAGGAGCAGGCGGGCATTGTCACCGCGACGAGCACCGAGGCGCTGCCTGACCTTCTGCGCCTGACGGCGCGCGAGGGTTCGCTCAGCCGTATCGCCGTGCGCTTCACGTACTTCACCGCGGACCGTGACGGCATCCGCGACATGGTACGATCTGTGCTGGAGGAGGTCGACACCGGCTTTACTGAGCCGTGGCAGGTGAACTTCTACCCCGATACCGACGATGTCGGCATTGTCGAGGTCGTGCTGCGGGAAGCGTAAAAAAGGATAAAAAAAGAGCCTGAACAAAAGCGTTCAAGCTCTTTTTGTGCTTTATAGGGGAGAGGGAAAACGTTAGGAGAGGATCGCGCGGTCGTTGGCGAACTCGTCGCCGCTGGCCTTCGTGAACTGCTCAAGAAGATCGGGCACGGTCAGCTTCTTCTTCTCCTCGCCCGCAATGTCGAGGATGACGTGGCCGTCGTGCAGCATGATGAGGCGGTTGCCGTACTGAATGGCATCGCGCATGTTGTGCGTGATCATCAGCGTGGTGAGCTGGCCCTCGCGCACGATGCGGTCGGTGAGCTCCATGACCTTGGCGGCGGTCTTCGGGTCGAGTGCCGCGGTGTGCTCATCGAGCAGCAGCAGCTTGGGGCGCTTGAGCGTTGCCATCAGCAGCGTGAGCGCCTGGCGCTGGCCGCCGGAGAGCGTCGAGACCTTCGTGGTCAGGCGGGACTCAAGGCCGAGGCCGAGACCGCCGAGCAGCTCGCGGTACTGCTCCTTTTCTTCTTTCGTCACGCCCCAGGAAAGACCGCGGCGCTGGCCGCGGCGGGCGGCG
>OHDT01000892.1_pt1 | contig 13972 bp, 10 predicted proteins | sample 1567061 | NCBI WGS metagenome assembly OHDT01 (sample SAMEA3879506, study PRJEB24766) | human gut metagenome | biome: human-associated habitat; feature: feces | place: USA | collected 1985/1987
CCACCGGACGTTATCCGGCATCCTGCCCTGTGAAGCCCGGACTTTCCTCACCTGCGGTCTTTCGACACTTGCAGCCGCGATCATTTGTCCTACTTATTTTAAAAACTGAAAGAACGCCGCAAAAACTTTGCGACGCTCCTTAATATACACTATTCCTTTAATTTTCGCAAGAAAATTTTTTTCGCAAGAAAATTTTTTCAATTGTATTTATACATTGAAACAACTTCCGCCGATAAATTCACGCAGAATGGAATTCTGGTTGATCCCATCGCTCGGCATTGGAAGGAAATAGTCCAGGAATTTCAGCAGACGCTTTGCCTCTAAATATTCCTGGCAGTCTTTGTCAATGGCAAAAAGCAATGGTTCCGCATACATTTTAAGAACCGCCAGTTCGTAGATGAGCGCGGAGTTAAACATCACATCTGCACCTTCCTGAAATGGGAAAATATACTTTTCTTCTCCTCTGCGCACGGAATCCCACATGGCGATGGTCTCTTTTGCAGAGGTTCCGCGTGTCCGTGCATCGCGGACGATCCGTCGGATCAGTCTTCCGTCAGTCGTCGGCAGACAGTTATGTTCATCAATATTCAACTGCGTCAGCGCACTGATATAAATCTTAAACTTGCTCTCGATCGGCAGGGAATAGGACAACTTATCGTTCAGGCCATGGATTCCCTCGATGACTAACACATCATCCTTTCCCAGTGTCATAAGCTTATCTTTGTATTCCCTTTTTCCCGTCTTGAAGTTAAAAATAGGAAGATTGACTGTTTTTCCTGCCAGCAGTTCATTCATGTCATGGTTGAATAATTCCACATCCAGCGCATCCAGACATTCAAGATCCAGTTCGCCGTTCTCATCCCTTGGACAGATGTCACGGTTCTTATAATAATCATCCAGTGGAAATGGATGCGGATTCAGTCCTTTTGCAGCCAGCTGAATGGACAGTCTGTGTGAAAAAGTCGTTTTTCCTGAGGAGGATGGTCCTGCGATCATAATGAATTTCCGGTCTTTTGCTGAAATAATCTCCTCGGCAAGCCTTCCGATACGCTCCTCAAACAGGGCTTCCTGGGTCAGTATCATCTGCTGTGTTTTTCCGGCTGCGATCGCATCATTTAAGGCTCCGATCGTATCGATCTCAAGCATTTTTCCCCAGTCTCTGGATGTCTTTAACGTGTGGAACAGTTTTTCTGCCGGAACAAACGGTGCGACCTCTCTCGTATTTTTATCCGGGAACTGAAGCATAAATCCATCCGCATAAGGGATCACATCATAATAGCGCAGATATCCGGTCGATGGCACCATAAATCCGTAAAAATAATCCATGTAATGATCGAGTTCATAAATATTGACTCTGGAACTTCTCCGGTAACGGAACAGCTTTTCCTTGTCTGTCATTCCAAGGTCATGAAACAGTGTCACGGCGTCATCCGTATTGATACTCTCCTTGTGGATCTCAATATCGGAAACTACCATCTGATACATCTCATTCTTTAATTTATTGATTTCTGTTCCTGATACTTTCACAACTTCCTCTGTATCATTCTCCCACTTCACAAGTTCACAATAATTTCCCTGTCCGATGGAGTATTTTACACGCACCGATATATTCCCTTTTCCCCAGAGATTATAGACTGCCTTCTGCATTAAAAGTGTCACGCTTCTGCGGTACGCCTTTTTCCCTGTCTTGTCTGCGGTTGTGAGAAATTCTACGGTTCCGTCTCCATCTGCACACTTATTTAATTCCCGCAGTCTCCTATTGTACAATACCAGAACAATATCATCCTGATACGCATCGCTGTAATCCTGCGCAATGCGCAAAAAACTTGTTCCTGCCGGATACTCTTTTTTCTCCCCCTGGATTGTTAACATAACTTTTTTTCCGTTCATCGTAATCCCCCTTTTCCGTGAAAACAAAATACGAAACCTAATATACTTAAGTTTCGTATTTTGCTGTTCTTATTTTTCTTAAAAATTACTGCTGGATTAATGTCACACTGACTGTACCGGTTCTTAAATCTGCTACTGCTGAAATCTGCAATGGCGTATTATAAATATTCACAAATCTTAAGTCGTAATAATTACCTGCAATTGTCGCATCTCTGCCCTCCGGAAGATATGGAACCGGGAGAGAATGTGGGTGACGCTCAGTCGCCGGGATTCCTCCGTTTAACATTGCAGAATACATGGTAGAAGATACCTGACAGATACCTCCGCCTGTTCCTGTGGAATGTTTACCACTCACATAAATTGGCGCTTCCACATAACCGTTTGCTGCCGTTCTTGGCAGGATCGTTCTGTTAAAGGAAAACTCTTCCCCTGGCTGAATGACTACACCGTTGATTCTGGAAGCTGCCACTGCAATGTTGGTTGCCCTGGAAGCTCTCGGATCAAACTTTGTTGTGCAGGAACCACGGACAATCGCTGCCTGTGCTCCCTCCCCTGCCGAGATCAGTGTCGTTGCATTTCTTCCCTCTGCTGCACCGTTTGCCGCATAATGGGCACAGTAGGATGCAAGGTCATTGCCGAATGCTGCCTGAAGATCCGGGTAATTGGCTCTGTAAATTGCAACATTGAAATTAGCGCAGCCTGATCTTCCCTCATAAATGCCGGAAGATACAAAATGATTGAACAACTTCTGTGCATCATATCCAAACGCCGCCTGAAGATCCGGGTTGGAATTATAATAATATTCTGCATCAAATACTGCCTGATATGCACCTGTATTCGATGATTTCTTTGCTGCATTTGCCGTGACAGTGCTTCCGGACAGCAGCACCATGCACAATGCAATGGATAAAATCTGTATTACTTTCTTTTTCATAAGAAACTCCCTTCTTTGGTATCATATTATTCCAGACCATACGTTACTCTGGTAAATTATGGTAAGATAAATGTAGTATAACACTTTTAAGGATTTTCTACAATCGTTCCTTCACGATATGCCTGAAGTAAATTTTCAAGATCACGGATATTTTCCCGCATCACTTTTCCATTATCTGTGTCTGCAACCGTTTTCCGTCTCACAACATGCTGCACCAGAATCGTATGTGATACAATATCATTTCCATCCGAAACTGCCTTTTCCACGGATTCAAAAGGCTCATGCGCCGCCAGCACAAGTCCATATGAATTGTAGATCAATGTGTACCCGGCAATTCCGGTCTTTGGCTGATAAGCCTTGGAAAAGCCGCCATCTATGATGAGAAGCTTGCCCCCGCACTTCACCGGGGACTCTCCCTTTTTTGCCTCGATCGGGATATGTCCATTGACAATATGCGCCTCCTGGCCGGACAGTCCGAACTCTGCGAGGATCGCATTTACGACCTCTTCTTTTTCCAGCAGCCGGTAATACGGATTTTTCGGTTCCACATGTGTCGCTTTCTCTGCCACAAAATACCGCTCGAACGTTGTCATCTTATCTTTGCCAAACACCGGTGAATTTTTATTTTCCCAGATAAACCAGAGAATGTCTGATCCCTTTTTCTTCTCTTCCGGGTCAATGGCGTAATAACCTTTTCTGGCGTAGCTTTCTAACACATCGTACAACGCTTTTCCGGCATATTCCGTGCCGTAAATATTGACTTTGGTAAAAGAGCCATCCTCATTCAGCGGCACACAGCCGTGATACAGAAGATTTCCATTGTATACATGATACAGGCTTCCCTTGGTAAAAAGAAAACGCACCTGTCTCTGTAATTTCTCACAATTTAAAAATGCGGCAGTCAGACGTTCCATCACATCTGCCTCATCCACCGAAAGTTCATACGGATGTTCCCAGTCAATGGTTGGAAAATTCAGATCCCGGAGCGGATATTTCTTCCCTTCGATCAGGACTGTACCGGCTGCGGGGTCTATCTTATCGAGCAGCAAACGGTTCTCCATTCCAAATTCCGGGTGTCCTACGATCATCTGTCCTTCCAGCTTAAACTGCATGATGGCGATCGCCTTGTGCATTTTCTCATCGAGCATTGCATCCCGGACATCATATTCCTCTTCCCGGTAATCCAGCTTAAAACAGCTGCATGGATCTTTGTCATAACGGTTCATTGCCAGTCTCGCAAGCGGCACCAGATTGATCCCATATCCATCCTCCAGCAGATTCAGATTGCCGTATTTTGCGGAGATGCGGATCACGTTGCAGATCAGCGCCTGATTGCCCGCTGCTGCCCCCATCCACGAGATATCATGGTTTCCCCACTGGATATCCACGGAATGATGTGACATTAACGTATCCATAATAAGGTTTGGATACGGTCCTCTGTCAAAAATATCGCCGACAACATGCAGATGATCCACTACAAGTCTGCGGATAAGGTTACAGAATGCCACCACAAGTTCTGCTGCCCTGCCTGTCCGGATCACTGAATGGATGATTTCATTATAATATGCCTCCTGATCGGATACATCCGGTCTTCCGGTCAGAAGTTCCTCGATCACATAGGCAAAATCTTTCGGAAGCGCCTTGCGCACCTTGGAACGGGTGTACTTAGAAGACGCTCCTTTGCAGATCCTTATCAGGCGGTACAATGTGACCCTGTACCAGTCCTCCATGTTCTCCTCGGTCTTTATCACCTGCTCCATCTTCTGTTCCGGGTAATAGATCAGTGTGGCGATCGATTTCTTTTCTGCCTGACTGATGGCATTCCCGAACTCATCCTCAATCTTTCTCTTGATCGCCCCGGAACCGTTCTTTAATACATGTTGAAACTGATCATATTCTCCGTGGATATCCGTGATAAAATGTTCCGTTCCCTTCGGCAGGCTTAAGATCGCCTGTAAATTGATAATCTCTGTGGCGGCCGCCGCCACGGTCGGATACTGCTTTGCAAGACTTTTTAAATAACGTAAATCGGTCTGTTCCATCCGTCACCATCCTGTTTTTATTCTGTGTACTGATTTATACTTCATTCATCATTGCGCCTGAATGACATCGCTCATATCATAAAATCCTGCCGGCTTTCCTGCAAGGAATTTTGCCGCCTGCACCGCTCCCTTGGCAAAAACTGCCTTGGAATATGCCGTGTGCTTAAATTCGATCACTTCGTCCTGTCCTGCAAAGATCACTTCATGCTCTCCCACGATATTTCCACCGCGCACTGCGGAAATTCCGATCTCATATTTTTCTCTCTTCTTTCTCTCCCGGCTTCTGTCATAAACATAGGCATATTTCTCATTCAAAGCCTCATTCATGGAGTCTGCCAGAGCGAGAGCCGTTCCGCTCGGTGCATCCAATTTCTGATTGTGGTGTTTCTCCACGATCTCCATATCGAAACCTGCCGGTGCGAGCGTTAAAGCCGCCTTTTTCAAAAGTTCCATCAGCATATTGATGCCGAGTGACATATTGGCTGATTTTAAAACTGCCACATGTCCGCTGACCTGTTTTACTTTTGCGAGTTGTTCCTCGGACAAACCGGTCGTGCACAATACAACCGGCACCTGTTTTTCCTCACAGTAGATGAGCAGATCATCCACTGCCTTTGCATTTGAGAAATCAATCACTGCATCTGCCTTCACGTCGCAGACGGAGATATTCGGAAATACCGGATAATCATTTTTGATCCCGTCATACAGATCTATGCCTGCCACGATCTCAATTTCCGGATCATCCTTGCACATCGCCGTGATCGTCTGTCCCATTTTTCCATTGCATCCATGCATAATTACTTTTGTCATACTTAAAAATCCACCTTTCGAATTTTATCTTTGGATATAATTTATCAATAAATCCAAAAAGACTGCCGCACCCGGATACGACAGTCTCTTCCTTTTAATCTAAAATGCCATATGCTTTCATTGCATCTGCCAAAACAGCTGCATTTGCATCGGTCATCTCCGTCAAAGGAGAACGAAGTGTTCCAACTTCTCTTCCCATGAGGTTTAAAGCTTTCTTCACCGGAATCGGGTTGACCTCTGAGAATAATGCACTGACAAGCGGCTGTGCCTCTCTCTGTATCTTCATTGCGGTCTGTAAGTCTCCGTTGAAGAAACTCTGGCACATGCCATGTACTTTGGCAGGTGCAACATTTGACCATACAGAGATCACTCCGATCGCACCGATCGCCATAAGCGGAACTACGATTCCATCCTCGCCGGAATAAAGGTCGATCCTGCCATCGGTCAGATACATTAACTGTGATGCCTGTGCAACACTTCCTGTCGCCTCTTTGATTGCTACTACATTTTCAACTTCCTTAAAAATCTTTGCTGCTGTCTCCGGAAGAATATTGCATCCGGTTCTTCCAGGTACATTATACATGATGATCGGTAACTTTGTACACTCTGCAATTTCAGAATAATAACGTACCAGACCGCCCTGTGTACATTTATTATAATAAGGTGTCACTGCAAGGATTCCGTCCGCTCCTGCTTCCTCTGCTTCCTGTGTCAGATAAATAGCTTCTCTTGTGCAGTTCGAACCGGAACCAGCCACAACCGGTACACGGTGTTTTGCAAATTCTACTGCTGCTTTGATCACTTTACTGTGCTCTTCCATGGTCAGTGTGGAACTCTCTCCTGTCGTTCCTGCAATGATGATCGCATCTGTTCCCTGGTCGATCTGCCATTCGATCAGTTCCTGTAACTTTTCGTAATTGACTTCTTCGTTTTCTTTCATCGGTGTGACGATCGCTACACCTGCTCCTTTAAAAATAGACATTGCATTCTCCTCCTATCGTCATTATACGCACTGCATTTTTTTTTGTTAAAAATGTTGCTACAGTAAAGTAAAAAAAGACCGGCTGACGAGCCGGTCTCAAAATTCTAATATTATACGCATTCTGCATCTTTGCAAATCTGCCTAGAATCTGATAGCTCCCCATCTCAAATGATCTCCATTCAGATGACAGTCATAAAGTTCTTCACTTTATGCCCAAGTAATATGCCTTCAGGCTGCATACCCTTTCGGCGTACTTTCCTTTTGCTTCTTATCAACTGTTCCTGATACATCCAAAAAGCGACTCATAAAGCACGCGACCTCTACCAAGCAATATTTTCATTGCGTAAATCATAACACCATCTTATTCCATTGTCAATGCACGATTTCCCTGTCAATATCTACTCTCAGGAATAATTTCCCTGTTAACATCTACTCTTCGTCTTCGATAAATTCCACTTTGCTCACAGAAACCTCATATGCCACGCGCTTTTCTGTCTCTGTCTCGCTCAGTTTTTTCACATACTCCCTGCTCTGGATACGTCCCCATACCTGAACATGCCCTCCGACTTCAAACCCGGATGCAAACCTTGCATTTCTTCCCCAGCAGATGCATGGAATATAATCTGATTTTCCATAAGAACGGTTCACCGCGATCAAAAGGTCTGCAATCTCTCTTCCAAGCGGTGTTTTCCGGTAAATCGGATCTTTACAGATGTAGCCATCCAGAAAAATCTGGTTCGTCTTCATATCCTCGTCGATCTCATCTAACAATTCCAGTTCCCTTACAAAAACGGATAAAACAAGACGGTTCTTTTTTTCCTCGTGCCGGTTAAATGACCGGAACTGTCCCATAACATATATGGTCTGACCAATATAGTCCTCATTCACGTCAATGAGCCGTTCTGAGATCATCAGTGGTATGTAATCCATAAAATTGCTCAGCCGGTTGACTGCGACATCTACCACATAAAAGCCCTCTCCATACACTTCGTGGCTGAATCTGAAATCAGAAACAATCTCTCCCACAATTGACACCTGGTTATTTTCAAAAATTTTATCTGCCATGAATTTTTTCTCCCTTCCTCTTATCACCGGAATCGACCGGTGATTTGCCTGACAACTATGGTTTTACCATTTCCTTCCAGAAAAAATTTCGTGTAACTTGTCGATAAGTTTTTTATATTGTTTTGAAAAAAAATATTGCTGCCTACTTGCGTTCTCATAAAATTGTGATAGAATATATGGGTTCGAGTTAATTTATAAGCTATATTAATAGGAAAAGACAGGATTTATTTCTAGATAATTTCTTTTCCGCACAGAAGAAAGAGAGATTTTTTATGAAACAGAAACGTGAAGACGTACGTAACATAGCAATCATCGCCCACGTTGACCATGGCAAAACAACACTGGTCGATGAACTTTTAAAACAGAGTGGTGTATTCCGTGAGAATCAGGAAGTTGCTGAACGTGTCATGGACTCCAACGATATTGAGAAGGAACGTGGTATCACAATCCTCTCCAAAAATACAGCGATCACTTACAAAGGAACAAAGATAAACATCATCGACACTCCTGGCCACGCCGATTTCGGTGGCGAGGTAGAGCGTGTCCTTAAAATGGTAAACGGTGTTATCCTTGTCGTTGACGCATTTGAAGGTGTTATGCCTCAGACCAAATTCGTTTTGATGAAAGCTCTGGATTTAAAACTCCCGGTTATCGTCTGTGTCAATAAAGTAGACCGCCCGGAAGCCCGTCCAAACGAAGTTGTGGACGAAGTATTAGAGTTATTTATGGATCTGGATGCCTCTGACGAGCAGTTAGACTGCCCATTCCTTTTTGCTTCCGCAAGAGACGGTTATGCCGTTCGTGAAATCCACGACCTTGTAAACAACAAAAAAGATATGACACCATTATTTGAAACCATTTTAGATTACATTCCTGCTCCGGAAGGTGATCCTGAAGCACCGACACAGGTACTGATCAGTACCATTGATTACAATGAATACGTTGGACGTATCGGTATCGGTAAGATCGACAATGGTTCCCTGAAAGTAAATCAGGAAGCGGTCGTAGTCAACCATCACGATCCTGACAAAAAGAAAAAAGTCCGCATCAGCAAATTATATGAATTTGACGGATTAAATAAAGTAGATGTCGAAGAAGCAAATATTGGTTCCATCGTTGCAATTTCCGGTATTGCTGATATTCACATTGGTGATACGATCTGTTCTGTGGAGAACCCGGTTGCGATCCCATTCCAGAAGATCTCCGAGCCGACTCTTTCCATGAACTTCATCGTAAATGACAGTCCATTGGCAGGTCAGGAAGGAAAGTTTATTACTTCCCGCCACTTAAGAGACCGTTTATTCCGCGAGTTAAATACAGACGTTTCCCTTCGTGTAGAGGAGACCGATTCCCCGGACAGCTACAAAGTATCGGGCCGCGGCGAATTACATTTATCTGTATTGATTGAAAATATGCGTCGTGAGGGATATGAGTTTGCCGTAAGTAAGGCTGAAGTATTATATCACACAGACGAAAACGGCAAGAAATTAGAGCCTATGGAACTTGCCTATGTCGATGTTCCGGATGAGTATACCGGTGCTGTTATCGACAAGTTAAGCCAGCGCAAAGGTGAAATGATCAATATGAAACCCCTGACCGGCGGATATACAAGACTTGAGTTCAATATCCCATCCCGCGGTCTGATCGGATACAGAGGCGAATTTATGACTGATACCAGAGGTAATGGTATTATCAATACTATTTTCAATGGTTATGATACTTACCGCGGAGATATTGCTTACCGTCAGCTCGGCTCCCTGATCGCATTCGAATCCGGTGAATCCGTCACTTACGGTCTGTTTTCTGCACAGGACCGCGGTACTTTATTCATCGGACCTGGTGAAAAAGTATATGCAGGTATGGTCATCGGTTCCTGCTCCAGAAACGAGGATATCGAGTTAAACGTATGTAAGAAGAAACACCTTACCAATACACGTTCCTCTTCCGCAGATGAAGCCTTGACTTTAGTTCCGCCTAAGATTTTAAGCTTAGAGCAGGCGCTTGACTTCATCGATGTCGACGAGTTATTGGAGGTTACTCCGAAATCTCTTCGTATCCGTAAGAGAATTTTGGATCCAACTTTAAGAAAAAGAGCGAATTTTAAGAAATAAAAAACTGCTCTACGCCTTTCTTCCAGAAACTATAAAAACCTATGCAACATTCAACGACAAACAGGAGAATATGTATGAAAAAAATATGTACATTTTTCGGATTGCTGATATCCATGTGTCTGCTGCTGAATGTCGGTTTTGGCTCTCTGTCCGTAAAGGGCGCAGCTGCCGGGAATACAGAACAGACTTCTGATCCAAACTTTACAAATTTAATCGTATTTGCCAGATTTGCAGATGAGAATGAATTTGTGAATGATATTTATCAAGGTGTCTCTGTGCGGGAGATCATAGACAATTCCTATAACACTGCCTATTATTCCGTGGGCGATTACTACCGGAATGCGTCCTCAGACAAATTGCGCATGAATAGTCTTTATCTGTTTGATAACGGCGGTTCCCTGCAGTTGAAACATGAACGCGGTTACTATGCCGGTTACAGTGCAGATAATCCAATCGGTTATAAAACAAGTGGTGAAAAAGCCTACCGTATGTACGAGCTGCGCACCGATTGGTCTGATGCCATAAACAAGGCGATCCAGGATGGAAACCCCATTACAAATTACAATGGCAGCCAGACATACAGTTATGAGGATCTTGACAAAAACCGGGATGGAAAGATCGATTCCATTACAGTTATCTATAAAAACACGACACAAAATATTGTGATAAACCGCTCTGATCCGCTTTGGAACTATAAGGATTATGCAGACTATGTGGAGATCAATCTTGGCGATGGCAGGATGCTTCAAAGCCAATATTATGTACAGGTCATAAATAACTACTCAACTCTGTATATGGCAAACAATGATCAAAAACCGATCGTTTCATTGAAGTCTCCGATCCATGAAATGGGGCATATATTTGGTCTGCTGGATTTATACAATTCGTCAGGTCAAACGCCGGTTTATTTCATGTCTGCCATGGCAAATGCCATCTCACCTGTTCCACAGGGACTTTCGATCAAAGAAAAAGAGGCTCTGGGATGGACAGACGACAGTACTCTAAAGACGATCACAGAACCGGGTGAATACAAAGTAAAGCTCAGCGGCACAGCTACCGGTACTGACGACTGTATCGGATATAAAGCAGGCATTCCGGAACTGAACAGGACACTGTATCTGGAATACAGAAACTTTTCAACAGATGGCAGCAAATATGATAAGTCAGAGAAGCAGCTGACCAATTCAGAAACATCAAACATAAACTCCGGTTTAGTCTGTTATCTTGCACAACCTGACATCCGCTTTCCAAGCAATCTAAATGGAAAACCGGGAAATTGGGCACTGGAAGTTATGGGCGGTACACAATCCACTAAATCTGATGCAGCCCTTGGCTTAGATGATTCGCTTCAGGTTACAGACAAACTCAAAGTGACTGTCACTGCTATAGAAGGGGAAGTCCTTACCTTTCAAATCGAAGGGGAAATGGAACAACATGTCCATTCCGGTGGACAGGCGACCTGTACGAAAAAAGCCGTCTGTGAAGAATGTTGGAAGGAATACGGAGAAATAGATCCAACATGCCATTTGAATCTCCAGCGACAGGGCTTTAAAGAGCCAACACAGGAGGAAACCGGATATACCGGTGATCTGGTATGTACAGATTGTAACGCCATAGTAGAGGCTGGTGAGGTCATTGATAAATTACCAGTCACTCCACCTGATGGAAAACCGGAACCGGAAATACCGCCTGTATCTCCTGACAATAAGCCACCGGTCATGCTGGAAGGTGACAAAACAGAAGTAAGTAAAAATCCGGACAATCACTCCGGTGCTGTATTTCGTTCCAGTGCACCGCTCGCTAACTTAATCGAAGTTAAGGTAGATGAAAATGTATTAGTGAAAGATAAAGACTATACCGCCCACTCCGGAAGTACTATCATAACTTTACTTCCATCCTTCCTTGCCGGTCTTTCCGAAGGAGCTCACAACATTGCCATTGTATCAACAACCGGAACGGCAACGGCTGGTTTTTCTGTAATTTCAGATCCTGCCCCGGCGCCACCAGCTCCGGTACCACCGGCATCCGCACCTGTGCCACCGGCATCAGGTAATACAAACGCTGCTGGTTCATCTACAGATACTGTGGCAGATCCGGTTTCCGAAACTGCTTCTACAGCCGGATCTGCCAATGTATCCGGCAACAGTTCTTTACCTGATACCGCTCAGATGAAGAAAGACTCCTCCGGCACAGACATAAAATCACCGCAATGTGGAGAGAAAAACTGTTTCACTCTCTTATTGGAAGATTTCATAGAAATATTAAAAAAAGTATTAATATTCTTAGGTTTTTCATCTAAGATCTGAAAAAACACACAGGACAGCTCCTATGTTAAGCTGTCCTGTGTGTTTTTTTTCAAAAATAATTGATATATTTTCTGCACGTCATAATCCGATGCGTTCTGCCGAAGTATATCATAAATCTGCTCAATGACTGACGGATTTTCTTCCAGCATATCTGCTGTTTCAGCCACAGAACATCCTTTTTTGTACTTTTTCATGATCTGCTCGATCATTTTAGATGCTGCGCCTTCTGCTCTTCCTTCTGCTTCGCCCTGTGCCCTCGCTTCCGCTTCGCATTTATGAAATTGGTCTGCGAAAATTTCTTTTATTACATCACTCATGTTTCCTTCTTCCTCCACTTCTTTCCAGTTTGCGCGCATGACGGTATCTGCTAGTGCCTGGAACAATTTTGAATCCCTGTTTTTCTCATATTGTTCCATAAATAATTTAATTTCTCCACCAGACTTCAAATTGTTGCGAAGTTTATTCAGCCAGTAATTATTTTCGATTGACAATTCCGGTACGATAATAAGCTGTATTGGAATTGCATCTCCATAGAGATAATAGATACCATTTTCGATATTTTTCACATTTATATTTCTCTCATTCTGAAGATTTCGTAACATTTGCCGCGGATAATGATAACACACAAACGTAATCGTCAGTTCTTCTGCTGGAATCCTTCCAATATTTTTCCTGATTTTTACCTTCTTCTCGTTTTTGACCAACACATCGATCTGCATTGGTTTCTTCGAAAGCAAATGTTCCGGCTCAAAAGTCAGATACTTTGCCTCTTCTCCCAGTTCAATCTGCAATGCCGCATCAAATGCAGGATGCCATTGGATTTTTTCTCCTTCTGTGTTCAATCATGTTCCCCCTTTATCATAATAGAATCTGCTTTGTTTTTCAACGCATAAGAAGCATTTTCTATGTTAAAAAAATAACAAAAAAATGTGGATCTATATGCATTGCTTTTCTTCATCAAAATGGAATCTCGTGCCGAACCGGCTGTGAACGTTGAGATTATATCCTGCCACCTCAAATTGGTTTTGGATTTGCAGACAAGAAAAAAATAAGATGCTTTATCTGTCTGCGACTTTGATGTGATTCCAAGTATAAGGGATTGCGTGGAAGTTGTCAATGATAATTATGAACACTTCTTTCTTATCCAATATTATTCTAATAATTAAGAAGAAAATTTATTGATTTTTGTAAACTCTTTTTTAATTTTTTACAATCCAGTTACCATTCTTATAAACATTGCTACTTCCTTATCCAGCCACTCCCCATAACCCGGTAATTCCCAGACTGTCCACTTTGTGCGATCTTCGCCAGACTGTATTGCCAGATATCCATTATCTCCGTGTTTATAGATCAGATAGTCTCCATGTCCTGTCTCTGATGTTTCTTTTGCGGGCATCACCTGCTCCTGTACAACCCTTACCCATGTATCAAATCCTTCGGTATTAATGATTTCTTTATCCTGATTCAGATACTGACTGCTTTCTACAATGTATTCATTCTGTGACTGTACTTGTTCAATACCCACTGTGTCAATCCCGGCTCCGCCTCGTGGTGCAATCCAGGCAATCGTCTCTATATTTTCAACCATTCCAGTATTTTCCATTGCATCTGCATCAAAAATCTGAACTTCATTCTCCCAATTTATAATCAAATGACTAGCAGATGTTCTTTCTTCCTGTCTCGTCTGAGTATTGGTGCAGTCCACCAATGTCACAATACATACTATTATTACAATCAAGATTATGAAATATCTTCTAATACCTTTTTTCATATTCATGCCTCATTTATAATATTGAAATTATTTTTTTAGTTTTATTTATTATAAAATAAAT
>OHDT01000901.1_pt1 | contig 13811 bp, 10 predicted proteins | sample 1567061 | NCBI WGS metagenome assembly OHDT01 (sample SAMEA3879506, study PRJEB24766) | human gut metagenome | biome: human-associated habitat; feature: feces | place: USA | collected 1985/1987
TTTTTACCGACAATCGCCTCAATCTCCTGATCCACATACTCTAATAGATCTCCGAAAATCGGATACGCCTTTGCCGGAAGTCCTGTGATCTGATTTTCTCCATTTGGTTTTAATCCCCATGATTTATATAATGCTTCTACAATTTCCGTAAAATCATTGATTTCTTTTCCATCCGCTTCTGGGCATAAAAACTTATAGGACGTTCGCAGCTTTGCAAGGTGTCTGGCATAATTCATTTCTTCATTTTCGCCGGAACGGAAGATTTCTAGCAAATTAATGATATAGCGCGACATATCTAATGTCCGTCCGGCTAACGCACGGATCTCATCTGTAAATTCTCCGACGACATCGATCACACGCACATAATCACCTCTAAGTACCCTTGATTTAATCCGCAATTTTAATAAAGTTGATTTCCCAAACCTCTGATTCCCTACCACGATCGCAGATGCATTCACTCTGGTTTCTGTCAGCATCCATTCGTTGTATAATACATTTCCACCGCATCCCGTTTCGCCCAAAAAATCTCCGCCATCGTCTTCCAGGCAACTGTAATGGTATGCATTTCCCGCCGCAAGTAATGTCGCTTTCATCGGAAATCCCGAAAGGGCATGAGGTTCTAGTTGTTGTTCTTCCATGCTTTGATAAATACTTTTCCATTCACTTTCCGCTTCGTTTAAGAAAATTGCCGCACGGTAGTTATTTCCCTCTAAAGTTTTAATTGTTTTTGCAACCCGTTCTTCCATTGTCTGCTTTGTCTTTGCCGTCACGAATATCCGCATGGAAATACTCTTCATCACTTCCCCTAATGAACTGATCTCTTCGTATAATCTCTGCATCTCTTCTTCGCGGGATTTCGCATCATAATAAGCGCTGTAATCTTTCGCAAAACGCATCCTTGATGCCTGCTCTTCAATCGCTTTATTAAGATTCTGTTTTACTTTCACTTCATCCATTGTTCCAATGCTAATTGTTGCAACCGAATTTTGGAAATTACAAATATCTGTCATCCAAAAATCATCTAACATCGTTGGTAATGAAAAAATATGAACACATGCTTCATACCCTGTTCCCGTTCGACAATACGAATTATAAGGGGTCATATTTCCAATCGGCGCAATATGCTGTAACAATTTTTCGTCATATTCGATCCCGGACTCCTGTTTTTTTCTCCTCATCGTTTCATCCTCTTTTTCTATGTACCGAAATCCGGTACGTTAAAATATTTGTGAATTTTTATTTGCAATCTTAAATAAAACCTGTTCCTTTTTTGTTGGTGAAATTTCCTCCAAAAGTTCTGTGATTCCACATTCTCCATGCAATTTCCGAACCCCTATCACACTTTCGATTGCTTTTCTTCCCGATTTTATTTCTGCTTCTGTTTTCCAAAAAAACTGTAAGAAAAACTCTTTTTTTACTGTATATCGTTCTCGATACTCTAATTCCGAGATCTTCTTTCGGATCATCGGCTCAAAATCTGGATTTTGATTCTTTTCCGCAATGTGTTTCCAATATTCTTGTTGCTTTGTTGTATTGCATGGATACATCAAGGAAATAATTTCCACATCCATTCCATATGTTTTATAAAATTTTGCCCATGTAAAACAATCCATCTCAATTTCATCTGGATCTCCGTTTACAAGATCTTTTGATACGATCTGATAAAGATCTGTATATATTCCGTTTTCTTGATGAAAGCAATGCAATTTTTCGTCATATCTTGCGGTAGGGATCAGTTTTCCTTTGATGTCTTCGATTTTGTTTTTCTTCATCCGTTTTCTTCTCCTTTTTTTTCGGAAGTAAATAATACGTTTTCTTTGTCTGCATTAAATAAAGTGCAATACTTTGATACTGTCTCCGTTTTGGGTTTTGGCTGCTTGGCAACACCAAAATTACGCCCATTACGATAGAGAATATCAAAAAAGGAATTTGAAGATAGGTATGTACAGCGCTTTCCAAAAAACGGCTTATTCCAATCCAGAGGATCAAAAAGACAAAATCTCTGAAATATAATTTCCAAAAGACTTGCGTTTCTGATTTGATTTCTTTCGTTACAAGATACCGCATCCGTTCCCCTCCTATTTTTCTTTTTTATCGTTTGAAAATTTTTCTGAAGTCTTCGCCGGACTGTTTTTTCTTTCCATATATGCCGACTTTTCCCGGATTCCTCTTCTCAACGCCTCATTCCCCTTACTTTTGGATAAAGAAGGACTGGAAATTTTGTTTTGCCTTTCTCCGTTTTCCAATGGACGTTCCATAGAAGAAAATGGCTTTGAATCCCCGGACTGGTTTGTTTTTGACGAGAATTTTTGCTTTGGTTCTCCTTGCATCATAGGTTTTTGTTCTTCTGCTTTCTTCTGAAGCGAATGTGGTTGCTGTTCTCCTGCTTTTGCCTGCATTCCCTCCAATTTTGACTCCTTCATTTTGTCTTCCCAACGATCAAACATTCCCTTTTCTTCATTTTTCCCTTGTCCGCTTTCAGGCATTTTTCCCGCTATACTGTTCTGCGAATCTACCTTCTGATCTTTTTCGCTAAGTTCCTGATCCATTGCTTCGAACCGCCGGTCTATATCCCCTGTAGCCGATCCGTCCATTGTTTCTGTACGCCGTTCATTTTCCGCATCATATTCTGTTGCCGTGCTTTCATCCATACTTTGATTATATTCCGAATTATGGTCATTCCTGTTTTCTGTAAATTCGGATGCTCGTTCAAAGTCACTTTCACTGTTTTGTTTTGTATTTTCTGCTGTCTGCTGATCCATCTGCGATGTTTTATCATTAGAATGTTGTGTCGATTGATCTTCAAATGCAGATTTTTTCTCACTATTATTACTGTTTTTCATTTCTTCTAAAGATTTGGTTTGCCGTTTCATTTGTGACATCTGTCTTACATTTCGGATTGATGACATTGCACCCCTTGCCATATGCATTCCGGCAATCATTTTCCCTGCCATCGAAGACATCCCTGCATCAATCCCTGTAATCTGTTGCATCAAATTTGCTCCATCAACAACTACAAATGCTAAAATCAGTATCATAATCCCTCGCTCGAGTCCACCAAAATTACGCCCTGTAATATAATCAGAAAATAAAAAGAAAGAACGTAACGTAATTGCCGTAAAACATAATGCATAATAACCGTCTCGAATCGCTTCTAAAATTCTCACCATTTTCCTTTTCCCTGTTAAATCACCTGAAAATAATGTTGCAAGAATACGACCTACAAATAACTCGTATACAATCTTTATATTTTTACATCCTAATCCGACAAATACAAAGATAGATGCGATTGCCAGTAAAAAATAAGTACCAAAATTAAACTGATAACGATAATAAAACGTGTTTCCGAAACTTGTCCACATCGCGCCATTATACACATCGATCAGTCGGCTTTCATCAGACGCATATTCCAATCGTTTTGATAAAATTTCTTCCGCTTCATTTGTCAATCCATCCCGGCTGTAGTCAAGCGTTTCGGTAATATCAATCATTTTCATATCTTTTTTATCTAGTGAATTTTCTGCATACTGCGGCGGCGTATTCCCATTCATTTGGATCAATCCGCCGTTTTCGTCAATGTACAGCAAATCATATAAATTTTGATTGACCAACTCATATCCGTCAGTAACACTTTCACTCCCTGTGACTGCATCTTTAAACATAATTGACATCGTATTAAATGTACCGAACAGATAACTGGATGACGTTATAACTACTGCAAAAATCATTAAACTTGTAAAAACATCATGTTTTTTGTCTTTTCCGAAAAGAAACATATATCCTACAATTACTAAAGACAAGATCATAATTGTTTTAATCAATGGATTGTATTCGGCTAAAAAATTTTTTAATACACCCGAATTTGTAATATCCACTAACCCAAAAGTATGGTTATACAGGTTTTTAAGTACATCAATCACGATGTTAAACCCTTTTACAAGCAGCCATCCCAGTTCTCTTAAAAACCAAGTTACCAGATTATTTGTATCAAAATAATCAATATTCTTAGTTAAAAATTCAACAATTTCTTCTTCTGTCATATTGTCTCTTCCTATACTAACTGTAAAAGAATCTTCTTTTTCCCTTCGCCGATTGCTTGTGAATGAATAAATCCTACATATTCTGCAATCGTTGTTTCTCCTGTGATTCCGTATTCGTCTTCATAGTGTTCTCCGAATACTTCTTTTAACATTTGACATATCTGCAGATAGTTTCCTGTCTGCTTTAAAATCTCCTTATGAACAGTTTGTTTTTGCGTATGTAAATTATCCTGTATCTTTACCGGAAGTTGTATCCCCATCATCTGAAAACTCTTCCTGATATCCCATATCCGATCTTCTAAATTAATTTCTTTCCGACTCTCCTTACAAACCTCCAAAAAATTCACTTCGTTTGGATTCGGAAATTTTTCTTTTGGTGCATATTGATAAAAATACCATAAGTTCCGCCCATTCTCTCTGGAATTATGAATGGGGCGGGGTTTGATACTATTCCCTGCAAGATCCCGGCGTTTTGATCGCCGAAACATCGCAGTTTCTCCTTCTTCAAATTGCATGAGTTCATTCGGTAAAAGCAGCTCTCTTTTCTTAATTGATTCGGTATAATATTTATTCAAAGAAAACCTAGCTCCTGCTCGCTGCATATCGATCTCCGACTTAATTCCTAGACTGTAAGAAAATTCCGATGCCGTCTCTTTCGAGGCTGTCTGTAGATAAAAATGATTTCCACAGTTGCCCTTTATTGTTTCAGCAATCGACTCACCGTATAAATCATCTAGCTGCTCATAATTTTGCAAATAAAGATCAAAAGATATATTCTGCCCTAATCCCATTGTTGTCATCGTAGCCATTAAGTCTACCGGAGGCATGTTTCCTGCTTCATCGAATATGATTTTGACTTGTCTGGCACATTTGCCTTTTTGATCATCGCAGATTTTCCCCAACGCATAATACATCTGCCGGATAAAGATGGAAGGAATCTGATGCAGGGAAGAATCATAGGATGGAGTTGCTATAAATACAGCGAGTGGTTTTTCTCCAAATCCGATTTCTCTAAAATCAATCGTACTTCCTGCTATCATCTTTCCAACATTTCGCAGCGTAAATTTACTTAAATGACGGATCATTTCGGAAAAAATCCCTGACTTTGTTTTTCCGGGAGCAACTTCTGTATTTAAATATTTTAATCTTGCCCGATCAGTTTCCGGTCGATTTTCAAAGTAAATGTCTAATAATGTTCGACTTCCATTCCGATTAATCGGTCGTAATACAAGTTGCTGAAAATTGACAATCATGCTGTATACATGGATCGTTTTTTCATTATCATTTCGATAATGAAATGGGTGCTTTTTTCTTTCTTCCTCGTCTAAGCGCCTCCATTGATTATAACGAATCCGATTCTCTTCTTCGTCTGCCGCAAATGCATCTTGCATACTTGCCAATGCCATTGCACAAAACAGATCTGAAGCGGATGATGTAAAAAACATCATATCTCCTGTTGCATCATCGACTTGAAATAAGCTATGTGCTAGAGCATTTAGAACCTGCTCTGCCGTATCATAGTCTTTTTTGCGATAATATTGTATTGCTAGGTCTACAATATTAAATCCTGCTGATAACAACGGATTCGACGCGTTTAATAGATAGACTTTATATCCCCGCTCTTCTTCTAACAGTTTCCCAAATGATTTATACAACTCAATCTTTGGATCATTGATAATCAGCGATGGTCGGTTCTCAGCACGAGAATAAATTTCCAAACTTGTTTTTACCATCGTCTCACCCTTTCCTGATCGTGTAATTCCGAGGATCAGGTTATTTACCACCATCTGATCGATGTAAAATTGATTTCCAATTCTTGAAACAAGAACTCCCGGATTTCCGTGGTATGGAGTTTCTAATGGTGCAATTTCCGTATATTGCTCCTGAATCTCTTCTGCTGTTGTAAAACGATCTGTTCCTTCCTGCCCCACATTAAAGCCTTTATCCGCCCATGATACTCTGATCCGATAGATCAAATATGCATCCGCTATAAAAATGATTAACAGCGCTGCCAAACCTCCCTGTATTGGCATTTTTGTAAAATCAGGAAGGAAATTTCGTAAGGCAAATAGCTGAATTTCTCTTCCTCCCAAAATTCGCGGAATCATTCCCACCATATGAAATAAAAAACTAAACGCCATGATAAGGAATAGATCTACTGCAATGATGACTGCAATTAAGATATATTTATGAGAAAAGAGATACTCCATTTTCATAACACGCCGTGGATCTTTTATCGGATCAAGTAATTCCTTTTGTATTTTCTTTTTCAGTTCTTCATTCATTCGTCTTTCCCACTTTCGTACCGAAATTCGGTACGTCTCACTTCATTTCTCATGTACCGAAATTCGGTACGTCTTGCTTCATTCCTCATGTACCGAAATTCGGTACACCTATATTATTTTTATGTACCGAATCCGATACGAGATTTTTCCCTATGTACCGAAATTCGGTACGCCCTTTCTTCTTTTTTATCCTTAAAATCCGTTGAGATTACTTACTACTGTTGTTACTAATTCTTGGGCAAGATAAACACAGACAAGACCCGCTACAATATAAAGTATATGGCTCTTACACCAGTCTACAACCCTCTGAAATCCTAAAAGGAATCCCAATCCTATAATAATCAAAGCTCCAACTGCCATTGGGATTGCCAGTTTTACCAGCTCGTTTGTTGCAAATGTTTCTATTAAATTTGCCAATGAATCCATTTTTGTTTTTCTCCTTTATTTTTCTTGTTCTTCTTTCTTCTTTTTCGACAGCATCATCAAAATTGCAATCACTGCGCCTATCAATATGAGAATTCCTGCGCCTGTTAAAATGTAGGGAAGTACTGTTTTCTTTTCTGCATAGACCGCAGTTGCTTTTACTGTGTATTCTTTCGCTCCATCCACATCTTCGGTTTCGTAGATAGCTTTATATACCGTTTCTTTTGGAATTTGAATCACACCGCTATATTCTGCCCGGTACATTTGTACCGGCTGCTGTACGTTTGCGATCGCATCGCGGCACAGAACACCGTTTACCAAATACGCATCTCCATTCCAGCTATATCCTGTTATGATACTTCCGGCGGCTGCACCTGCATTTTCCAAAAGCTGCGCTTCATATCCGGACAGCGGCGGAATCTCGTCATTTCTTGGAATGTAATTCCCATTCCACTCATAATAAGCTGCGTCATAATTTGTAAATGTGACTGTCATTGTATTATTTGCCATCACCATTCCCGCCGGATGAATCCCTGTAAGGTTGCAGATCACTTCTTCCGGCTCTCCGGTAATCCGGTTCGTTTCCGTCACCGTTTTCGTTGCCGGAACATCACTTTCTGCGATAGCATAATCATAATCGTCATACGCCGTTACTGTTTGCACATCTCCCTCTGCGATCGATTTCTCGACCTTTTCCGTTTTTTTCAAGGTATAAACTGTTTTTCCTTCTTTAAAGGTCTGTTCCGGTTCGCTTTTCAATTCCATCTCTTTTTCTTTTTTATCGAGATATTTTGTCTCTATGAGCTTATAAGTAATTTCCGATCGTTCATAGGTTTTACTGCCTTCTTTCCATGTTTTTGGAAATTCTTTTTCGGCAAGTTCCCGACTATCGGCTTCATTCTTCACGGTCAAGGTAATCTCTTTCGTAAGATCAGATCCCGCTGCGAAAACCTGCAGCGGAAATGCCATCAGTAAAAAAGAAAAAGCAATCGCTACCATTTTTTTCTTTTTCATCCGTTCCATGTTCTCCTTCCTTTGTTTACAATATCTAAAATTCTTTTTATAATTAACATTGATACTTAATTTAGTAGGAGGTTTTTATGATATTTATACTATTTTTTCTTTCAGCAGGTTTCGTTTTTATATCTCATGGACTTGACAAGTTTTCTATGTCCAAACATGTTTCTGAAAAACATTTTCCTACCATACAGTTTATTGCTAAACTATTTTTATCATTTGCTCTCCAACTTACAATTTTGGCACTAGTATAATTTTTAGTTATTGAAACAACACAATTTAATATTTGTGCATATTTGTTTTCGGTTAAATACATCCATTTACTATTATGCGGATACGTTCTCATCTTCATTTACAAAAAATATCGCTTAATGCTCAATGAGAAAAATCTTTACTATATCGGCAGTATACGACACAGCCATCCAAATCCGATCCAACACTTGAATATCGTACTTTTTGATGCCACTACACGATTGGAAATATTGGAGAAAAAACTATCTATTCTAAAAAGTTTCTCTCCGATTCCTGTTGCACTACTTATTTTAAATAATCTTCCTCAAGATTTAATATTTTCACCGGATATCAAATCTTTTGTTTTGCAAAATCAACTAAATATCGGATTATTGGTTATACTAGGCATTTATACTTATCATCTTTTTTCAACATTTTCCGCTCAAAAACAAATCATTACCCATATATCCAAGATCAAAAAAGAACTCTACCTTTTGAGTTCACAGGACTCTGAACTTTCTATTTCCAACAGTAGAAATAATCCAGAACCCCCATAATCCACGTTAATTTCCACATTTTTAGTCCTCCACATTGTACTTTTGGGGAAATCACACGATGGATTGCCAGTTGCAGTTCTCTTAGATTGACCATTTCTCCTTCAATTTCAAAGAGGTAATTTCTGATAAATAAAATCCATTTTCTAACGAATAATTTTCGGAATGGACAAAAGAACGGTATCATTATCTCCTGTAATTCCAACATCGTTAAAAATTGTTCAATCTCTCTTTTGGATTTCATACAATTTCCCCCTTTTACACATATATCTACTTTGGCCGCGTACCGAATTTCGGTACGCGCCATAATGCTTCGTGTATTTATTCCTCACGTTTTTTCTTTTTTCTGTGGTTGTATATTACTATTGACAGGATAATTGCTCCTGTACCGATCAGCGCGATCGCAAAAGGCATGATGTCTGAAAAATCTCCTGTTTTCAGAGCAGACAAAAGTCCTCCCCCTTTATTTGGCGGCAAAATTGGCTTCAGGCTACCTACTTTAAAGGTTATGGTCTGATCCTCATCGGTAATATCTTCGTGAGATGCGATCAGTTGTCCGTTATGATATAAGTATTCGTATACTACGATGGATCGGTTATTTAGTTCAGAAGCATCTAAAGTAAAATCTATAGGCACTGTTCCATCTGCTGTCTCGATCTGCACGCTTTTCTCTGCTGTGATCTGCTTTCCATTGATTACAAGAGGCTTTCCTGTTGTTTGATCCATCAGAATGCCTTTCAGGACATATTCCTGTCCTTTGATTAATCCAAAATGATCTACATTATCACGGATTGTTACGTCTTTTTTTGCGATTGCCTCATGTGTGCCGCTGATCAGATCGATCGCAGTTGTATTAAGCTTTAATTTATCTTTTACATAGATCTGTTGTTTTTTATCATTCAGGTCTTCGTGTCTGCTGATTTCCACACCATCTTGATACAGATATTCATAGACCACAATAGTACGTCCTGCAAATGGAGATGCATCAAATTCAATCTGCATATCCACGTCCATTTTTGAACTGTCTGCTGTAAACGTCTTTTCGGTTGTCAGCAGATCTCCTGAAGGCTGATCTTTCACCTTCAGCGGTTCTCCCGTTTTCGCATCCGCAAGGATAAGCTGCAGTTTATATTCCCGATTCGGCATCAGATTTACCATTGACACCGTATCAATCACAGTCAAATCTACTGCATAAGCATCCTGCGTTCCGGTGCTGACATTAATTGCATTTGTTTCTGTGATTTCGGTGCGATCGTTTCCAACCGGAATCGTATGGCTTACTTCTCCATCAACTCTTCCGTCTTCTGTGATTGTAAATTCGTAAATCATTTTGTCATCCCATGCATATCCCGGAATGCTTTCTACCTCTGCCACTGCATAATTTCCCGGTTCTAAGTATAAAAGTCTGATCTTTCCATTCTTATCTGTAGTATAGATCTCTTTATGCTGCATTCCCGGATCGATCGGATCTTCTTTGTCTTTGTTCCAAATGACAAATTTGACGCCTTCTAGCGGCTTGTCCGTTCCGGTTTCCTTTTTGTCGATGATAATTTCCGTCGGCTGATTCTTGATTGTAAGGTTCTCTTTTACAAGTTCTGTTTTCTGATCTGCATATTTCAGCTCCACATCCCATGTCTGGTTCGGGCGAATAAATCCGATCGGCTGTTTTGTCTCTTTTACTACATATTTTCCAAGATACAGTTCTTTTGATCTGGCAATTCCGGTTGTATCTGTGACGATCGTATCAACCACTGTTCCTTTTTCAGCTCTCACCGTTCCGTCCGGCGTTGTGATATCTTCCGCTGCTGTTACGGTAAATTCTGTACCGGATAACAGATTTCCTGTTTCCTCATCTTTTTTCAAAATTTCGATTTGTCCTTTTGCAGGCTGATTCGGTACGGTAACATCTCCATATACAATCTCTGTTGTCTGATCTTTGTAAGCTAAGGTCACTTCAAACTCTTTCGGATTTAACAGATAACCTTCCGGTGCTTTCGTTTCTTTTATTACATATTTTCCGAGATACAGCTTATCTGTTTCCGCTTTTCCTTTGTCATCTGTTGTAAGGGTTGCAACAACTGTTCCTTTTTCAGCTCTCACCGTTCCATCCGGTGTTGTAATGTCTTCCGCTGCTGTCACGGTAAATTCTGCGCCGGAAGGAATCGGTTTATTTGTTTCTTTATCGGTCTTCGTAATTCGGATTTTTCCTTTCGCAATCTCATCCGGTACTGTTACGTCTCCGTATACGATCTCTGTTTCCTGATCGGCATAAATCAGTTCTACCGGATATTTCTGTGTATTTAACAGATATCCTTCCGGCGCTTTTGTTTCCTGAACCTCATATTTTCCAAGATATAATACTTTCGTTTCGGCTGATCCTTTATCATCTGTTTTGATCGTATCGACAACTGTTCCGGCTTTCACTTTCACTGTTCCATCCGGCGTTACAATATCTTCTTTTGCCCTGATTTCAAATTCTGCATTCGATAAACCGTTCCCGGTTTCTGCATCTGTTTTCTTCACCCGAATTTTCCCTTTGGCAAGTTCATCCGGTACAGTAACATCTCCATATACGATCTCCGTTTCTTGATCCTTATACTTTAAAGTCACTTCATATTCTTTTGGATTCACGAGATATCCGTTCGGAGCTTTTGTCTCTTTTATCGTATATTTTCCAAGATACAATGCTTCTGTTTCCGCTTTTCCTTTTTCATCTGTCGTAAGTGTTGCGACAACAGTTCCTTTTTCCGTGCGGATCGTTCCATCCGGTGTTGTGATATCTTCCGCTGCTGTAACGGTAAATTCTGCGCCTTCAGGAATCGGTTTATCTGTCTCTTTATCTGTTTTTGTTATCCGGATTTTTCCCTTTGCAGGAGCATCAGGATAAGTAATTGATAACGGATTTTCCCAGTCAAATTCCTGATCTACGACAAACGGAATATCTTCTATGCCTAACAGATAACCTTCTGGAGCTTTTGTTTCGTGTAAGTAATATGATCCATATTCCAATTTTTCCGGTAAAGTGAAAGATCCATTTGCGTCTGTCTCAAAGGTATCAATCTCCATCGGTGTAGGGTAGGATACTTTCATTGTGATCGGTTTCTTATTTTCATCGAGGATCTGGAACTGTGCGCCTGCAATCGGAATCACCTTTCCGGTTTCTTTGTCTACTTTTTGCACCGAAAGCGGAGCATCAACCGTATCATTTCGCAAGATGTATGTATATGTTTTACCCTCTTCATCCACAGTTACTTCAAATGGTGCAATGATATCATATTCCGGGTACGGACTCTCCTCTGAGACCGTGTAAGTATCAAACGGTAAATTTCCCCGATCGGATGTTCCAAGCTGCTTCGTAGTTGCTACACCCTGTTCATCCGTAATAATTGTGTAAACATCTCCGGTAGTTTTGGATGTCAAATGAAACTTGATATCTTTTAACGGCTTCTTGATATCTGCGCCGGAGTCTCCCGGTTCATCGTTAGTCTCACCATACTTCACAAGCTGAATATCGCCGCGAATAACTTCTTCTTCGATTGTCGGCATGTTGTAGGTTTCTACCATTTCTCCCGTTCCTTTGGATGTAATTTGACGAACAAAGATTTCTTCATTCAATAAGTATCCCTTTGGAGCTTTTGTTTCCTGAATGGTAATAGTTCCAAGCGGAAGGGTTATATTTCCATTTGAATCATAATAAAATTCATCGCCTGAAACTTTATATTCTTTTGTTAAATAGCATCTTCCTTTTTCATTTGTTTTCATAATCCATGTACGGACTGGTTTTTTTCCTGTCTCTGCCGGGTCTTTGTCTGACTGTACTGCATAATATTTAATTGTAAACTCTGCACCCTCTAGAGAAGCGCTTCCCTGCGGCATGTTTTGTGTCGTATCCCTATCTATTTTCCCAAGTAAAATAGCAACCGGATCACTTTGCGGATAATCCTTCACATCCACTCTTGTTGTCTGACTGGAATTAATGGTTACAGGGTATACAGTCTTATCAAGCGCATATCCTTTCGGTGGAGTAATCTCTTTCAAGTCGTAATTCCCCGCTGTAACATTTTCAAATTTCGCATATCCCTTTTCATCTGTTGTTTTTCGCGCGATTTCTGCTCCATTTTGATAGAGTCCATAAACAGCTCCTTTTAAGGAATAACAGCCATTTCCGTTTGTGATCGTTTGATTCGCAGAACTTTTTATCAATTCTAAAGATCCTGTAAATGCTCTATAAACTCTGACTTTTCCGCCAACATGCTGATATCCACTTAAATGCTCCCCATCCGGTCTTGTTACACCATCAGTTGCTCCCGGAGGCGTGACACGCACATAATATTCAACATATCCGCCTGCCGCGTTTACTTCTGTAACGGTTGCCTCGTAACTTGCATTTTTGTGCGCTGGTAACGCAGCCGTCGGATCGAGACACTCAAAGTCTTGTACTGTTATAGCTCCGGCTAAATCGCCTGAAAAATTATTTACATGAAAATAATCCTGATAGGGATAATTGACGTTCCACGTGTCCCCGATATAACATGTTCCGGTAGCTGTTGATCCTACAGTTGGAATTCCAACAGAACGCGTTGTTTGTAAAAAAGTAAAACTGCTCATTTCAATTCCTACCATGTTCTTTGGGGTTTCTAAAATCTCCAAAGGATCTGTTTCATTTATCGGAGCAAGCGTTTCCGTTTCCTCGGTTTCATCAGAAGTATCTTCCGCATTTGGCTCATTTTGAATTACAGCCTCTTCTCCTGCACTTCCATTTGTTGGTTCTTCTGGTAGTGTCACAGCTTCTTCAGATGCGTTGACACTCACTGTGTTTTGCGTGTCTGACTGCGCTTCCGCTTCTGTCGCTGCGTATACTGTTACATTTGATAACAATAATAAACAGGATAGGATAATCGCAATCAGGCGTTTTCCTTTTTCTCTCATTTTTTTACTCCTTTCGTCATTTGTTTTTGTATGTACCGAATTTCGGCACAATTTTTATCAACAAAAAAACTACCAACCTTTCGATTCGTAGTTTCTTGTTTTCCGTATTTATTTTTCATTTTATTGAACTGCTCCGCAGCTACATTGATATCCGGTTACAATCGATTCGTAATGCCCTTGTTCTGGATGGTTAACTGTATGAGTATTTGTCCCTGTTTGCTTCTGTACCCATTCTGAATGAAACCCACCACATGTATATATTCCTGCGTCCAATTGTGCATCTATATGTCCCCACGGATCTCCTGTTATATTCATTCCACAGCCATTACAAA
>OHDT01000912.1_pt1 | contig 13684 bp, 10 predicted proteins | sample 1567061 | NCBI WGS metagenome assembly OHDT01 (sample SAMEA3879506, study PRJEB24766) | human gut metagenome | biome: human-associated habitat; feature: feces | place: USA | collected 1985/1987
ATGTGTATCGCATGCTCCGGGAGTTCGTGGATTTTGCCAATGTATTCAACTAACTTTCAAGTTACTGACATCTTTTCTCAATAATCATTTCCCCTATTGACAAAACAAGAATTCCTTACTATAGTGTTCCTGTAAAGAACTACTAATGGAGGGCTCATGGAAGAAGCGGCAATCATAGAACAACTTACTCTGTTTGGACTGAGCAGGCAGGAAGCTGCAATATACCTGTGTCTTCTGAAAAATGAGGAATTAACAGGATATGAGGTGGCGAAGCTGACCGGAATATCCAGGTCCAATGTGTATAACGGACTGGCATCTCTGGTGGAGCATGGTGCTGCTTACGTGATGGAAGGGACCTCTTCCAAATATCTGGCTGTGGCACTCCCCGAATTTTGTGATAACAGGGTCCGGTATCTGATGAAAGTAAAGGAGCGACTGGTGGCCGACGGCCCGAAAAAGTCTCTCCCCCGGGAAGGGTACATAACCATTGAAGGATATGAGCACATCTGTGATAAAATCCGGCATATGATTCTCGGAGCGGAAATGCGGATTTATTTTTCCGCAACAGGAGCTTTTTTGGAAGAATGGACAGAGGAAATCCGGGAACTGGTGAAGGCAGGGAAAAAAGTAGTCCTGATCTCAGAGGATAATAAAGAACTTTTTTCCAAAGACGAAGAATTACGTGACGGAATCATACAATACCGTGTACCGGAGCATTTCAGAGAGCCGGAGGAAGAGGAACAGCGGTCAGATCAAATCCGTCTTATTATAGATTCCGAGTATATTCTTACCGGTACGGTGACCGGGAAGAGTGATGATGCCTGTCTCTACAGCGGTCAGAAGAATTTTGTCAGAGTTTTCAAGGACGCCATGCGCAACGAGATCGCCCTGATCAGAATTGCCCGGAATGAATAAAGCTTACAACACTTTTTCTGTTGTGGAAGAATGGAAATGGTGTTTCCATATGCAAATAATTTATAAAAAGAAAGGGATAGAAAATGAGTATCAGAGTTGCAATTTTAGGTTATGGTAATTTAGGAAGAGGAATGGAATGTGCGGTAAAGCAGAACGATGACATGGAGCTGGTGGCAGTATTCACCAGAAGAGATCCTGCTACAGTGAAGACTTTAACAGATGTAAAGGTATACAATGTAGATCAGTTACTGTCCATGCAGGACCAGATCGATGTACTGGTACTGTGCGGAGGTTCCGCAACCGATCTGCCGAAGCAGACCGCAGAGTATGCAAAGTATTTTAATGTGGTGGACAGCTTTGATACCCATGCGAAGATTCCCGAGCATTTTGCACAGGTAGATACTGCTGCTAAGGAAGGCGGCAAGGTAGCTATGATCTCCGTAGGCTGGGATCCCGGTATGTTTTCTCTGAACAGACTGTATGCCAATGCCATTTTAAGAGACGGCAGTGACTATACTTTTTGGGGGAAGGGTGTCAGCCAGGGACATTCCGATGCCATCCGTCGTATCGCAGGTGTTAAGGACGCCAAGCAGTACACCATTCCTGTAGAAGCCGCATTGGAAGCTGTCAGGAATTGTGAAAATCCGGTATTGACCACCAGACAGAAGCACACCAGAGAGTGTTTTGTGGTAGCTAAGGAGGGTGCAGACAAGGCACAGATTGAAGAGCAGATCAAGACCATGCCCAACTATTTTGCAGACTATGATACCACGGTACATTTCATCACAGAGGAAGAGCTGCAGAGAGATCATGCAGGGATTCCTCATGGCGGATTCGTATTGCGTACCGGCAAGACCGGCTTAAACGGTGAGCATGATCATGTGATCGAATACAGCTTAAAGCTGGATTCTAATCCGGAATTTACTTCCTGTGTACTGACTGCTTATGCAAGAGCAGCCTATCGTATGAACCAGGAAGGTCAGAAGGGCTGCAAGACCGTATTTGATGTTGCTCCCGCATACTTAAGTACTCTGACTCCGGAAGAGATGAGAAGTACTTTATTGTAATAAATATAGACTTAGAGGAGATACTTATGGAAAAAAAGGCATTTGTTACCAAAGAAATGATCGAAAAGATCGTAGAAAAATATCCCACACCGTTTCATATCTATGATGAAAAGGGAATCCGTGAGAATGCAAAAGCACTAAAAGAGGCATTTGCATGGAATAAAGGGTACAAGGAGTTTTTTGCAGTGAAGGCGACTCCCAACCCGTTCCTGATCAATATTTTGAGAGAATATGGCTGCGGATGTGACTGCTCCTCTCTGACAGAGCTGATGCTGAGCAATGCTATGGGTGTAAAGGGAGAGGACATTATGTTCTCATCCAACGATACTCCGGCCCATGAATTTGAATATGCGGCAAAAATCGGTGCTACCATTAATCTGGACGACATTACCCATATCGATTTCCTGGAGAAGACCATCGGTTATCTGCCCAAGACCTTAAGCTGCCGTTACAATCCCGGCGGATATTTTTCCATCAGTAATAACATCATGGACAATCCGGGAGATGCCAAGTACGGCTTTACCACGGAGCAGATGTTCGAGGGATATAAGATCCTGAAGGCAAAGGGCGTGGAGAATTTCGGTATTCATTCCTTCCTTGCCAGCAATACGGTAACAAATGACTATTATCCCACACTGGCGAGAGAACTGTTCGAATTGGCAGTGAAGCTGAAAGAAGAGACCGGCGCGCATATCACCTTCATCAATCTGTCCGGTGGTATCGGAATTCCATATCGTCCGGATCAGGAGCCTAACGATATCCGAGCCATCGGCGAAGGCGTGCGCAAGGTATACGAGGAGGTTCTGGTACCTGCCGGTATGGGTGATGTTGCAATTTATACGGAGCTTGGCCGCTACATGATGGCACCTTACGGACATCTTGTAACCCAGGTCATCCATGAGAAACACACACACAAGGAATACATCGGTGTGGATGCCTGCGCTGTGAACCTGATGCGTCCTGCCATGTATGGTGCGTACCATCACATCACCGTACTGGGCAAGGAGAACGAACCCTGCGATCATAAGTATGACGTGACCGGTTCTTTGTGTGAGAACAACGACAAATTTGCCATTGACCGGATGTTGCCGAAGATTGACATCGGTGACTATATCGCAATTCACGATACCGGCGCACATGGGTTTGCTATGGGATATAACTACAATGGTAAGTTGAAGTCTGCGGAACTTCTGTTAAAAGAAGATGGCAGTGTGGAAATGATCCGCCGTGCTGAGACACCGAGAGATTATTTCGCAACGTTTGACTGCTTCGATATTTATAACAAGATTGACTTTGACGCATAACTCTTACCCATAGGAGGGCGATATCCCGGAATGCGAATGGACATTGCAATTTCGGGAGTGCAGAGTACGAAGTAATCGTTTATGCATAGTATATACAGGAGGATACGAAGCAATGAGATATCCGAAAAATATACAGCAGGGAGGGAACATCGGATTCGTGGCCCCTTCTTTTGGCTGTCAGATAGAACCTTATTACAGTGCCTTTGGTAATGCACAGAAAAAGTTCCGTGAAATGGGTTACCAATTACAACTGGGACCCAACTGCTATGCGGGAGATGGGATCGGTATCAGTAATACACCGGAAAAATGCGGTCAGGAACTGACCGAGTATTATTGTAGCAGAGAAAACGACTGCCTGATCTCCTGCGGAGGCGGCGAACTGATGTGTGAGACTATGAGTCATGTGGATTTTGAACGCCTGAAGGCGGCAGAACCAAAGTGGTATCTGGGATATTCCGACAATACTAACATGACCTATCTGCTGGCAACCATCTGTGACACGGCATCTGTTTATGGACCCTGCGCAGCGGCATTCGGTATGGAACCCTGGCATTTGTCGTTAACGGATGCATTCGGCCTGCTGAAGGGAGAGACGAAGGAAATACACGGTTACGACAAGTGGGAAAAGGAATCTCTGAAAAACGAGGAACATCCGCTATTACCCTACAACACGACAGAACCAAGAGTATTGAAAAGCTTTTTTGGCAGGCAGGCAGCAGGAGCCGGACAGAAAATTCAGTTTTCCGGAAGACTTTTAGGTGGATGCATGGATTGTCTGGTGAATTTATTGGGTACCCGGTTTGATAAAACAGGAGATTTTCTGGAAAAATATAAAGAGGACGGAATCATCTGGTTCTTAGAAGCCTGTGATCTGAATGTTTTTGCAATCCGCAGAGCGATGTGGCAGATGGAGGAAGCCGGTTGGTTCCGGTATGTCAAAGGCTTCCTGATCGGCAGACCCTTGTGTTTTGGACAGGAGATGATGGGACTGGATCAGTATCAGGCGATCCTCTCTGTAGCTGGTGAGAAGAATGTTCCTGTGATCATGGATGCGGATCTGGGACATCTGGCACCGATGATGCCTATTGTGACAGGAAGCCTTGCGGAAGTAAGAGTATGTGACAATGACATTACCATCCGTTATGACTACCGGTAAAAACGTATAAATTCTCATAGACGGTATAGAAATCAAAAGGCTCATCCCGGGAGGGAGAGCCTTTTTGCAGTGTGCGCGACAGGGTCACGCTCTATTCATCGAAAACAATATTAGCAGCCGAAATTAAAGTAGCCGCAAAATGCATTCAACCACTGAGAACAGTTAATGAATCTGAAACACATACTTTCTTCCTCCTTTTCCTGTTGCATGGTGTCCGGTTACGTCTGTGTTAGCTAAGCACAAATGAATTGTAACAATTTTGTAACAATTTATCCATAGGAGATGATTGGCAATAAAATGGAAAAAGCAGGAAATGGGATTCGAGTATAAAAAGGGAAAAAGAAAGCGCAGAACCTTAAGCTCTGCGCCTACTGCCGGCAATGGGACTTGAACCCATACGGTGTTGCCACCAACAGATTTTGAGTCTGCCTCGTCTGCCATTCCGACACGCCGGCTAATCAAACACTCACAACGGAATTTATCTTAACATAGATTGAAAAGCTTGACAAGAGTTTTTTTCCCAAATATGGATACTATTTTTCTAGTCTTTTTCCACAAGATGTTGTATAGTAAATGTGTATGGGTATAGGGGAATACGACCTATAGTGATGGAAGCAAACAGGGTGGAAGCATGAATTGCAAAGAATTTGAAAAAAATATTCCTGAATTTATAGCTGGGAAACTTGATTTCCTGACGTTACAGGAGTTTGGAGAACATATGCAGGAATGTCCCGGATGTAAGGAAGAACTGGTGATTCAGTTCCTGGTGACGGAAGGTATGCAGCGTCTGGAAGACGGTGATGCTTTTGACCTGCAGAGAGAACTGGAGATTCGCCTGACGGAGGCAAAGCGCAAGGTGAAGATTCATATGTCTTTTTTGAAGGCAGGAGCCGTACTGGAAGTGATCACGGTGATTTTTCTCCTGGGATTTCTAGGATGGATCATCTCGTAGCATGTAATTGTATGTAATAGCAGAAACAGGATAGGACAGATTAGATGATGAGTCAGAAACTGGTATTGATCGATGGACACAGTATATTGAACCGGGCATTTTACGGAGTTCCGGATCTGAGCAATGCGGAAGGGCTGCATACAAATGCCATCTATGGTTTTTTGAATATTATGTTTAAAATTCTGGAAGAGGAAAAGCCGGATTACCTGGCAGTGGCATTTGATGTTCATGCACCGACTTTTCGTCATCAGATGTATCAGGCGTATAAGGGAACGAGAAAACCCATGCCGGAGGAATTAAGACAGCAGGTGCCGGTTATGAAGGAAGTCCTGAAGGCCATGCATATTACCATCATGGAGCAGGCTGGATTGGAAGCGGATGATATTTTGGGAACCCTTGCAAAGAAAGCAGAGCAGGAGGGAATGGAAGTATCGCTGGTATCCGGTGACAGGGATCTGTTGCAGATCGCCACGGATCATATCAAGATCCGCATTCCGAAGACAAAACAGGGAAGAACGGAAATTGAGGATTATTATGCTGCGGATGTGCAGGCAGCCTATCAGGTGACTCCGTTGCAGTTTATTGAACTGAAAGCGTTGATGGGGGATACGGCGGATAATATACCGGGAGTGCCTAAGGTTGGAGAGAAGACAGCCCAGGCGCTGATGGTGGAATATGGCTCGCTGGATAATATTTATTCCCACGTAGAGGAAATCTCGAAAAAAAGTATTCGGGAGTCGCTGATAGAACACAAGGATCTGGCAGAACTGAGTAAGACACTGGCTACGATCAAGACAGATTGTGATCTGCAATTGGATTACGATCAGGCAAAAGCCGAAGGATTCTATACACCGGAAGCGTATACCCTGTGCAAGCGTCTGGAATTTAAGAATCTGCTCGGCAGATTCGAGAAGAATGCTGCTGCCACAGACACAAAAATCACAGAGAACTTTCGGATCATTGAGGAGAAAAAAGAATTCCTGGATTTTTTAAAAAAAGCCAAGAAACAAAAAGAAATCGGTCTGTGGCTGATCACGGAACCGGCGGTGGGATCCAATACAAAGAAGGAAGAACTGCTGGGAGCAGCAGTATCTGTGCCGGATGCGGAAACGGTATTTTATGCGTTGAAGCGGGAGCAGGAACCGGAGGGGCAGTTGAGCCTGTTTGAAGAAGTGAAACAGACGGTGGATGAAACGGCAGAGATCACGGCAGCCTTGCAGGAACTTTCTTCTGTGAAAGGACTCCGGATTGCTACATTTGATGTAAAGCGTCAGTACGATTCTCTGGACCACAGCGGTACCGAACAATATTTTGACATTCTCATAGCTGCCTATCTGTTGAATCCTCTGAAAAATGATTATGATCCGGAGTCCATTGCTTCAGAGCATCTGGGGATCATGATCCCGGGAAAGGCGGAAGTATTTGGAAAGAGATCCTTCCGGACATTGCTTTCGGAAGAGAGAGAAAAAGCTGCGGAATATACCTGTTATGGGGCCTGGGTATCCGTAAAGTGCAGGAAAGTGCTCGAGGACAAGCTGGAGGCAGCAGGCATGAAGCGGCTCATGAATGAGATGGAAATGCCTCTGTCGCTGGTACTCTACGATATGCAGAAGGAAGGCGTGGCTGTCAGAAGAGAGGAATTGAAATCTTACGGTGATGCGCTGGTTGCCCGGATTGAAGAACTGGAGCATGCAATACACGAACAGGCTGGAGTTGATTTTAATATTAATTCCCCCAAACAATTAGGTGAGGTACTGTTCGAGACGATGCAGATCCCGGGCGGGAAAAAGACGAAGACCGGTTATTCTACCGCAGCGGATGTTCTGGAGAAGTTGTCTGCGGATTATCCGATTGTGCGGGATATTCTGGAGTACAGAGGACTTACAAAACTGAAATCAACCTATGCGGACGGGTTGGCAGCTTTTATCGAGGCGGATGGAAGAATTCATACGAACTTCAATCAGACCATTACAGCCACCGGGCGGATCAGTTCCACAGAACCGAATCTGCAGAACATTCCCATGCGTATGGAACTGGGCAGAAAGATCCGCAAGGTATTTGTCCCCAGGGAGGGATATGAATTCATGGATGCGGATTATTCGCAGATCGAATTGCGTGTACTGGCCCATATGTCCGGAGATGAGCAGCTGATCGATGCCTACAGACAGGAAGAGGATATTCACCGGATCACAGCATCCAAGGTATTCCATACTCCGTTCGAAGAGGTCACGGATCTGCAGAGACGCAATGCCAAGGCTGTAAATTTCGGCATTGTCTACGGCATCAGTTCCTTTGGACTGAGTCAGGATCTCAGCATCAGCAAAAAAGAAGCGGCGCAGTATATTGAACAATATTTTGAAACCTATCCCAAGGTGAAGGAATTTATAGATAAACTGGTGGCGGATGCGAAGAATAAAGGCTACACGGAAACGATGTTCGGCAGGAGAAGACCGATTCCGGAATTGTCATCGTCTAATTTCATGCAGAGATCTTTTGGAGAACGTGTGGCAATGAACGCACCCATTCAGGGAACCGCGGCGGATATTATCAAGATCGCCATGATCAAAGTATGGAAAGCGCTGAAAGAGGAAGGATTAAAGTCACGACTGATTTTACAGGTGCATGATGAACTTCTGATCGAGACAGCACTGGAAGAAGAAGCAAGGGTTCGGGAGATCCTTACAGAGAACATGAAATCTGCGGCAGATCTGGCGGTTACGCTGGAGATCGATCTGCACACGGGAAAAGACTGGTACGAGGCAAAATAAATGCGTTTTATAGGAATTACCGGCGGCGTGGGTGCCGGAAAAACGGAAATTTTAAAATACATCGGTCAGCATTACAAATGCGAGATCTATCTGGCAGATGATATCGGACATAAAGTAAAAGAACCGGGAACGGAAGGGTATCAGGCACTGGTGGAATTGCTGGGCAGAGACATTCTGCGTGCGGATGGGCAGATTGATAAACCCTCTATGGCAGCCAAGATTTTTGCGGATCCCGCATTGTTGGAAAAAGTAAATCAGATCATTCACCCGGCGGTGAAAAAATATCTGGTTGACCGGTTGGCGGAGGCGCGTGCTAAGGGAGATGTGGAATTGTTTTTCGTCGAGGCAGCCCTTCTGATCGAGAACGGTTTCGGTGAAGTCGTGGATGAGATGTGGTATATTTATGCCAGGGAAGAGGTACGCAGAAAACGTCTGTCTGTAAGTCGTGGATACACACCGGAGAAGATCGATAGGATCATGTCTTCGCAGCTGTCGGAGAATGAATTCCGGAAACATTGTGATTTCGTCATAGATAACAGCGACAGTCTGGAGAACAGTTACAGACAGATCAGACAGAAACTGGAGGCATATACATGGAGGGAGTAAAAGAAAAACAGGGACAGTTGATATTCGGACTGGACATTGGGACCAGAAGTATCGTAGGTACGGTGGGATACTTAAACGGCGGAAAGTTCCATGTGCTTGCACAGCGTTCCAAAGAGCATGAGACGAGAGCCATGCTGGATGGACAGATTCATGATATCGGCAAGGTTGGTGAGACGATTTCTCAGGTAAAGGAACAGCTGGAGGAAGATCTGGGGAGAGAACTGACGGATGTCTGTATTGCGGCAGCAGGCCGTGTACTGCGTACGGTTACGACCTATGTGGAGCATACGTTTGAAAATGATCGGGAAATCATGCAGGAAGATGTTTATTCTCTGTGTACCATGGGTGTCGAAAAAGCCTATGAGGAATTCCAAAACAGTAATACGGACACAGATATGAAATTTTATTGCGTGGGTTATACACCTATGCGGTATTATATGAACGGTTACCAGATGGGAAATCTGGAAGGACATAAGGCCAAAAGTATTGCGGTGGATCTGATTGCTACCTTTTTGCCGGATGATGTAGTGGACGGACTGTACAAGGCAGTGGAACTTGCAGGTTTACATGTGGCAAATCTGACACTGGAGCCTATTGCGGCCATTCAGGTGGCTATCCCGGAAAAGTTCCGGATGTTAAATATGGCACTGGTGGATGTCGGCGCGGGAACCAGCGATATTTCCATTACCAAAGAAGGTACCATAACCGCGTATGGAATGATTCCCGTAGCCGGGGACAGCCTGACGGATATCCTGGTACAACATTGCCTGGTAGAATTTGAGACTGCGGAACAGATCAAGAGAAAATGCAGGACCCAGGAGATCATTGAATATGAAGACATCATGGGTCTGCCCCAGACGATTACCGCCGGTGAGGTACTGGAGCTTCTGGATCCTGAGATTGAGCGTATGACGCAGATGGTATCCGATACGATAAAGGAGTTAAACGGAGACAAACCGGTCAGCGCTGTGTTCGTAGTAGGCGGTGGCGGAATGGTGCCGGGTTATACGGAAAAGCTGGCGGCGAAGCTGGGTATTGTGAAGGAACGTGTGGCAATCCGTGGACAGGAGGTCATGCAGACGATTGTGTTCGAACTGGAAAATGCCAGAAAAGATGCCATGATGGTAACCCCGATCGGAATCTGCCTGAGCTACTATGTGCAGAGCAATAATTTTATTTTCGTAGAATTCAATGGGGAAAGAGTAAAGCTGTATGATAATGGAAAGTTGTCCGTGACGGATGCGGCCATGCAGATGCAGTTCCCCAATGATCAACTGTTCCCCAGAAGAGGAGAGGCTCTTTTATTTACCGTAAACGGTAAGAGCCGCATGGTAAGGGGGGAACAGGGAGAGGCAGCAGTCATCCGCGTCAATGACGAAGAAGCGGATATGTATACGCAGGTACATAATGGGGATCACATTGTGATAACGCCATCCACGGAAGGTGTGGCAGCGGTCATGGAACTGGGAAGTCTTCCGGAGATGGGAGATGCCCTGGCGGTGTACGTTAACGGCAGACAGATCAGTCTGCCCAGAACGGCAGATATCAATGGCCGCAGAGAGAATGAATTTTATCATATTTGTCAGAAAGATGATATCCAGATTCGCAATTCCTATACCGTAAAAGAAATTGCGGAATTCCTGGATGTACCACTGGGGACAGGTATCAAAGTCAATGATACAGCGGCACAGCCGGAGACCAGAGTGTATGAACATTTTACGGTTAGTTGGGATATGGAGAATCCGTTGCTGGAGGAGAGTGTTACGGTTCCGGATCCGGTGGAAAAACCGAAGAATACGGTAGCAGAAGCACAGACAGATGAGGGAAAAAACGAGCCCGGGGCGCAGACTGTGCAGGAAACACCTACGGTGCCGCAGCTTCCGCATCCCCTGACTGTAATCGTAAATCATACGCCTATTACCATGCAGGGAAAAGCTTCCTATGTATTTGTGGATGTGTTTGATTATATTGATTTTGATTTGGGCTCCGCTGCGTCCGCAGGCAGATCCATCGTGACGAACTTAAACGGTCGACCGGCACAGTACATGGAACCTCTGTCAGAGGGAGATGTGATTGAGATCTACTGGAAAAATATGAGATAAAAGATGCAAGACAAAAGATATTAAGATTAAAGATATGTGATAAGAAATAACAGCTATAAAATAGAAAAGAGATTAAGAAGTTATGAGATTATGTAGTATTGCCAGCGGCAGCAGTGGCAATTGTATTTATGTGGGTTCCGAAGCCACGCATCTGCTGGTGGATGTGGGAATCAGCGGGAAAAAAGCGGAGGCCGGATTGAACAGGCTGGGACTGACCGGCAGAGATTTAGACGGTATCCTGGTGACCCATGAACATATGGATCATGTGGCTGGCTTAGGTGTCATGGCCAGAAAATACGATGTGCCCATCTATGCTACTCCCGGGACTTTGGAAGAGATTCAGAAGATGGGAAATCTTGGGAAGATCGATCCGGAACTCTTCCGTGAGGTGAAGGAAGATGTGAAACTGACCATCAAGGATCTGACCGTGAATCCCATGAAGATTTCACACGATGCGGCACAACCTGTGGGGTATCGCATTGCATATGGGAATAAAAAAGTCGGAATCTGTACGGATCTGGGCGTGTATAACGATTACACCGTGGAGTGTCTGAAGGGAATGGATGCGCTGCTCATAGAAGCCAATCACGATGTGAAGATGCTGCAGGTAGGTCCTTATCCTTATTATCTGAAACAGAGAATCTTAGGGGAGAGAGGGCACCTTTCCAATGAGAATTCCGGAAAACTCCTTTGTCGTATTTTACATGATAAGTTACAGGCTATTGTGTTAGGGCATCTGAGTAAGGAAAATAATCTTCCCGAGCTGGCCTATGAGGCGGTCCGCATGGAGATCACCATGGGAGAGAATCCTTACCGGGCGGAGGACTTCCGGATGATGGTGGCGGACAGGAGTAATGTATCTCCGGTCATCAATATTGCTTAATTATGTTTCAGACCGCGCTATTTGCAAAGTCGCGTCAGCACGTTTTACGTCACTTCGTGACTCACTTTGCTCATAGATTGGCGTTCAGCGAATGAACATAAGGTTGCAAAATGTAACAAAGTGTAGTTTAATAGATAGAAATATAGATAGAAATAATAGCATGAAATCATGCGGAAAATGAGGGCGATTATGAAAAAAACAATTATTACGGTAGTTGGTAAGGACACAGTAGGCATTATCGCAAAGGTATGTACCTATCTTGCGGAGAACGGCATCAATATCCTGGATATTTCCCAGACCATCGTGCAGGGGTATTTCAATATGATGATGATCGTTGACACCAATCAGATGCAGAAGCCTTTTGGTGACATGGCAGATGAACTGGCTGCTCTCGGAGAAGAGATCGGCGTAGTGATCAAATGCCAGAAGGAAGAGATCTTTGACAAGATGCACCGCATCTAATGCCCCACGATAAATCATAAAGACCCGAAGGGGCAGATAGGAGCTGTAATGATCAATTTATATGAAGTAACCGAGACGAACAAAATGATTGAGGAAGAGAACCTGGATGTGCGTACTATCACACTGGGAATCAGTCTGTTAGACTGTATCGATTCCAATCTGGACAGATTAAACGAGAAAATTTATAACAAAATTTACGAAGCAGCCAAGGATCTGGTGAAGACCGGAGAGGAGATCTCCAGAGAATTTGGTATTCCTATTGTAAATAAGAGAATTTCCGTAACGCCCATTGCACTGATCGGCGGCGCCGCATGCCACACCATCGAGGATTTCGCAAGCATTGCAAAGACCCTGGATAAAGTAGCACATGAAGTGGGTGTGAATTTCCTTGGCGGATATTCTGCACTGGTAAGCAAGGGGATGACTCCGGCAGACGAGCTGCTGATCCGTTCCATTCCTCTTGCGCTGTCCACCACAGAGCGTGTGTGTAGCTCTGTGAACCTGGGCTCCACCAAGACAGGCATCAATATGGATGCGGTCAAGCTTATGGGAGAGATGGTGAAGGAAACCGCTGAGTATACCAAGGAAGATGATTCCCTGGGTTGTGCAAAACTAGTTGTGTTCTGTAATGCACCGGATGACAATCCCTTTATGGCAGGTGCATTCCATGGTGTGACCGAAGCGGACAAGATCATTAATGTCGGTGTCAGCGGTCCCGGTGTTGTCAAAACTGCATTAGAGAAGGTGCGCGGAGAGAATTTTGAGGTTCTCTGTGAGACCATTAAAAAGACTGCCTTCAAAGTAACCCGTGTGGGACAGCTGGTAGCACAGGAAGCATCCCGGATGTTAAATGTTCCTTTCGGAATCGTGGATCTGTCCCTGGCACCGACCCCGGCTATCGGAGACAGTGTAGCGGATATTCTCTGTGAGATTGGTCTGGAGTATGCCGGAGCACCCGGAACCACCGCTGCCCTTGCTCTGTTAAATGATCAGGTGAAAAAAGGCGGTGTTATGGCATCCTCTTATGTCGGCGGTTTAAGCGGAGCGTTCATTCCCGTCAGTGAAGATCAGGGTATGATCGATGCTGTCAATGCGGGAGCTCTTACCATTGAAAAACTGGAAGCAATGACCTGTGTCTGCTCCGTTGGATTGGACATGATCGCCATCCCCGGAGACACCAAGGCAACTACTATCTCCGGTATCATTGCGGATGAGATGGCTATCGGAATGGTGAACCAGAAGACCACTGCCGTGAGAATCATTCCCGTCATCGGAAAAGGAGTGGGAGAGACCGTAGAATTCGGAGGCCTGTTAGGCTACGCGCCCATCATGCCTGTGAACACCTTCTCCTGTGATGCTTTCGTCAACCGCGGCGGACGCATCCCTGCCCCCATCCATAGCTTTAAGAACTAAATTGAGAGTTAGTTGAATACATTGGCAAAATCCACGAACTCCCGGAGCATGCGATA
>OHDT01000924.1_pt1 | contig 13436 bp, 14 predicted proteins | sample 1567061 | NCBI WGS metagenome assembly OHDT01 (sample SAMEA3879506, study PRJEB24766) | human gut metagenome | biome: human-associated habitat; feature: feces | place: USA | collected 1985/1987
TATCGCCGTTGGAGCCCCAGACGATATACTCCGCCTGCTGACGGAAGCGCCCCTTCTGCGGGCGGCTGTTGCCCTTATCCCAAACTGCGGTGCCGCGCCAGATCCAACCGGCCCACTGGAGAGCGTCGGTGGCTGCCGGGAGCTGCCGCCAGTCGATGAACATACATACCGGCGCACCGCTCTTGCATACCTTTCGCGCTTCATACAACCACTCCGCCGCCCAGCGGGTCCAGGAGCGCTGGTCCTTGGCGTCCCCATCGAAAGGGGGCGGTGCGTTCTCGCCCATGCTGGAATACTTTCTGGCTGTGGATTTGTTTTTCTCCGTCTGGGTGCGCCCACCGGACGCATAGGGCGGATCGGTGATGACAGCGTCAAAGGTGTTGGGGGCAAAGGTCCCCAGCACCTTCAGGGCATCACCCTGGAGGATGCTCCATTTCTGATTATCGCTCATGCTCATGCTTCTCCTTCTTTTTCGTTCGATTTTCGCGGGGCGGAGACAGCTCCGTCTCCACATATTCGCTGATGATTCCCAGTGCTTCCTCGTAGCTGTGGCACGCTCCGCCCATGATGCGGGTCTGCATTTCCTTTGCTTCTGCCGCCATGCCATTCTGCCGAAGAACTCTGGCGGCAATACCCATCAGATGGAAGATGTTGCCGTCCTGCCCCAGCAGAGGGCAGAGAGGGCGGGGGGTCTCCTGCCGGACGGAGCGAAACCCGCCCAGCCTGTTGGGCACATAGTCAGAAAGCCATGTGCCGCCGAATGCGCCGTGGGTCTGCAAACGCCACATCGCCAGCTTCCCCATATCCACCTGAATGTTCTCGAAGGGGAACAGCAGATTGTTGAGTCCATCGTGCTGAAAAACCTTGACCGTCTCAAAACGGCTGCCATTCTGCAGGATGCCGTCCTGCGTCAGCAGGTCATTGATGCCATCCAGCCACTCCTGCGCCTCTCCGCCGCAGCCCTGCAGCACCAGTCCCTCCTGATGCTCCATATCCCGCAGATCGTCCGCAGTGATCCTCTCAATTGGCATTTATCTCTCCTTTCTTTTGGGATGCCGTGCAGACGGCGTCCGGCCAATGGTTTTCTGATCCGTCATTACGGGGATGCCCAGCTCACCGGCTTTATAGATCTCCTGCCACATCCCATCCGTCCAGACCGGACCGTACACATTCATCTGCTGGCAGGATTCCAGCAGGCGCAGTCCCATCGCCCTGGCTTTTTCATCCTGGGCGGGATCGTCGGGATCTGCGACAGGCGGGAACAGCAGATGCGGACAAACACCTCCTGCGCTTTCTGCCGCGCAAACTCCACATTGTTTGTCACATCGCCCCGCAGCGGAGCACAGATATAGACCAGCTTGGGGCCGCTCCGTTCCAGCTCCGGCGTGCGCTCCCGGAATGCGGACAGATACTGACCGACGGCATCCCGCAGAGCGGCATAGTCCGCGGTAGTGGGATGATAGGCGTACCACTCCACTTTTCCATAGTCATCCCACAGGTGGGGAATGACGCCGCTGCGGAAGTTGGGATTGTTCGGCACCTGCTTTTTACCCCAGACATCCTGAAAGCGCAGCAGCGTCCGGTCCACCACGCCCTCCGTGCGGTTGAGCACCGTGAGGCGGATGGCGTCATATTGGCTGGAGATATGGGTAGAGAGAAACTCCGCCCGTACACGCAGGTCCTTTCCGAGATCTCCCACGCACACACGCCCGGAGAATTGAGGCCGATCCACGAGATCGCTGTGTTCAAACAGCTTTCGCAGCTCCTGCTCATATACGGTCATCGCTCCACACCTCGTTTCTTTGGCGTTTTTGTTTTCATGGGACTTACTTCTTTTTGCAGAGGTTTCAAGGTCTCACGCCCGATGCCGCGGATCACGCTGCGGCTCTTGCCGCTCAGGACAAAGGTATCCCTTGTATCGTTGCGGACTTCCTCGCAGGGCAGGATCACGGCAGAACCGGTGATGCGGATATCCCCCTGCACCGTGCCATACACCTTGCAGTTGCCGGACAGGATGGGAGTCCCCATCGTATGGGGATCGTGAATGATCTGCGCGTTTCCGGAAGCCAGCGCTTTTCCGGTCATGGAGGCCCCGCGGAGATAGGCGTTGTCCTCGGCGTGGCTGTGGCCGCTCATCACGCTGCCTTTGGAAACATAGGCGCTGCCACAGGCAATGGCGTCGCCCCGCAGACAGGCGTCCCGATCCACATAGGCGTCACCCGCTGCAATGGCGTCATCGAAGATCCATGCGCAGTCTCCCGGCTCCGCGGACAGGTTGCTTTCGCTTTCCACGAAGCCACCTATGTCGCCTGCGCAAATCTCACCGCAGATGTCCCGCAGCGCACGGATGCGGTGCAGGAACGGATATTCCTCATGGGCAATGTCTGTGATCTCATATTTTTGATTGCTGATGGTTCTCATCTCCTTTTTCTTTTTTATGCCGCTTTTTGGCACAGGGCATCTTCTTTTCGGAATGCCGCATCGATGTCGGAAAAGCGCTCCGTGCGGTTGAATTTCTCGGACACCTTTCCCGGCATGGCCTGCAGCTCCAGCATTCTTGCCCACAGCTCCGGATGGTGGTCATAAAGGTGCCGCAGTTCCTTCCGCTTGGCATTCGGGCAGAACCAGCAGCCGCCACGGTCTGTGAACGCATAGACAGGTGAAAGCAGCCCTGCCGTTTGGCAGAGCTGCTTTGCATCCTCTTCGGTGTAGTGATATTTTTCCAGCAGGGACACCTGATCTCCCTGCAAGCGGCGCAAGCGCACCGGCTCATCGCTGGCGATGCCCACATACTGCACAGTATCCGGTGTCAGAGTCCTGTTATACCGGCGGATGGGACGGAGCTTGCAGTCCCGCTGAACGTAGCAATGCCCGCACAGAGGGAATCCGCGCCGAAGTCCTTTTTTCGGACCGCGAGTAACTGTTCCTGCAAACAAATCCAGATAGGTCTTATCCGAACGCAGCACACGGACCGGGATGCCCAACCGTTCCAGTCTGGGGATCGCAGTCTCATAGATGAATGCCCGATGCTCCGGCACCTCGCCGGAGGTTCTTTTATCGAACATCACCTCACAGTAGACCGCTTCATCCAGCGGTTCCCCGTGCTCCAGCGCCAGCAGGATCGTGGCAAGGCTGTCTTTGCCGAAGGAGCAGGATGCAATATGCAGGGTGTTCTTCTTTTCTTTTGAAATCATGATCATCCTCTCTGATTCTGTTTTTGCTGGCAGTATTGTCAGCAGGTGGGGAGTCTGCTATAATAGCGCATATCATTTCCAGTCATTTTAGATATGAAGGAGACGAAATACGATGAATAAAACAGAACTGATCACCGCTATGGCGGAAGCCAGCGGCCTGACCAAGAAGGACTGTGACACCGCTCTGAATGCGTTTGTCGACACGCTGCAGACTGCGTTGAAGTCCGGTGACAAGGTACAGCTGCTGGGCTTTGGCACCTTCGAGGTGAAGGAGCGCGCCGCCCGCACCGGCAAGAATCCGGCCACCGGAGCCACCATTGAAATCCCCGCTTCCAAAGCGCCGGCTTTCAAGCCCGGCAAGGCATTCAAGGATTCCGTGCAGTGATAACACTCCCGCGAGAGACCATCTCTCGCGGGCCTTTTCTGTTATCGGTGCGATACGCCCATGTCCTTGGCACGACAGGCACATTCCAGCACCTCTGTCATATCCGTGCGCTCCCAGGGCGCGTCCGCATGGGTGAAGTGTCCGTAATTGCAGAACTTTTGGAACATAGGCTGATCCAGTCCCAGCGTTCCGATCATGCCGTCCGGCGTCAGGTTGAATACCGTGCAGACAGCCTGTTCCAACACATCATCGGAATAGAAGCCGGTATGCTCCGTATCCACCGTCACCGCCACAGGCTGTGCCTTGCCGATGGCATAGGCAAGGCTGATGGTGCAGCGCTTGGCCAGTCCTGCCGCTACGATATTTTTAGCAACGTAACGAGCGGCATAAGCGGCACTTCTGTCCACCTTGGTACAGTCCTTGCCGGAGAAAGCTCCGCCGCCGTGACGGGCATATCCGCCGTAGGTGTCTACGATGATCTTACGACCGGTCAGTCCGCTGTCACCGTTGGGTCCGCCGATCACGAAACGTCCGGTAGGATTAATGAAAAATTTGGTATCTGCGTCGATCATGTCTGTGGGCAGGATCGGATCGAATACGTATTTTTTAATGTCCTCATGAATCTGCTCCTGAGATACATGCTCGTCATGCTGGGTAGACAGAACGACAGCTTCCAGACGGACAGGCTTGCCATTCTCATCATACTCTACAGATACCTGGCTCTTACCATCGGGTCTTAAATAAGATAATGTTCCGTCCTTACGTACCTTGGTCAGCTGTCTGGTCAGCTTGTGTGCCAGGGAGATAGGATACGGCATATATTCCGGAGTCTCATCGGTAGCGAAACCGAACATCATGCCCTGATCTCCTGCACCGATCGCATCCAGCTGCTCGTCAGTCATATGGCTCTCTCTTGCTTCCAGTGCCTTGTCTACGCCCATAGCGATATCGGCAGACTGCTTGTCCAGAGACACCATAACGGCACAGGTATTGCCATCGAAGCCTTTCTCGGAAGAGTCATAACCGATCTCGGTCACGGTCTTACGAACGATAGCGGGAATATCAATGTTAGCCTTGGTGGTGATCTCACCCATTACCAGTACGAAACCGGTGTTGGTGCAGGTCTCACATGCTACACGGCTGAACGGATCCTGCTCCATCAGTGCATCCAGCACCGCATCAGATACAGCATCACAGATTTTATCGGGATGTCCTTCGGTTACGGACTCCGATGTAAATAAACGTTTTTCCATTTGTCCTCCATTCTGCTTCCCTATGGGAAGAGGGTCTAGTGGTGTATAAGTTACTTAAAGTCCTATCATCCAACGCCATATTCTCAAAATCGCATCTTCGATGCCAGTCGCTCTGAATGATACAAAAAAGTCCGCTTTGTTAAGCGGACTGATTTAACGATTGATCAAATCCTCTTATTGTTCGACAATTGCTCGCTCAGGTGGGCACCTTCCGCATCTTGTCATGCGGGGTTGCCGTGGCTTCTTCGATCCTATGTATCTCCACCACTCTGAATAAGGGAAAGTCTATATGAACTTTTCTACGGTAAATAACTTACTATGAGTTCCCTGTTTTGTCAACAGACATTTTTTCTCATTTGTTGTCTTGTGGAAATCCCAGCTTAAATGTGCAAAAAAATTCACATTATCAAAAGATATTGTTTACAGAATTTTACACTCAGCCAATCTTCAGCTTAAACTTCTGCAGATCCCGCTCGGTCTCGACCAGTTCGATCTGCGCTCCCAGTCCCTGTAATTTCAGATGGAAGTCTTCATAACCTCTCTCAATATAGCGGATGTCATCCACGGTGGAAAAGCCTTCCGCAGACATTGCTGCCAGTACCAGTGCGGCACCTGCCCGCAGATCCGGTGCGGAAATATTCGCTCCGGTATATCTGGATACACCGTCAATGATGGCGGTATTGCCTTCTACTTTGATATTGGCTCCCATACGGGTCAGTTCATCTACATATTTGAACCGGTTCTCGAAAATACTCTCGGTCACGATGCTGGTCCCTTTGGACAGTCCCAGTGCCACGGTGATCTGCGGCTGCATATCGGTAGGGAATCCGGGATAAGGCAGAGTCTTCACCTGCGTATGCTGCAGAGGCTTGGATGCCACCACGCGGATACAGTCATCCGCTTCCTCTACTTCACAGCCGATCTCCAGCAGCTTCGCCGTAATCGACTCCAGATGCTTGGGGATCACATTTTTCACCGTTACATCGCCCTTGGTCACCGCTGCCGCGAACATAAATGTGCCCGCCTCGATCTGGTCGGGGATCACGGCATACTCAGTACCATGCAGATGGGATACACCCTTGATACGGATCACATCCGTACCGGCGCCCTTGATGTTGGCTCCCATACTGTTCAAAAAGTTCGCCAGGTCTACCACATGGGGCTCCTTGGCTGAATTCTCGATAATGGTGGTGCCTTCTGCCATTACAGCGGCCATCATGATATTGATGGTAGCACCAACGCTGACCACATCCATATAGATATGACTGCCGCGAAGATGCTCCGCATGGGTCTTGATCAGTCCATGCTCGATCTTCACCTCCGCACCCAGGGCACGGAATCCCTTGATGTGCTGGTCAATGGCACGACAGCCGATATCACAGCCGCCGGGAAGTGCCACCTCCGCATGCTTATATTTTCCCAAAAGAGCACCGATCAGATAATAGGAAGCTCTGATCTTCTTGATATTTTCATCTTCTACTACCAGTTCACTGATATTGGATGCGTTGAGAGTCACCTTATGGCGATCGGTGCGCTTTACGATCACACCAATGTTCTCCATAGCGCACAAAAGTACGTTCGTGTCTCTTACATCCGGCATATTTTCTATATAAACAGTCTCATCCGTCATTACGGAAGCAGCAAGAATAGGAAGTGCCGCATTCTTAGCACCTCCTATTTCCACTTCTCCGACTAATGGATTACCGCCTTTGATTGCGTATTGTTCCATTGTTTCTTACCTCTGTTATTCTCAGATCAGAAAAACCTTCTTAAGCACTTATACCACATTTTGGGGGATTTGTAAATACAACACCCTAATTCAGGTACTTCAGCGGGTTCACCTGGCTGCCGTTAATCAGAATCTCAAAATGAAGATGAGGTCCCGTACTGATACCGGTATTTCCGCTGAGTGCGATACGTTCTCCCTGTTTTACCGTCTGCCCTGCCTTGACCAGTACCTTGCTTAAATGACCGTATCTGGTCTGTCTGCCGTCCTCATGGTTAATGTAGACACAATAACCGTATCCGCTTCCCCATCCGGCTTTCGCAACGGTTCCGCCACAGGATGCAAATACCGCAGTTCCAGTAGGAACCGACCAGTCTACTCCCTTATGATAGCTGCTAGCACCCTTGGTCGGTGACTTTCTGCGTCCGAATCCGGACGACTGACGTCCGCCGGAGATCGGTTTGATATAGGTGGGCGGAATCTTGGTTCCCCGTTCTACAATCTTCGGAACCGCCTCCATAACAACCTCTTCCTTCAGAATATCCCTGGTCACCTCTCTGTCATTCAGATAGGATACGTCTGCCACCACGCGGCGGAAGCCCGCGGAAGGCTGCTGTAAGATCTTGGTCTGTGTCGTATACCAGGAATCGTTATCCACATAGATTACATCTGCATCGTAGATTTCTTCGTAGTAATTCTGTTCCATGCGCTCCACGGACAGCTCGGGCTCCGGCACGGTAATGATCAGCTTGTCTCCCACACGGATCGTGGAATTCTCATCCGTCAGCGTCTCACTGTTCATGGCAATGATCTGGTCAATGGGAATATTGACTTTGATAGAGATCTCAGACAGGGTATCTCCGCTGACAACTTCGTATTCTCCGGGAGTCTCCTGATCCTTGATCACATCTTCGATGGCCTGGTCTAACGGTGTCAGCATGCTTTCCGGCAGATAGGTCTCCACGATCTCTACCTTCTCCTCAAAATCCATAGTCATCAGACCCAGCTCGTAGTCCTCGAAATCCTTTTCTTCCTGTTGATCTGCCTGGGTGCCGGCCTGATCCAGGGCTGTCTGTACACCACCTGCATAGATGGCTTCTTCCTTCTGCTCTTCCTGTGCGGTCAGTTCCTGACGATTCACCACTTCTGTGGTAAGCACATTGAATTCCTTCTGTGCATCATGCGTCAGTTCCACGCTGAATTTTTCTTCCGAATCATATTTGTCCACTGCTGCCTGCAGCAGAGATTTCACCTCGTCCACACTGGACAGGTTAACCATGTATTCATTTACCTTCATAGTATAAGATCTGTGGGATGTCTCACGGATACTGCTCTCCAGCTCACGCTCCATGGCTGCCAGCATGGTATCTTCCCCTGTCAGTGTGCCCCACAAAGCTTCTTCGCCCACAAGCTTCAGATCTGCGTCTATAAAAATCATATCCTCGCTCTGGGAAGCGATATTTCTTCTGGCTTCCTTTAAAAGCTGTTCAGCTCTGTCCGCTTCGCCTACGGTTCCGATCTCCGTTCCGTTCAAAAATACATAAAAGTAATTTTCTCCGGTCTTCTCAAACACTGTATATCCTTTTAGGAAAAAAAGACTCACAAAAATAGTTACCAGCGTGGTTTTCACATATGTATATTTTACTCTCTTCGAGTAAGATGTCAGTTTCTTCATGGATTCCTTCTCAATCTATTGTATCTATATCAGTATGTCCACATAGGACTTTTTTATGCCGATCTGTTGTAATAACTTTGTAACATATAGATTCTATCAGCATTTATATGCCTTGTAAAGCAAGAATATCTGTTCGATTTATATGTTTTCCGCCGACGTATTCTATGCTATACTAACTATATTGGAAAAAGTTTTGCAGAGAGGAGCTGCCTATGCCGGACCGCAATCGTCTTATTTTTCATATTGATGTTAATTCCGCCTTTTTAAGCTGGACGGCACTGGAGCGTCTGGCGCAGGGAGATTCCGTGGATCTGCGCACCATTCCCGCCATTGTGGGGGGCGATACTTCCACCAGACATGGCGTCGTACTGGCCAAATCCATCCCCGCCAAGGCCTTCGGTATCACTACGGGGGAGCCTGTGGTCAACGCCCTGCGGAAATGTCCTCATCTGGTCATGGCCTCTCCGGATCATTCCATGTACCGCGAAAAAAGCCGGCTGCTCATGGAACATCTGTCGGGTATCTGCCCGGACATTGAACAGGTCAGCATTGATGAATGTTATATGGATTATTCCCCGATCGCGGCGCAGTATTCTTCTCCGGAAGCTGCCGCTGCTTACATTCGTGATTCTGTGCGGGAAAAATTTCATTTTACTGTAAATGTTGGGATTTCGGACCGAAAGGTTCTGGCCAAGATGGCTTCGGATTTTCAAAAACCGGATAAGACACATACCTTATATCAGGAAGAGATCCCGGAAAAGATGTGGCCGCTTCCCGTCTCTGCCCTGTTCACCTGCGGACACTCCAGTGCGGAAACCCTTCGGAAACTGGGGATCCTCACCATAGGTGACCTGGCGAAGACAGACCCTGTCATTTTGGAATCGCATCTCAAAAGCCACGGCCGTAGTCTGTGGAAATATGCCAATGGCATAGACGATTCCGTTGTGGCACTCGTTCCTTCCAAAGCAAAAGGGATTGGTAATTCCACCACGTTAAGCAGTGATGCTCTGACGGAAGAGGACGCACGTAAGGTATTACTGTCCCTCTGTGAATCCGTGGGGCAGCGCCTGCGCTCCTCCCATCAGCTGGCAGGCCAGATATGTACCGAGATCCGCTACAGCGATTTTCGCAATGTTTCTCACCAGATGCCCCTGGCCGTCCCTACCGCCTCTCCGGATCTGTTGTTGGAAAGTGCTGTTTCCCTATTCGACGAACTGTGGGACGGAACTCCCATCCGGCTGTTGGGTGTACGCACCTCCAAGCTGGTACCCGAGGATGAACCGGTCCAGCTCAGTCTGTTTGATTACGCCGCATCACGCTCTGAGAAACAACAGAAGCTGGATGCTGCTCTGGATGATATCCGTGCAAAATACGGAAAGGATGCTGTAAAACGTGGAAGTTTTGTTTAATGCTGTGTGGTGATGATCATATTGCATACCGCTTTCTCTTCACCGGCATTGCGGTATACATGTTTTCTGTCACATGCAAAATAGAGTGAGCTTCCCCTTTTCACATGAAAACTCTGATCGTCCAGTATAAGTTCGATCTCACCGGATACTACCGTCAGATACTCCCATGTCTGTTCTCCGTAGGATTCACTTTCCATCTGTGCTTTTCCGTCCAGTTCTCCCTGATAGATTTCAAAATTCCTGCCGGCATCAAACGGAAGCATCACATAGATCCGGTACTGGCCTTCCTTTTCCTTGAAGACCGGTGCCTCCTCCGGAGAGGGCATGACCATGATCTCTTTTCTGTCATAGATCAGCTGCTCGAAAGGCACCTTCAAACCCTCCACGATTTTTCCTATAGTGGACACCGTGGGATTGGATTTTCCCCGTTCGATCTGTCCCAGCATGCTTTTACTCACTCCGGTGCGTTCTGCCAGCATATCCAGACTCATATTTTTGGACTTACGAATTCTTTTGAGATTCAATGCTATGTTTTTATCCAACTGTGTCATACACTCACCCAGACTTTCCGCATAAAAAAAGCACCAGACGCCTGTCTGATGCTACTTCTTCGTAGTAAATAAATATTTATGTTTATGATATCCGACTTGGTGCCAAACGTCAAGTTCTTTTTTTCCGGACACTGTACCCGAAGGTGCCCAATAATTCTCCGCAGCCAAAGTAGGATCCATGAGAATACATGATCGGTTCCGCCTGTTCCAGATGGAACTTGTGGTTCTCGTCCATATATTTTTCGTCAGCATGAACAGCTACCACATCCGCCAGAAACATATCGTGAGATCCCAACGGCATGATCTGGCGTACCTTGCATTCGATGTTCACGGGACTCTCGCCGATCATCGGCGCTTTCACCACGGATGCAGGGACTGCCGTAAGCTTCATCTCTTTAAATTTATCCACATCCCGTCCACTTCTGACACCGCAGTAGTCCGTGGCGTAGACCAGTTCCTTCGTAGTCAGATTGATCACAAACTCTCCGGTCTCCTTCAGAATCGGATAGGAATATCGCTCCGGACGCACGGAGATCGATACCATGGGCGGATTGGTACATACTGTTCCCACCCAGGCCAGGGTGATAATGTTGGGATGCCCCTCCTGATCCGCCAGACTTACCATGACCGCCGGCAGCGGATATAACATATTGCCCGGCTTCCAAAGTTCTTTTCCCATAATTAACCTCGTTTTCCGTATTTCCTAGAAGATATGAAGAATACTCAATACATGCAGTACAATATCTGCCGCAGCTACCAACAGTGCAGCGATCGATACTCCCAGCACTCCGTTTAATTTACCGTTCAGGCTTTCTTTGATCTTGCCCGCGATCGCTTCGGTCTGCTTCTCATTTTCCTCCACCACAGCCGCCTGCACATTGCGGTATACCTTTACGCATTCCTTATGGACGTTCTCATCACTTCCGTCCAGTTTCTCATCCAGATGTTTGCGCAATTCCTCCAGTTCTTCCGTGTTCTGTCGGATCTCCTCCAGCTTTGTGGTATATTCCTGCTGCAGCTCCTGCAGCTTTTCCGTATTCTCCTGCTGCATCTTGCGAATGGCAGCTACGCTTTCCTCGGAAAGCTTTGTCACCTCCGGAGCAATCGTCTCGGACATCAGTGTCTCCATCGCATGATTGACTGCTCTCAGTTCCTTATTGGCCTGCTGCATCTGCGCCAGGCATTCGTCATATTCCCGCAGCTGATTCTTCAGCTGATCCATTTCCTCTGCATCCGCTGCGGAGTTGGCCTTGATCATCTCCTGGGCATTCAGCTTTTGCGCAAGTTTATCCATAAAAGTATCCATCCATTTTCCTCCAAACATATTCGTCCCTCATGTGAACCTTTTTCCGTTTCAACTGCTCCTATTTTACCATGTTTCTCCCACGGTTACAACCAGAACCCCAGGAATACTGCGTTTTCAAAGCATGTTCGTTTTTATGCAATTTGTACAATTTGTTTTTCTGTTTCTGTGCTTTTTCGTAAAATTCACCAAGTTTTCACATCGTGTTCATAATTTGTTCATAATCGATTGGTATACTTTAATTACAGTCAAGGAAGAGATAAGACTTCCGGATAACAAAGCATATAAGATAAATTTTTTCATAATAGCCCAGGCGCCGAAAGGTGTCTGGGCACTCCTCATTTTATGGGGGTTTTGCATGTCACCAGCAGAAGCTTTTGCATTATTTGGATGTTCCGCTATTTAATTGTTTTTCCTCTTCTCTCTTTTTGCTGATCGCCAGGATCTCTTCGTTCAGAGACAGCATCCTTGCATCCAGATCCGATACCATGCGCGCACATTCTACCAGTTCGTTTTTGATATTCTCCGGTGCATCTCCTTCGAATTTGTAATGAATCTTATGCTCCAGGCTGGCCCAGAAATCCATGGCTACCGTACGGATCTGTACTTCTACCTTCGTATCCACTGTACGATCCGACAAATATACAGGTATGCTTACGATCATGTGATAGCTTTTGTAACCGCTGGCCTTGGGATAAGTAATGTAATCTTTCACAGCGATCACCTTAATATCTCTCTGATCCCGGATCATGTCCGCGATCCGGTAGATATCGGACGTAAAAGAACAAATAATGCGGATTCCCGCAATGTCATTTATATACTTTACCATATTATCTATCGTAGATTCCTGTCCGTAACGTTTCAATTTCTTGACAATACTTTCAGGTGTCTTGATCCGTGCCTTAATATGTTCGATCGGATTGTACTGATGTACATGCTGGAATTCATCATTCAGGATCTGCATTTTCGTCTCCATCTGACGCAGCGCCGCACTGTATACCAGCGTAACCTCCTTCCAGCTATCGATTCCATCCCCATTTTCAACCTTAAACTCCATATTCCCTCTCAATCTCTTCTGTCACAGAAGACTCTGCGACCATTTTGTCATATTTCTTACTTCTATAGACGCTTTTTCGTCACGAAAATTCCGTATTCGTAAATGTACTTATGATAATTATAGCATACCTCCTTTTAAAAATGTATAATTTTAACAAAACCTTTATCATTTTTTAAGATTGATTGGGCAGTTTTATTGCTTTTTACTTGCAGGTAATTCTTCTTGCGATTATAATCTATAAGCAAAGAATCCTTTGTACCACCATTTCTTAATGATAAGTTTATAAGGAGATTTTCCATGTTTCGTCTGTGGGCTAAAATATTTCAAAATAATCATATGCTGAAGGATATTTGTATCGAGGACGGCAGCAATGATACCCGTACCCATAAAGTTTTTCACTCTCTGGACGAAGTCTGCCATCAGTTTGATCTTGGTACGCCCATCTGGCTGGATCTGAACATTTCTGATTTCAAACGGCATAACAAGACCCGTTTTACCCAGGACAGTTTTGTGGAATCTATTGATTTCGACTATCTGGAAATACAGGTAATCGAAGAAGACTGATAATTGCTATTGACTTTTCCTTTTTTCTGCGGTAGTATTTGCTTTGTTAGATGTAGTATTGAATACTACGTGTAGAAGTTTACAGAAGCATGTGTTGTTATTCTAATGAATAATACATCTGTTTTGCGGATAGAATGTTCTAAAAAGGAGGAGTATATTATGCAGATCACAATCAGAGAACCCGGAAGTGCCATTACACATTTTATTGCCATGATGATGGCTGTTTTCGCAACTGTTCCGCTGTTAGTCAAAGCCGGAATCCAATCCGGATGGGAAAATTTCCTGGCGATGGCGATCTTTATGGGAAGTATGATCCTGT
>OHDT01000966.1_pt1 | contig 12927 bp, 13 predicted proteins | sample 1567061 | NCBI WGS metagenome assembly OHDT01 (sample SAMEA3879506, study PRJEB24766) | human gut metagenome | biome: human-associated habitat; feature: feces | place: USA | collected 1985/1987
TGCTTGAAACTATCGTGGGTAGTATTCAGGACGAATATGATGATGAAACGGAGGAGATACAGAAAGTATCTTCTGATTGCTATGATATGGTAGGCACAGCGGCGTTTGACGACGTTATGGAGGCTCTTGGCAAGGAGTATCACGGCGAGGTGGATTATGACACTATAGGCGGATTCGTTATGGACCTGCTGGGCCATGTGCCTGAGGATAACGAAAAGGTGACAGTGCATTGGGAAAACGTTGAGTTTAAGGTGCTGTCGATACATGAAAAGAAAATAGAACGGCTCAGGGCTGTGATAAAAAGAGATAATGAAGAGATCACGGACTAAGGGCTGAAAGATACAGACAGAATTTTGTGTAAAAATCGAGGACAAAAATTGAAAAAAAAGAAAATGGTCGCCGCACTCACAGCGGCAGTGCTTATCTGCACATCGGGGTGCAGCTTAGGCGGAACGGGAGAGAAAAATAAAAACCGTTCAAAAAATACTTTTGTGAACACTCATGCGTATGTTGAAGCCAGTTCGGAAAGACATACTGAAACAGGGCTTGACAGCAGAAATGAGAGTTTTACGGCACTTGAGATACCTGACACGGCAGAGTATATCGCCGATTTTCTTTGTACTGACGAAAAACGTGTGTTTTCACAGCTTTACAAAGGGCTGAGCGGATTTGAAAGCTCTGTGGATTTGGCTGAGGGAGTTATAAGCAAGGACGATATCGGTGCGTTTATCTCCATGCTTACTTCGGCTTGTCCTTATATCGACTATATGGGTTCACAGTATACTATCTGCATTGACGGAGATGGATATGTGACATCTGTGGAGGTCACATATGACAAGACCGCTGAGGAAGCGCAGGCTGAGAAAGAAAAGCTGGATAAAAAGGTCGGGGAGATACTTGCAGGCATTGAGCAGGGCTGGTCGGATTATGACAAGGTGCTGTATTTCCATGACAGCATAATTCTTGAGTGTAACTATGACGATACAGCAAAAAATTGCTATTCTGCATATGGCTGTCTTGTAGAGGGCAAGGCTGTGTGCGAGGGGTATGCAAAGGCAATGCAGATACTTTGTTCCAAGGCGGGTATAAAGTGCATACCTGTGGCAGGCAAAGCCTATGACGGCGGAGCTGTTCAGCCACATTTATGGAACAAGGTCATGATAGACGGTGAATGGACGAACGTTGACCTCACTTGGGACGATCCTGTGACAGATGCAGGGGAGGACTATATCCGCTATGACTATTTTGGCATCACTGACGCCGAGTGTGCAAAAGACCATACAGCGGACGACAACAAGTTTTTGAACTATCCTGAGGCATTTTCCTCGGGGGCAAATTATTACAGAAGAAACGGTCTGTATGCTCAAAGCGGTGATGATGTCGTTCAGATGATGTGCCGTTCTGTGGCGGAGGCAATGGCTGACAGTGGATATGCAAGGCTAAAATGTGCTGACAGTGAAATGTATGACAAGGCTGTGGATACTCTCTTTGATGAGAATAGTGGTGTTATCTTTGACGTGCTGAGGCGTGCATACAGTCAGGCTGGTGGAGATTGGTCTACCTCGAAATATGCGGTCATAAAAAATGACGAACTGTGTACTGTCACGATAATACTTTACAAAAATGAATAATTTTCTCAAAAGCAAAAAATATGCTCAAATGTGTTGAAATTTGCGGCACTTTGTGATATAATGAATGTATTAGTGCGATAAAATATGATATTTTGGATATATCTTGGAAAGGAATGTTATTTTTAGTATGAGCAGTGCTACTAAGCAGAAGTCATCAGCAGGCAAGAACGTGCTGATATTCTTTATTGTTTTTATTATTCTGGAAATGCTTATAGTTGTGGGAGTGGGACGTGTTTTCAAAAACAAGAACGTTACACCGAGCATTGCAGGCTACAGCCTGTACATAATGAATGGTGACGGCATGGGTGACAGAGTTCCTAATGGCGCACTTGTTATCACATCGAACATGACCCCTAGCACAGACAAGATAGGCGAGGCAGTTGTGTGCGAGAACGTGCCTGATATTGGAACAAGCGTGTTCTGGCTTTATGACATCACTTCAACTGACGATAACAACGGCGTTGTTTACACTGTTTATCAGGAAAAAGACCCTGCAAAGCTTTATGAGATAAGCTCAAAGAACGTTGTGGGCGTAGCTTCTACATATTACATGACAGCAGGCAAGGTGCTTACGTTTATGTCGTCAACATTCGGTATGATAGTGTGCGCTGTTGTTCCTATATTCCTGCTCGTTGTTATCGAGCTTATAATTGCTATAGCTACTCATTCTTCAGATGATGAGGAAGAGGACGATGACGAGCAAGAACCTGCAGAGAGCGTTACTCTTGACGATTTCCTGTTCGGCGGCGAGAACGAGGGCGAGCAGATCGCAAAACATCGCAAGCACGTTGACGACGAGATAGCTTCTCACCACAAGGCTGAGCCTGAGGGTGAAGAGAAGGCTGAAACGGAGGAAGTTATCGAGGAAGTAGAAGAGGTCGAGGAAACTATATTTGAAAGACCTGCGGAAAAGGAAGAGCGTGCTGAGATAGACCGTTCTTACTACGAGAGAGCTTCACAGCTTCTTGACGAGGCAGCTTCAACTGAGGGTACTGTAGCCCCTGAGCCTGAGAAAAAGCCTGTGCAGGCAAAACCTGCGGCAAAGCCTGCACAGCAGACAAAGACAGCGTCAGCTTCCTTGGAGGAACTTATGAAGCTTATGGAGCAGGAGCAGGAAAAGCTCAAAAAACAGCTTGATAAAAAATAATTCTTGAAAAAATTTTATCCGTCGGGCGTGTGGCTCGGCGGATTTTTTTGGGGGGCAGCCTGATAAAAAAAGCCCATTTCAAGGCAAAAAAGTGCGGCTTTGATGTTGTAAATGCACATAAGTTTTTAAAAATATCGGACTAGCATTGTAAAATGATACAAAACATAAAAAATATCAAAAAAAGTGTTGACAAACAGGGTGGGATAGTGTATAATAGATACTGTTGTGAGGGACACAACAAAACAAAGTCCTGAAGACAACAAACCAGCTAAAAGGGAGCATAGCTCAGCTGGGAGAGCATCTGCCTTACAAGCAGAGGGTCACAGGTTCGAGCCCTGTTGTTCCCACCATAAATTCGGCCAGGTAGTTCAGCTGGTTAGAACGCCGGCCTGTCACGCCGGAGGTCGAGGGTTCGAACCCCTTCCTGGTCGCCATTTGCTGCTGTAGCTCAGTAGGTAGAGCGCATCCTTGGTAAGGATGAGGTCGGCAGTTCGAATCTGCCCAGCAGCTCCAAAAAAGCATTGAAAACTTCGGTTTTCGATGCTTTTTGTTGCAAAAATGCTGAAAAATGTGTGGGTCAAAATGTGGGTCAACTGCCTGACCCACACCGTGACCCACACGCGAAAATGTGCGGATAGGTTCAAAGAGTACCGGAGAGGAGGTTTTGCCCCCTCTCCGGTATTTCGCATCCTTTTTCTGCTTACATGACCTGCGCCATGAAGCTGCCCATCGTTTGTGCAGCTTCATCCTGCTTCTGCCTTGTGGCGTGGGTGTAGGTTCGCAGGGTAAAGCCTGCATCGTAGTGCCCCAGCATACTGCTGACGGTTTTGACGTCCACCCCATTTTGCAGTGCCAGCGTTGCGAAGGTGTGTCTGAGGTCGTGAAATCTGATGTGCGGCAGCCCGGCGTCCTTCAGGATCTTCTTGTGCAGATTTACGACAGAGTCTGGGTAGTACATCTCACCAGTTACCGGCGAGGGGAACATGTAGGGATTCTCGGGATGCTTGCCGTGTTCCGCTATCAGCAGGTCAACAGCCTCTTGCGGTATGCTGACCTTGCGGACTGAAGTCTCTGTTTTGGGGCGGGAGAGCGTCAGTTCGCCATTGGGATTCTTTATATACTGTTTGCTGACGGAGATGGTTTTGTTTTGGGTGTCGAGGTCACTCCAGAGAAGCGCTGTGATCTCGCCTTTCCGCAAGCCCGTGACCAGCTCCAGATAGAACATGGGGAGCAGTCCTCTCCTGTCAGCGGCTTCCAGATAATCCTTGATGTGCTCAGGCGGAAGAATCTGCATTTCGATTTTTTGCACCTTCGGCGCGATGCAGTCCTCGGTCGGGTTCCGCAGGATCAGGCGCTCCTTGACTGCCCGTTCCAAGGCGCTATGCAGCATGAGATGCAGACTCCGAACTGTGGTACTGCTGAGTCCAGGGTTGCCGTGACCGCTCTTGCGGTCGATGCGACCGTTTTCCATCAGATCCTTGTAGAGCTTTTGTAAATCGCGCGAGGTCAGTTTGGTGAGCTTGATATTGCCGATGCGGGGAATCGTGTATTGCTCGACCATCAGTTGGTAGCGGTTTGCTGTTGAGATGCGGATATTCGGCTTTGCGTAGATCTCATACCAGCTCCGCAGCCAAGTTGCTACCGTGTACTCATCAGCGCGGCTGACATCGATTCCTCTGGCAGCCTCCATTGCGGCACTGAGCTTCGCCTTGCATTCTGCCTGTGTCTTACCAAGTACATTTTTGATGATACGCTTTCCGGTCTCGGGATGATAGCCTGCGGTGTAGCGACCCTCCCAGCGCCCGTCTGCGCGTTTGCGGATGTTGCCCTCGCCGTTGGCGCGTTTCTTTGCCATGAGCATCGCTCCTTTCTTTGGTAGCCACAGCACATATCACACCTTGCGCCGGAAAGCTACTGATTCTTCCAAAGAAATCGAAATATTTTTAAAAATGCTTTTATTGATTCCAGCAGCGCAAAATGTACACGAGTTTTGAACTGCCTTTAGCGATTGTTAGGTCAACGGAGTGCCATTGTAAATCATTTGAAAATGTGTTATCTTCTTCGCAGAAGTGTCCATACAGAATTCTACATTTTTCACGCAAAGGGGCTTTTTATGGGTAAGGTCAAATCTTGGTGTCGCGCCAATGCCATGCTGGTCATTTCATTACTGGCCGCAGTTGTAACGGCATTTTTTGTTCCGCCTGATAGGGACTACTTAGGTTATTATGACCTCAAGACGCTTGCTTGCCTGTTTTGTGTGCTGGCAGTGGTGGGTGCTTTGCGGGATCTGCATATCTTTTCCGCTCTTTCCCAGCGGATGGTACACACCTTTTCCACTGTCCGGGGCGTGTGTACGGCGCCGGTGGTTATCACCATGTTCGGCTCTATGCTCCTGACCAATGATACCGCCTTGTTGACTTTTCTGCCACTGGGCTGGTTTGTGCTTTCCTCTACCGGTCAGGAAAAGCACGCCGCGCTTTTGCTCATTCTGCAAAACTGCGCCGCCAACCTCTGCGGAATGATCACGCCCTTCGGCAATCCGCAGAATCTCTATCTTTTCAGCTATTACGGTCTTTCTACGAAAACGTTCTTTTCGGCAATGCTGCCGCCATTCATCCTGTCTACTGTTCTCATTCTCCTGTGTTGCTTAGTGTTTCCAAAAGAACAGCTTTCCGTGCCGGAAGCACAGGTCACGGTAGACTCATGCCGAGCCGTTATCTATGGTGGACTATTCTGTTTAGCCGTTGCCATGGTGCTGCGGCTGGTACCCTATGTCCTTGGTTTGACGGTCATTGTTCTGGCGCTCTGGTTTTTGGATCGGCACGCACTAAAAACCGTGGACTGGGGACTGCTGGCCACCTTCGCCGCGTTCTTCACCTTTTCCGGCAACCTTGCTCGAATGGAAGCTGTCCACATACTGTTCGCTCGCCTTTTGTCCCACGGGACCATGCTGGTCTCCGCGCTTACCTGCCAGATCATCAGCAATGTTCCTGCCGCCATTTTACTCAGCCGCTTCACGCAGGATGCCTGCGGGCTTCTGGTTGGCGTCAATGTGGGCGGCGCAGGAACGCTGGTGGCTTCTCTGGCGAGCCTCATTACCTTTCGGGAATATACTCACCATGTTCCTAATGGTGGAAAACAGTTCCTTTTTCTTTTTTCTGGGATCAGCTTTGCCTTTTTGACGATTCTTCTGGCTGCCATGTCCTTCCTGAACGGATGAGTCTTTATTGCCAGCATCTTTGGGAAAAATCCTTAAATAATTGTGTTGATGTAAGCTGTATGTCGATTAATAACCCATTCTAACGCACTTTCGTTTTCGCGCTTCACTTCTTTAAGGATTCCTGTTCATCCACAGCTTCGCCCTCTTTCGGATATCCATTTAACGACCCGTCATCTTTAATATTGTGGAACACGGTCATTTGGTTTCATAATTTTTCTTTTTTGCAGACGCCGCTTTTACTGCGCTCCAGCAGCGTCATGCCCCATTTTTGCTCCAGATCGGCGAGCATCTTTGATGGAGGACTGCACATAATCTATCTCCCATGCTGTGCACATCCAACGCTCCCGATGCTGTACCATGCGTTCCCTCTTTCATGGGCCGCGACGATTTTGCTGGTGAACCTCGGCAGCTTGCTGATTCTCCGTTTTCGGAGCCGCTGAAAAAATGACACCGCACGGCAGAAATAACTCTGCCGTGCGGTGCGTTTTTACTTTAATTTGGTTCGTCAGGCATGGGGGACGAGCGCGCCCTTCCGGCTCGAGCGGATGAGCATGCCGATCGCAAAGCCGACGAGTGCAGGCAGCAGCCAGCCGAGGTTCTTGTCGAACAACGGCAGATATTTTTCCGCAAAGACGATAGGCACATCGAGGCGGAGCGAAGTCTGCACCGACGCGGGCAGCGTCTTCATGCAGTCGAAAATAGCGGCTGCCCATGTACCGATCATCGTTGCGACATACACGGCACGGTCATGAGCGAAGAACTTGCCGACAAAGGCAAGCAGGATAAGCGCAATGGCCGGGGGATAGATGAGCATGAGCATCGGGACGGAATACTCGATGATGGCACTCAGTCCAATGTTGGAAACGGCAAACGAAAACACCGTGAAGAGGATCGCCCAGGTGCGGTAGGAAATTTTGCCGTTCGTCATCTTGACAAACGTCTCCGAGCAGGCCGTGACAAGGCCGATGGAGGTCTTGAGGCAGGCGAACGTGATCGTGACGGCCAGAATCAGCTGACCGACGGAGCCAAAATAATGGCCCGCGATCTGTGTCAGGGCAATACCGCCGTTGGCGGAGGTCTCGAAGAGACCTCTGGACTGCGTGAGGGCGATGCCGCCATTTTCGGACAGCTCGAAAATGCCTCTCGACTGCGCGCCGACCAGAATGGACAGCACGTAGATCAGCGCCATCAGCGCACCGGCAAGAAGACCGGAGGAGAGCACGTCCTCGGCGATGATGTCGTCGTTGTTGACACCCATGCGGCGAATGACGTCGATGACCACGATGCCGAAGGCGAGACCGGCGATGGCGTCCATCGTGCCGTAGCCCTCAATGAGCGCGGGAAAGAAGGAACCGTTCTGATAGGCCTCCGTCGGCTCGACCGAGGAGATCGCTGCGCCGGGGGAGAGCAGCGCCGCGATGATCAGCACTGCGAAGAAGAACAGGAAGAGCGGATTGATGATCTTGCCGATCCAGAGGGTGATCTTACCGGGGCGCAGCGAGAAGAACAGCACGAAGGCGAAGAACGCCGCCGAAAAGACAAGCAGATACAGCCACTCCGGCGAATCCGCGCCCAGCAGGGGCGTGATGCCGGTTGTGAACGAAACGGTCGCGCATCTCGGGATGGCGAAGAGCGGGCCGATGGTCAGGTACAGAAGGCAGGTAAAGAAAATGCCGTAGCCCTTGCCGACCTTGCTCGAGAGCGTCTGCAGGCCGTCGGAATGCGTGATGCCGATGGCGGCGACGCCGAAGATGGGGATGCCAACCGCCGTGATGATAAAGCCGATCATGGCGACGACCGCGTTGCGGCCGGCCATCTGGCCGAGATGTACGGGGAAGATCAGGTTGCCCGCGCCGAAGAACATTCCAAACAGCGTTCCGGCCACCAGAATTTTCTGCCGGAAGGTCAATTTTTTAGTAGTCATGGGATAATCAACTCCTTTGTGTTGAAAATATTACACCCTGCACTTGAAAAAGAGAAACGCTCGGTTATAATAGGTATATTACAAATCAAAATACCCTTTATAGGAGTGGGGATATGGACAGCAAAAAATTTGAAATTCTGATGACCGCCGTCAACCTCGGCAGCTTTTCCAAAGCGTCTGAGGTCGTGGGCTACACACAGTCGGGGCTGACGCACCTCATCAACGGTCTGGAGCGCGAGATCGGCATGAAGCTCATCCGGCGCGACCACAGCGGTATTTCGCTGACAGAGGACGGGGAGGCGCTGCTGCCCGCGATCCGCGAATACCTCAGCGCGACGGCGAAGCTCGAAAACCAGATCGAGACCATCACGCAAAAGAGGACGGCGACGATCCGAATCGCCGCTTATGCGAGCCTTGCCATGCACTGGATGCCGGAAATTCTGTACCGCTTCCGCCGCGTGTGTCCGGAGACCGACGTGGATCTTCGCATGGTGGACCACGAGCTCGAACCCTTTGAGCTGCTCGAGGAGGGGCGCACGGACGTCATCTTTGCCGCGCGGCAGAGCCACATCAACTGCGACTGGACACCGCTCTACTACGACGCGATGTACGCCATCCTGCCGGAGGACTATCCCACCGGCAGCGAAGAGACCTTCCCCATCGAGGAATTCGACGGAAAAGAATTCCTGATGCCCTACGGGCGCTTCGACATCGACGTGAACGCTGCGCTGAGTCCCAAAAAGGTGAAGCCGAATATCCGCCCCTGCCATGTGGACGATGAAACGGTCATCCGCATGGTCAGCAAGGGACTTGGCATCACAATGATGACGGAGATCATGATGCGCGGGCGGACGCACGGCGTAAAGACGCTGCCGGTCAGCCCGAAAACGGGACGGGAGCTCGGCATCGGTATGCACCTGAGCAAGAACACGCCAGAGGAAATTCTGCGTCTGCGCGAGTGCGTGCTTGATTTCACGCGCGAGCTGATGTGAAAATTTCCCATCCGCGATTTAGAAACGGCTGCCCCATCAAAAAAGTAAAGCAGGGTGCTTGCCTAAAAGGCAAGCGCCCTGCTTTGTCGATTTTGGGAATGGTCTTATCCTTCGATTTTTGCCGAAGCCGCGCCATCACTCTTTTGCAGATGCGCATAGCGGCGCGAGGGGCGGAAGTACAGCACCGCTGCCAGCATTAGAAGCGCCGTGGTCGCAAGGCTGATGGGGAAGACCAGCATGATGTTCATAAACGTCTTGTACTGCGGGAAGACCCAGCGCAGCCAGCTCAGGCGGACGCCGCAGACGCCCAGCATCGTCAAAACGGCGGGCGGCAGTGAAATTTCAAAGCCGCGCAGGTAGCCGGAAAGCACCTCGTAGCAAAGGCTGAACAGGTGCGACGGCATGATCAGCATGAGGCGAATATAGCCCGTCTCTACCACCTGCGGGTCGCCGTTGAAGATGGTGAGCAGCGACTTTCCGAAAAAGAGGATCAGAGCGATGGCGACGCCGAGGCTGATGATGCCCTCGAGAAGACACAGCAGCAGCGTTTTCTTGCAGCGCTTGATCTCGCCCGCGCCAAAGTTCTGTCCGACGAATGTCGTGCAGGCCTGCGAGAAGGAGTTGAGGATATCGTAGGTGATGACCTCAATGTTGTAGGCTGCGCTCGACGCCGCCATGACGACCGTGCCGAGGCTGTTGATCGCGCCCTGAATGACGATATTCGCGATGGAGAACATCGCGCTCTGCACACCCGCAGGAACGCCGATGCGCAGAATTTGCTTGAGGCACAGCCCGTCGATGCGCAGCTTTTTCGGCTCAAGGCGGATGACCTTGTCCGTTTTGAGCAGGAAGACCCACAAGATCGCCGCGCTGACCGCGTTCGACAGCACCGTTGCGATCGCGACGCCGTCCACGCTCATGTGGAGTGCGGCCACGAAAAAGAGATTCAGGATCACGTTCAGAACGCCGGAGGCCGTCAGCGCGATCAGCGGAATTTTCGTCTCGCCCACGCTGCGGAAGACCGCCGCCTCAAAGTTGTAGAGCAGGATCACCGGCAGGCCCGCAAGATAGATGCGCAGGTATAGCAGCGCCAGCGGGAACACATCGTCCGGCACATTCAGCTGATTCAGCAGCGGAACGGCGAACAGCTCACCGATGATCGCCGCGATCAAACCGCCCAGCACCGCCACGACGATGGAGGTGTGCACCGCGTGGTGCACCATCGTGTCGTTCTTTTCGCCGATGGCGTGCGCGATCGTCACGTTCGCGCCCAGCGCGATGCCGATGAACAGGTTGACGATCAGGCTGATGATCGAGCTGTTTGTGCCGACGGCCGCGACCGCCACAGTGCGGAGCTCGCCGGTAAAGTTGCCGATGACGGCGATGTCTGCGGCGTTGAACAGCTGGCTCAAAATCGCCGTGGCCGCCACCGGAACGGCAAAGCGCGGGATCTTATCCCAGAGCGTCCCGTGGAGCATATCCAATGATCTTTTCTGCGATGCAGCTTTCAACTCTACCGCCCCTTTCCGCAATTTGTATGGCCTATGATATCACGCTTCGGGCCAAATGCAAGAGGCAGAAAGGCCAAAAATGGCGACGTCCTGCCGCCACGGAAACACCAGATGTTACAGGCATTCCTGCAAAATTTCGCAAATTTCATCACGGGTCAGCTTCTTGCAGCAGCCAGCGGTGATGTTGGTAGAATCCGCCACGGCGCGGAAGTCGGTGTCGGCGGGGATGCCAAGCTCTGCAAAGCTGGTCGGCAGACCGATTTCCTTAATAAACGCGGCCAGCGCGTCGATACCGGCGGCAGCAGTCTCCTCGTCGCTGCCCTTGGGCGCAATGCCCCAGACGTTCTGCGCCCAGCGGGTGAACCGCGCCGTGCCGGATTTGTAGATGTGGCGGTACAGGACAGGGTGGATGACCGCCAGCCCCGCGCCGTGGTTGCAGTCGGTGTAAGCGCCGAGCTGATGCTGGATCTGATGCGCCTGAAAATCCGTGACCTTGCCGATCTTCAGCACGCCGTTCTCTGCCATGGCGGACGCCCGCGCCAGCTTTGCGCCCTCCTGCACCCTGGCATAAGTGGAGTTGGACATGATACCGGAGAACTCCACGATGCGCTTGCCTGCGGCATTCAGGATACCCATGATCTCATCGTACACGCCGTTGTGCTTGATGGAACCGCCGCCATAGGCCAGCATGACGGTTTCGCCGTAGTTCCCCAGCAGACAGCCAAGATACTCCTTGACACCGCCCTTGCCGAAATACACCTTGGTCTTGTTTTCAAAAATAAAGTTGTTCATAAAAACGCATCCTTTCTGAATGTTATTTCTTCATTTGCTGTTCCCAAAAGGAAACGGCATCATTGATCCAGCCTTCGGCGCTGGTTCCAGTCCCAAGTCCAAAGCCGTGACCCAGACCGGAATACACATGAAACTCCGTATCGATCCCGGCCTGCTGCATGGCTTCGAGTCGCGCCTGCATGACCCGCCAGTTGGCGATGCCGTCCCTGTCACCGACACAGGCATAGGTGGGCGGATCGCTTTCGAAATACTCGCTCAGTCCCGTGTACTGCATGATGACCGCACCGGGACGGGGCAGATCGCCGCCGCCAAAGGCTTCTGCACCGTAAGACCCAAGCCACGCCGCCATTCGCGCTCCTGCCGAGCCGCCCCATAGGGAGTAGCAATCGGTGTCCACTTCCAGTTCGTCCGCATGGTCAAAGATGAAGCGGATGGCTCTTGCCAAGTCCTCGCAGGCGGTCTGTGCGCCGGGGCGATAAATGAGAGCGAAGGCGTTGTAGCCCTTTTTGGAAAGCTCCAGCGCATGAGGGAAGCTGTCCTGCATGGCCCCCACATAGGCAAAGGCACCGCCTGCATTGCAGATGGCGAACTTCTCGCCGGGGATTCCCTTGAAGAAAAACAATCCTGTATCTTCTTTGGCAGGGTCAGCCGCCTTTTCCTCGTCGGTGTAGATGTCATAGAAGATGGTTTGACCGTCCGCTGCCCGCTCTCGCAGGGTGTTCACGATCTCCACCGTTTCGTCTGGATCAATATGGCTGTAGTAGGTCAGTTGAAGTTCTTCCAGAGTGTCGCCGCTGTAATAGGCATCCTCTACAGGGAACAGCAACCGTCCGTAAGAACCGAATATTGGAGCATTCTTCACATCTTTGATTTTGCTTTCCCTTGTAAATGCTGCTGTTTGGGGTAGAGTGGTTTCCGTAGGTTCCTGCGGTTCACGAGCGCCGCAACCGCTCAGCAGAAGCGCCGTACAAAACAGCAGCGCAGAGAAACATCCAAGCTTCATATCATCATCTGCCTTTTCCTGAACTTCTGCCTATAGTATGAACAAAGCGAGACTTCAAGAGAAGTCTCGCTTTGTTCATCAGTATATACCTTTGGGTTATAATCAGCCGTACAGTTCTTTTCTGACGGCCTTCGCCGCATCCAGAAACCGCCGTACCGTAGGCGTCGGCTCCGGGGAATGGAGGATGCCGTAGGGGATGTTGTGTTCCCATTCGACAGGAATGACCTTTAGAAGCGGATGGACATTCGCCCAGCCGGGAATCGCCAGCAGCACATCGTTGGTGTTCTCGCAGCGGTTGAACACGTCCATGCTGTAAAAATCAAAATCCACAATGTGAATTTGCGGGTGGTGCTGCCACAGATCGTCCCGAAGCTGATCGACATAGTGGCTCCAGCCGCGGTGCATCAGCAGCAGATTCTCCCCATAGAGGTCAGAAACTTGCAGCTTGTCTTTGTCCGCCAGCCGGTGGTGGATGGAGACTGCACAGCAGAAGCGCCCCCGCGTCAGCTCCAACCCGGCACAGCCCCGCAGGTGCAGCATGGTCTCATCAAAAATACCGCCTACAATATCAATGTTTTTGCCGAGATTGGCAAGAATTTCCCGCGCATTTTCCGGCGTGTTCTCAAAGGGCACGATCTGGAATTTAATATCGGGGTGCAATGCTTGCACTCTCGACCAGAGATCCATCAAAAGCTGTGCGGGCGTCA
>OHDT01000991.1_pt1 | contig 12631 bp, 7 predicted proteins | sample 1567061 | NCBI WGS metagenome assembly OHDT01 (sample SAMEA3879506, study PRJEB24766) | human gut metagenome | biome: human-associated habitat; feature: feces | place: USA | collected 1985/1987
TTTTTTTGCTTTTTAATTATTTTTTGAAAAATCCTTTTTTCTTTTCAGGCTGTTCGATAGAACCGCCGCGTACGCTTTTGATCTCTGTTATGTAGAGTCCGCTTACAACCGCTTTGACTTCTTTTTTCACCGGAAGAACTTCAAACACTTTGTTCTCGCACATAAGAGTCATGATCTTTGCGCCGATCTTTGCTTTTACGACCGGAACTTTTGTACGGCGAAGATACTTCGGCGTATTGTCTACGACCATCTGCGGAAGTCCCGCTTCTTTTAATCTTAGTTTCTTTTTATTGATGAGCATGCTGACAACTTGTGCCGCCGCTGCCATCTGCTCCTGCTGTTCCGCCTGTTTTTTCTCGGCCTTCTTTCCGAAAATGTAAAGACCGACGAGCACCCCGATCAATATCACGAGAATGACGATCATCACAATGGTGAATGTACTCATGACAACTCCTCCTAAATCCTACTGTATAATGTTATTTTCCGCATTTACGCAAATATCATTGTAACATTGTTTTTTGTGTAGTGCAAGTAAAAAGGGGTTTACTTTTGAGTAGGTGAACGAGTATACTGTTATAGTACATGAAAGTACATAAAAAGGAGTTATATTATTTATGGCAGAAATGATTTGGAACGCAGCGGTGAGTGTCTATAATTTTATTATGGATAATATTGTTCTGATCAATATTTTCCTTGCGCTGGTCATCGTCTTTTTTCAGCGCAGATCCCCGCAGACTGTTTGGACATGGCTGCTTTTGCTTTATTTTATACCGATCCTCGGATTTGTTATGTATTTGATCATCGGACAGGATTTCCACAAGAGCAGGATGTTTAAAGCAAAAGAGATCGAAGGTGAACTAAAATATGCAGTCCGGCGGCAGGAGGAGACGATTTATTATAAACGGCTTCGCATGGCGAATCCGGAGATGTCAAGGTTTAAAGATCTGATTCTTTATAATCTGGAAGCCGGGGAAGCGGTTCTGACAGATAATAACGATATTCGCGTTTATACGGACGGAAAAGAGAAGTTCCGTGCGCTTATAGAAGAGATGAAGCAGGCGAAGAGATATATCCACATGCAGTATTACATTATCCGCAACGATGAATTGTGGCAGGAAGTAGAGAAGGTACTTATTCAAAAAGCGAGAGAAGGCGTGGAAGTTCGTGTCCTTTTTGACAGTATGGGATGCAGAACGATGAAAAACCGTGACTGGGAGCGCCTCGAAAAAGAAGGAATTCAAGTTGCGGAATTCTTCCCGGCGCTGCTTGGGCAGCTGCAGCTTCGTGTGAATTACCGGAATCACAGAAAAATCGTTGTTATTGACGGAAGAGTCGGTTTTGTAGGAGGATTTAACGTCGGAAGAGAGTATCTCGGACGGGATAAGAAATTCGGTTATTGGCGGGATACCCATCTGTGTATCGAAGGCGCGGCGGTAACGTCGCTGGCAGTCCGGTTTGTTCTCGATTGGAATTATGCGGCGAAAGAAAACTTGTTTTTAGAAGATTCATTGTTTGAAATTCCGCAATATACGAGAAACGGAAGAGATCCGGTGCAGATCATATCAAGCGGACCGGACTCGAAAACGAAGATGATCCACGACAATTACTTACGACTTATTCATAGGGCACAGGATCATGTCTATATCCAGACGCCGTACTTTATACCGGACGATTCGATCTTGGACGCTTTGAAAATCGCCGCAAAATCAGGCGTTGATGTGCGGATCATGATACCGTGCAAGCCGGATCATCCGTTTGTTTACTGGGCGACTTACTCTTATATCGGAGAGATGGTTGCCGCCGGAGCAAAATGCTATGTGTACAACAACGGATTTCTTCACGCTAAGACATTGAGTATCGACGGCATGGTCGCATGTGTCGGAACGGCAAATATGGACTTTCGGAGTTTTGGGTTGAATTTTGAGGTGAACGCAGTGATTTACAGCGAGCGTACAGTACAAAGATTGGAACGTGCGTTTGAAAACGATATGACGCTGTGTACGCAGGTGACAAGGAAAGTATATGATGAAAGAGGACTTGTCATAAAAGCGAAAGAACAGTTTTCGCGCTTGCTTTCCCCGCTTTTGTAAAAGGATGATAAAGGAAAGATCAGGCGTATATAGATGGAACTCGTACGTGAAAATCAAAAAAAACGTACGGCAAATATGCATGCAGTAAAAATAAATATAAATAAAAGACGCGTATAAAACGCGGACAAAAAAGGAGATTATTATGAAAAAAAGAATTGTATCAATGATGCTTGCGGCAATGGTGGCTCTTTCCGTTGTAGGATGCGGAAGTAAAACATTGTCAAACGACTATGTAACGGTAAAGCAGTATAAAGGTCTTGAAGTTGCACAGGTAGAAAAGGTTGAAGTGACAGATGAGCAGGTTGAGCAGTCTGTTCAGGCAAACTTAAATGCGGCGGCAGAAAAAGAGCCGATCAAAGATCGTGCGGCGGAAAAAGGCGATTGGGTAAACATTGACTATACAGGATATATCGATGATGTGGCATTTGAAGGGGGAACAGCGACGGGATCCGATCTGGAGCTCGGAAGCGGAAGCTTTATCGGAGCAGAGGGCGGTTATGCCGGATTTGAAGATCAGATCATCGGACACAGTACAGGAGAAGAATTCGATATAGAAGTGAAGTTTTCGGATTCTTATCCGGGAACAGATGTGGCAGGAAAAGTTGCACGTTTCCACATCGTATTGAATGAAATTTACAAACAAAACATTCCGGAATTGACAGACGAGTGGGTGGCAAGCAACAGCAAGACGGCAAAAACAGCGGACGAATACCGCAAAGAAGTCCGTAAACAGATTGAAAGCAGCGCGGAGACAGCAAATGAGACAACATTAAAATCAGAGATCCAGGAAGCGCTTCTCGAAGAGATCGATGTGAAAAAATATCCGAAAGACGCTGTGGAAGAACAGAAAAAGCAGATGACAGATTACTATACACAGATGGCAGGATTATACGGAATTGAATTGTCTGAGTTCATCACGACATATCTGCAGATGACAGAAGATGAGTTTAATTCAAAAGTAAAAGAAAGCGCACAGCAGACAGCGGCGTTTGACGAGGCAATTAAACTGATCGCGGAAAAGCAGAAACTTGAGCCGTCAGAAAAAGAATACAAAGAAAAATTCAAAGAATATGCAGAGCAGGCGGGAGCCGATGTGGATGCTTATGTAGAACAGGTTGGAGAAGATGTGCTGAAAGCTGCGATTTTAAGAGACGCTGTGCTTGATTACCTTGTGGATAATTGTGTTCAGGTAGAAAATTCAGACAGTGATGCCGACAGTAATTCAAATAACAAGGAAGACAGCAGTAAATAAGATCTGTGCCGGATGCCGGTAAATGAGATATGTGAAGGCAGGACATGCGCTGCCTGAACCGGATGTGGATCGGGCAGTGTAAAAGCAAAAGAAAGTATTCAGGGAAAAGGAGACAGAGGCAATGAAAATGGAAAACGAACGGCTCTGTATTGAGATTTCAGAGCATGGGGCTGAGGTTACCCGTATATATGATAAAAAGAAAGAGACGGAACTTCTGTGGGAGGGAAATCCCACGTATTGGAAAAGACATTCCCCGATCCTTTTCCCGAACGTAGGAAAAACCTATAAAAATAAAGTAAAGATTAACGGAATATCTTATCCGACGTCAGGACACGGATTCGCAAGGGATAACGATTTTAAATGCATCTGTACAAAGCCCGATAAGGCAGCGTTTTTGTTCTCATCAGGGGAAGAAACAAAAGAAGTATATCCCTTTGATTTTGAACTGATCGTTACATATATTCTCAAAGAAAACAGCCTGATCGTGAAATGGGAAGTGCACAATACCGGAGACGACGATATGTATTTTACGATCGGTGGGCATCCGGCTTTCCGTTTTCAAAAAGCGGATGAGAAAAAGACGGATTATAAGTTGAGATTTCCGGATAAAAAGGCACTTGAATATATTCTGGTAGATCTCTCCGAATGTGTAGCCGATCCCGGCACAGTGTACAAGCTGGAGCTGGAAGATGGATTCTGCGCTTTGAATGAGGAAATGTTTGAACACGACGCACTGATTTTTGACGGCGGTCAGTTTGACGAAGTATGGCTCTGTCACAAAGGTGGAGAACCATATGTAGGCATGAAATGTAAAGGATTTCCGAATTTCGGCATTTGGTCTGTGAAAGACGCTCCTTTCGTCTGTCTTGAACCGTGGATGGGACGGTGCGACGATGTCGGCTTTGACAAAGAACTTTCGGAAAAACCATATATCAATAAAGTGAAGCCGGGAGAGAGCTTTGAACAAAGTTATGAAATATTGACGGCAGAATGTTGATCGGCCGATCAGATAAAATCGAAAATATATATTGAATATATTTTTGGAAAATACCGATGAAAAGATTCGGTACAGCGGGAGGAAGAAGACAATGCTTCTTACGATTGATATAGGAAATACAAATATTACAATGGGTGTGTTCGAGGAAGAGTTCCTGCTCGGTATGTTCCGTATGACGACAAAACGGGCGAGGACATCAGACGAATACGGATTCACCATATGCGGAATACTGGAGCACAGAGGAATCGACTCAAAGCAGATCGATTCGGTGATCGTTGCGTCGGTTGTCCCCGACATTATGCACTCTTTTACAAGCGGTATTATCAAATATTTAGGAACGGAACCGATGATCGTATCTTCTCAGACAGATACAGGAGTTCGTGTTGTGACTGAAAATCCGACGCGGACAGGACCGGACAGAATCGTCAATGCGGCAGCGGGGTATGCTATTGCAGGAGGACCTGCGATCGTGGTTGATTTCGGAACGGCTACGACGTATGATTTGATAGGTCCTGAATGTACGCTTGAAGCATGTGTGATCGCCCCGGGCATTGAAACGGCAGGACGTTCTCTGTGGGACGGAGCGGCGATGCTTCCGGCGATTCAGATCCGAAGACCGGAATCCGTGCTTGCATCGGAGACGATTAGCGGAATGCAGGCAGGACTTGTATACGGAGCGATCGGACAGACGGAATATATAGTAAAAAAAATGAAAGAAGAGTCGGGATATAAAAATGCCTATGTGATTGCCACAGGCGGGCTGGGTAAAATTATCGCCGATGAAACAGAATGCATAGATCTGTATGATCCACAGCTTACACTGAACGGCTTGCGAATGATTCATGAGAAAGTGCAGAAAAAAAGATGAAGAAGCTGAAAATAGGAAATGTAGAATTGGAAAACCGATACCTATTAGGACCTATGGCAGGGGTGACAGACCTGCCTTTTCGTTTGCTGTGCAAGGAACAGGGAGCGGGTCTTTTAGGGATGGAAATGGTTAGTGCAAAAGCAATTTTGTATCAAAATAAAAATACAGAGAAACTCATGGAAATACATCCAGAAGAGCAGCCGGTATCTTTGCAGTTGTTTGGTTCTGATCCGAAGATTATGAGCGAGATGGCGAAAAGAATTGAAGAACGTCCTTTTGCGATTCTCGATATCAATATGGGGTGTCCGGTACCGAAAGTTGTAAAAAACGGGGAGGGGTCTGCTTTGATGAAAAACCCCTCTCTTGTTTATGAGATTGTAAACGCGATCGTTAAAGCAATAGAGAAGCCCGTTACGGTAAAAATCCGAAAAGGGTTCGACGATGCGCATGTAAATGCAGTCGAAGTCGCAAGAGCGGCGGAAGAAGCGGGAGCGTCGGCGGTTGCGGTTCACGGAAGGACGAGAGAGCAGTATTATAGCGGAGAGGCGGACTGGGACATTATCAGGCAGGTGAAAGAGGCGGTTTCCATTCCTGTAATCGGAAACGGCGATGTCACTACACCGGAAAAAGCAGAAGAACTTGTTCAAACGACAGGATGCGACGGAATTATGATCGCAAGAGGCGCACAGGGAAACCCGTGGATCTTTTCGGAAATGATCGGCAAGGAAAAAAACGGAGTAACTCCGCCCAGACCTGATAAAGAGGCAATACGGAATATGATCCTCAGGCATTCAAAGCTTCAGATTCAGTATCGCGGAGAATTTGCGGGAATGCGGGAGATGCGCAAACATGTAGCCTGGTACACGAAAGGACTGACAGGAGCGGCAGATCTCCGGCGCAGAGTAAATGAGACAGAGACATTAGATGAACTGATGATGTTATTGGAAGAACTATGAAAATCTGCACAAAAAATATCCTTTAATATGTGAAGCGGCAAGATAAAAATAGTAAAAATGCCAAAAAGCAAAAACGACCTTACAAAAATGTTACGGTAATCTATACAAAATAAACAAAGTTTTGTATAATTTATATATTACGCATAGTAACATGGAGAAAAAGGTCGTTTTTCTTTATTTCGTTTCATGGAATATGCGTGAAAATTCAGAACGAAGGAGTGCTCCGGAACTATAGGGGCGAAAAAGTTTATGAAAAATCTCAAGTGGAAGAAAGTAGGTTCGGCAGTTCTTGCTACAGCTTTGGCAGGAAGCATGGTGTTGCCGGCAACAGCCTACGCACAGGGTGAGATCGTTCAACTGGAAGGGGGAACTTCGACGCAGACAAACACAGCGCCGGAGCAGGTGTTCCTTAACAAATACAGCGGAACGGTCAGAACGCAGAACTTCAACGATAACTGGAAGTTCTATTTAGGAGACGCAAGCGGAGCGCAGACTCCGGCATTTGACGACTCCTCATGGGATCAGGTGAACCTGCCGCATGATTACAGTATCGACCAGAAATATAACCGTTCAATGGATGGAGAGAGTGGATATCTTCCGGGCGGTACAGGATGGTACAGGAAAAGCTTTACTGTAGATAAGAGCCTTGAGGGCAAACGTATCAGTATCGACTTCGGCGGCGTGTACATGAATGCAACTATTTATGTAAACGGTAAAAAGCTCGGTACACATCCGTATGGATACACACCATTCTCTTTCGATATTACAGATAATGTGAAGTTCGGAAAAGAAAACGTGATTGCCGTTAAAGTAGATCACCAGACACCGTCAAGCCGTTTTTACTCAGGAAGCGGTATTTACAGAGACGTAGACTTTGTTGTAACCGATACAGTTCATGTAGATAAGAACGGAACAAAGATTGAGACACCGGATCTGAAAGAGCATGTAGATGGAAACAATGTTGCGGTGAAAGTAAAAACAACTGTTGTAAATGAATCCGAGAGGGATGCATCTGTAAAAGTAAAACATACGATCTATCCGAAAAACGGAACGGCAGAGCAGGCAGTTGCTACGTTTGAGTCACAAGAGGCAGTTGCTGTAGAAAAAGGTAAGTCAAAAGACGTATCTGCAGATTTTACAGCATCAGGCGTACAGCTTTGGAGTACAACAACTCCAAATCTCTATACTGTGAAAACAGAAGTCCTTATGGACGGTGCTACAGTTGATACATACGAGACAGATTATGGTTTCCGCTACTTTGCATTTGATAAAAACAATGGATTCACTCTGAATGGTCAGAAGATGAAACTTCAGGGAGTATGTATGCATCATGATCAGGGCGCGCTTGGTTCGGTTGCAAATGACCGCTCTACAGAGCGTCAGGTAGAGATCCTGAAAATGATGGGATGTAACTCTATCCGTGTGACACATAATCCGGCGTCAGACGAATTGATCGATGCATGTAATAAGCATGGAATCTTAGTGATCGACGAGGCATTTGACGGATGGGTAGCTCCGAAAAACGGCAATTCAAACGATTATGCAAAATGGTTTAATAAAGAAATTGAATCTGATAATGAAATCATGGGCGCTGCGGACAATATGACATGGGCGCAGTTTGATCTTACAGCAATGATCGAGCGTGGACAGAATGATCCGGCGATTATTATGTGGTCGCTCGGTAACGAGATGTGGGAAGGAACAGGCGGATATAGTGCTGCTTATAAGACTGCTCAGGACAATCTTGTGAAATGGGCACAGGCGGCGGATACTACACGACCGGTAACAACCGGAGATAATAAGCTAAAAGGCGAAGAGGAAGGCTCAATTACTCTCGCTAATGGCTTACAGGAAGCGTCGGGAATCCATGGAATGAATTATGCAAGCGGCGCGGAGTATGACAAAATTCACAAAAAATATTCAGAATGGCCGTTATATGGTTCGGAAACGGCATCAGCAGTTAACAGCCGAGGAATTTATAAAGGCATGAATAGTCAGCATAATTATGGAAATCATGATTTGACGTCTTATGATACATCGGCAGTAGGCTGGGGAGCTACGGCAAGCAGCGCTTGGTATGAAGTAATTAAAAGAGATTTCCTTGCCGGTGAATATGTATGGACAGGATTTGACTATATCGGAGAACCGACTCCGTGGAATGATCCATATGGAAGTTTAGGACAAGGTGGCACATGGCCGCTTCCGAAAAATTCTTATTTTGGAATTGTTGATACGGCAGGACTTCCGAAGGACAGCTATTACTTCTACCAGAGTCAGTGGAATGACAGTGTGAATACACTGCATATTCTTCCGGCATGGAATGAAGATGTTGTGTACAAAAAAGAAGGAAATAAAGTTCCGGTAGTTGTATACAGCGATGCAAAAAAAGTAGAATTGTTCTTCACTCCGGCAAATGGCGGTGAGAAGAGATCGCTTGGCGAAAAGGAATTTGCACAAAAAACGACGACTGCAGGATATACATATCAGATGTATGAAGGCGAAGGAAAGAGCAGTAAAGAACATGAGAATTTGTACATGACATGGATGGTTCCATATGAAGCCGGAACAATTACTGCAAAAGCGTGGGATAAAGACGGTCAAGAAATAACAGAAAATATCCAAGGACGCACATCGGTAACTACGACAGGAGCGGCGGCGAAACTTCAAGTAAAAGCCGACAGAGAAACGATTAAAGCAAACGGTGAAGATCTTTCTTATCTTACAGTGAATGTTACAGATGAAAACGGAAATATTGTGCCGAATGCGGAAAATAAGGTGACATTTGAAGTGAGCGGCGATGGTGTGCTTGCAGGTATAGATAACGGAAGACCTATAGATCATCAGTCCTACAGAGATGACAATAGAAAAGCATTCAGCGGACAGCTTGTAGGTATCGTTCGTTCCACAAAATCGGCAGGAACAATCACTGTGAAAGTCAAAGCGGATGGAATGGAAGATCAGACGGTGCAGATTAAAACAGAGGCATCATCAGATGGAACAACTGAAGAAAAAGCAATCAGCAGCGTTGAGATGTCCAAAAACTACTATGTAAAAGTGGGTAATCGTCCACAGCTTCCGGCAGAACTGGATGTTATTCTTAATGATAAGTCAGAAGCAAAAGGAAAGGTAACATGGGAGGACGTTGCAGAAGATCAGGTCAATCAGTCAGGTACATTCAGCGTGACAGGAACAATTACAGTTGAAGGTGTCGATAAAGCAGAAACGGTTTCCGTTAATGTAAATATGATTGATACAGTAGCAGCGTTGTTAAATTATTCAACAACAACAAGTGTTGGAGTAGAACCGATTCTTCCGACATCAAGACCTGCTGTCATGGAAGATGGAACAATACTTACGGCATCATTCCCGGTGACATGGGAAAAACCAAAAGACGGTTATAATACAGCCGGAATTGTACAAGTAAAAGGAACGGCTGATGTGTTCGGGGAATCAATGGATGTTACGGCATCTGTGAGAGTTCAGGAAGCGGAAGTTACAGTTGGTGCTAATATCGCAAAAGATGCACTGACTTTGAAACAGGACCTCACAGTTACTTCAGATACACTTGAAGCAATCCGCGACGGCAGCCGAGAAGTTTCCAGCAATACAAGCGGTGGAGCAAATACGACGCTTTGGAGTAATTATGATAATTCTAATCAAAACAGAGATGATAAAGATGCAGAGATTACGTTTGAATATGCAACAAAGATGAACTTTAATCAGATCAAGATTTTCTTTAGACAGGATAGTTACTCAGCAACATATCCGGATGCGAAGACAACACAGATTTTCGTATCAGATACAGGTGCAGCAGATACGTGGACATTAGTTGATACTACAGAGACTATTGCACAACAAGATAATAACGGAGTAAAAGAGTATAAATATGATTTTGCGCCGACAAGCGGTGTGTTTGTTAAGATTCGTGTGGTGAATTCTAATGCAACCGGTAAACCGGCAGGATTTACATGTACAGCGATTGCTGAGGCGGAATTGTATAAAGCAGAAACCGCAGATTTTGCAACAAACACAACAGCGGAACTGCAGAGCCTGACTGTAGATGGTAAAGCGGCTCCGGCAGAAGCGCTTACAGCAGGATCATGGAATGTTTCGGCAAAAGAAGTGAAAGAAATCGCAGCAGTAGGAAAAGACAATGCGGCTGTAACAATACTTCCGGCAAAGAATAATGCTGTAAAAATATTGATCGAATCAGAAGATCATAAAACACAGAATACATTTGTGATCAACCTCGGCGTGGCAGATCCGGCAGATGACAGCAAGGATTACACAGGAGTTATCACTCCGTCGGCGGGAAGCACTCAGCCTAATAACGGAACTGATATTGACAAAGCATTTGATAAAAAGAATGATACGTTCTGGCATTCAAGTTGGAATCCGTCAACAACAAACGAAAACCTTTATGTAACTATGGAACTTGCAGAGGCACAGAAGATTGATGCAATCCGTTATTTGCCGAAGGGTGGTAATCTTACAGGAGGAGATCAGAACGGTCGTGTGAAGACATATACTGTAGAAGTAAGCATGACAGGTGCTGATGATTCATGGACAAAGGTAGAGATTACTCCTTCAACACAAGAGTGGGCAAACGGAACAGATTGGAAAATCGCTCAGTTTGTACAGCCGGTTGAGGCGAAGTTTATCCGCTTTACAGGTGTTGAAACTTATGGTGACGGAGGTCAGGAGAACAAGTTTATGAGCGCGGCTGAGATTCGTGTGAAATTAGCAGAGGACGAACCGGTAGTACCGGAGCCAAAGCCGACAGAACTTGTAATCCAGAATCAGCCGACGAAGACAACTTATACAGAAGGTGAAAAATTCGATCCGACAGGACTTAAAGTCGGAGTTAAATATGATAATGGTGAAGTGAAAGATGTAGCAGAATATAACGCTGAAACAGCAGGACAGTTCACATTTGATCCGGCATTGAATACAGCGCTTACTACAAATAATACGAAGGTAACTGTTACATATAAAGGTAAAACAGCAGACATTATCATTCAGGTTAATCCAAAAGAGGAAGAGCCGAAAGTAACAGGAATTGAAGTTAAGACATTACCGAAGACAAAATATACAGAAGGCGATAAATTCGATCCGACAGGACTTGTGCTTACAGTGAAATATGACAAAGGCGAAGATAAAGAAGTAGCTTACGGCGATGCAACAAAAGCAGACTTCACATTCAGCCCAAGCCTTGACACAGCACTGAAAACAAGTGATGAGAAAGTAACAGTAACATATGCAGGCAAGACGGCAGAAATCGGTATTGAAGTGAAAGCTGACACACCGGTAGAGCCGGAAAAACCGACGGTAGACAAAATTGCCGTTAAGAAAGTGCCAGCTAAGACAACTTATAAAGCAGGAGAGACATTCGATCCGACGGGAATGAGTCTTACAGTAACGATGTCAGACGGAACAACAAAAGTTGTTGCATACGGACCGGAGACGGCAAAAGATTTCTCCTTTAATCCGAGTCTTAATACAAAACTGACAGCGGATACGAAGAAAGTAACAGTAACATACGGCGGACAGTCGGCAGACGTAGCCGTATCGGTGAAAGCAGATCCGTCAGAGGATAAGAAGCCGGTAGATCCGGATAAGAAACCGAATACAGAGAAACCGGACAAAGGCGGAGCGGTTCAGACAGGAGATAATTTTAACGTAACGCTGCTGATCGGACTTGTAGTTCTTGCAGGCGTGACTGCAGGCGGAACGGCTCTGACAATTTTCAAAAGGAACAAAAGAAAATAAGCTTCATCCGTAAACAGTACGGAAAAATACAGGGTTGTCACTTAGTGGCGGCCCTGTTTGTATATGGATTTTTATGAGATCGGTTTTTCGTACATTTTTAGGGGAGTTTCTCGATTGAAATAACGGAAAATATGTGAATTTCTGACAATGCTCTTTCATAAATTGATGTAACTTCTCAAAGCCTTGTATTTACTGGTGTTCTGCAAGATTTTGAAAAACGGTAAAGTGGTGTATTGTATCATAAAGTGGTGTGGTTTGATATGAAAATGGTGTACTAAATGGTGTAGTAAATCGGAAAGAATTATTAAATTTGATAGCAAAATTGTAAGAGCGTCAGATTTGACATTTGAATAGGTATTTGTTTAAATAATAATACTCAAAAGAGTAACCGCATTCCTTGGGCGAGGGGCGGTTACTTTTTTGATTGATTTATATACGCTATCAAAATCGTTACAACAATACTAAGTATCATTAGTACGATTGTAGAGTAAGAAAAGGACTATTTGACAGTTTTTCGTACATTTTTAAGGAAGTTCCTTAATTGAAATAACAGGAAATATATGATAAAATTGAGAAGGTTTAATAGTTTTTTCCCGATTTTGCCCCCTTTACATTGCACACACTTCGGCATACTTTTGCTACAAGAGCAATCGAATATGGCATGAACCCCAAAATATTGCAGAAACTTCTGGGACATGG
>OHDT01001017.1_pt1 | contig 12188 bp, 10 predicted proteins | sample 1567061 | NCBI WGS metagenome assembly OHDT01 (sample SAMEA3879506, study PRJEB24766) | human gut metagenome | biome: human-associated habitat; feature: feces | place: USA | collected 1985/1987
AGAATGCTGTTTGAGAAAGACGGGAAACGGGATAGTGACACGGAGTGAAGAATCTATTACGCTGATGACGTCTTGCAGCTAGTTGCTAGTTGCTAGTTACTAGTTACTAACTGCTAATGGCTAATAGCTAACGGCTAACAGCTAACGGCTAATGGCTAGCTACTAGCTTCCAGCTGCTAGTTGCTATCTGTCAGCTGTAAGCTGTCATCTGTTATCTGCTGATACAAAAACGGCACCCATCACGCTTGACAGGTACCGCATTTTCATTTTCTCTTTTTTATGTCCCGGCTGCAGACAAATCATCGCATATGCCGCATCATCTGACTGCTGACTTGCGATTACTTCTTCCCTATATGCCTTGCTTTGTAAGCCACCAATTTCGCATCACGGATGGAAAGGTGCTGGAAATACCGCTTTGTTTCCGCGACGACTACACCGGTGAGACCAAGAAGGGCGATCAGGTTCGGAATGGCCATGAGACCGTTTACAATATCTGCAAGGGCCCAGATTTCTTCAAGCTGCATGAAAGCGCTTCCTGCGATAATGGCGACATAGCACAAGCGGTAAGGAGTAATCCCTCTGACACCCACAAGGTATACGAGGCAGCGTTCACCGTAATAGTTCCAGCCAAGGATAGTTGTGAAAGCAAAGAACACAAGACAGACCATAAGAATAAATGCAGGTATCATTGACGGCAGGAACGAGAAGCCGTTCTGGAAAGCGTGATTTGTGACCTCAACGCCCTCAAAAGGCTTGCCTGTTACTGGGTTGATAGCCTCGTAGCTTCCCATCATTACGATAGCAAGACCTGTCATAGTACAAACAATGATAGTGTCGATAAATGTGCCGCACATAGAAACAAGACCTTGTCTTACCGGCTCTTTTGTCTGAGCGGCTGCGGCTGCGATAGGTGCCGAACCAAGACCTGACTCATTTGAGAAAATTCCTCTGGCAACACCCTTTTGTATAGCAATGAACATTGTAGGAAGAGATCCGCCTGCGACAGCCTTGAAGCTGAATGCCTGTTCAAAAATAAGGGCAACAGCGTGAGGGAGCCTCTGAATGTTTATAACAATAAGTGAAAGACAAGCAACTATATAAACGACCGCCATAAAAGGCACAACTACCTGAGAAACACTTGAGATCCTCTTTATGCCTCCGATAATAACAAGTGCGGCAAAAATAGTTATCAAAAGTCCAGAGATTATAACAGCCCATGTATAGTCAGCGCCAAAAATATTCATTGTATGTTCCTTTTTAGGATCAAAGAAAGCCTGAACTGCCGATGAGATACCATTCACCTGAGAGAAAGTACCGATACCAAAAAGACCAACGCAAGCGCCAAAGAACGCAAATACCTTTGCAAGCCACTTCCACTTCTTACCCATGCCGTATTCTATGTAATAGAATGGTCCGCCGCAAACGTGTCCGTCAGCGTCCATACGTCGGTATTTGATAGCAAGAAAGCCCTCGGAAAATTTTGTTGCCATACCAAGAAGAGCAGCTATCCACATCCAGAGGAGCGCTCCAGGTCCGCCTGAAAGCACACCAATGGCTGTTGCAACACCGACGATATTTCCCGTACCTATGGTTGCGGAAAGTGCGGTACATAGTGCTGCAAAGCTCGATATCTCGCCTTTGCCACCATTTTCGTTCTGAAACATAAATTTCAAAGCCTTTGGCAGGTGGAATATCTGAAGAAGCCTTAGCCTAAAGGTGAGGAATATTCCCACAGCCATAATGAGTACGATAAGCGGTATGCCCCAGACATAGCCATCTATCGTTTCAAGTATTTTTGTAAATTTCTCCATGCCCTAAAAAATCCTTTCTTACAGAAAATAGGCAGTTTTTACGGAAAAACTGCCTTATTTCTCCCCTATCTATTTTTACGAAAGTAATTAGTCGCCTGTGGACTCTCTTAAAATTATCCTGTGGTCAACAGTATAATAATGATTATCCTTAGTAGTCTTATTCATGTTCTCAATAAGCTTTGCCACAACAAGCTCGCCCATTTTTGAGCAAGGCTGTTCAACCGTTGAAAGTGTAGGGATTATCCACTCACACATGGATATATTGTCAAATCCCATTATGGCGACATCTTTGCCCACATCAATGCCCATATCTATTGCCTTGTGCATTGCAGAGATAGCAAGCAAGTCTGACACAGCGAAAATCGCCGTAGGCTTCTCAGCAAGTGCATTGAAATATTCAAACGCTCTGCCTCCGCAGTCATAGTCATAGGACTCTTTATAGATATATTCATTCTTTATCTCTATGCCATATTCTTTTAATGCTCTTATATAGCCGTTCTCTCTTGCAGTGGAGGAGATAGCCGAAGAGTTCGTTCCGATAAAGCCTATCCTTTTATGACCCTTTTTAATAAGAGCAGCGACAGCGTCAAACGCAGCCTGTTCATCGTCAACAGCGACAGTAAGCACATTTGCGCCCTTCACGCCCTCACAGCACAGAGCAACGTTATAATTCTCTGCGAGCTTATTAAGTGAATCTGCGTCATACTGAGTGCCAAGAAGGATAACACCATCAACAGTTCTGTTAAAAAGCATATTCATCTGCCTTGTTTCAGCGGTCGAGGTTGAATAGGAAACTGCAGTTATGATATCGTAACCAACTTGTCCTGCATAATCCTGCATACCCATGACTATCTTTGAATAAAGAGAATGTTCAGAGGTCGGCATAATTACAAGAATAACATTCGTTTCGCACTTTCTAAGATTTCTTCCCAGAAAATTCGGAGAATAGTTGAGCCTTGCAATAGTTTCATTGACTTTTTTTGTTGACTCATCTGATACGTTACAGCTTCCGTTGAGAACCCTTGACACTGTCGCCACTGAAACACCGGCTTCCTTGGCAACATCTTTTATTGTAATGCTCATAGATCTTATCCTTTCTGCGACAGCATACCGCTGAAATAGTCATACCATTATCAATTATAACATATTTTGAACAATTCTCCAATATACATTCCTAACAAAATTGTAAACGTTTTTTCGGTTAATTTAATTAAGAAGCAGACTAAATGCTTGAAAAAGGAACAGTGATATGCTATAATATCATAAACGAATGATTTTTGAAAGGAAAATACGCAATGCTCCATGGTTATTTTGATATACCCACATTTCACTATTTTGAAGAAAAAAACACCTGGTCCGGCAGCAATTACACCAATTTCAGCTACCGCATAGACCCTGTTCTCGGCGATGAAAAAGAGCTTTATGTCAGAGTATGGTACGGCACAAAGTGCGTCACGGAGGTAACAGACTTTGTGGCAGAATATCACGAAGAATACTCTGAAAAGGGTCTTGAAAACGTTCTGGCAGACCTGACGAAAGAATTTGAGAAATTCAAACTCATCAGAAAAGAGCTTTAGCAACAAAAAGGCGAACACGGTTTCTCTGCATTAGCAGAAACGAACTGTGTTCGCTTTTATTTTTTTGTTATCAATACCACTCGTTTTCCTGAGTATTATAAACGTCAGCAGAAGAATCCGTCTCCATCGGCGTTGTCATAGCGTCAGCCGCAGATGAAGAATCCTTATTGTTCACAGGCTTCTCAGGTGAGATAAGCTGCTCAGACATAAGTCTTTTGCCACTTTCATCAACAAGACCAACATCAATAGCTGTCTGAACTATACCATCAGCAATAGCTTGTCCATACTCGGTAAGGTGTTCGTCAAAAAGCTTATTGTCGACATCCTCGGTTATAAATCCAAGCTCCACAAGACAGCTTGGCATAACAGTGTCGGCATTTATGTAGTAGTTTACACCGGAATTGCCAACGTAGCCATACTGTACTCCTCTATTTTCAGATATACCTACCTTTTCAAGATCATCAAGTATATTCTGTGCAAGCTTTGTGTCATATTCAGGCTCAGAATTGTTTACCCAAACCTCAACGCCCGAAATATCACCGTCATAGCTGTTTCGGTGAAGTGAAACATACATATCAGCCTTGGCGTTATTTGCCTTTGCACATCTTTCGTCAAGCTCAAGGAAAGAGTCATCATCTCTTATCATTACCACATTGACGCCGTATTTTTCAAGATATTTCTGCACCTCAAGTGCGACCTTTAAGTTATCGTCTTTTTCATATCTTTTTCCTGAGGCGTCAGTTGTGCCGCCGTCATAATCACCGTGACCTGCGTCAACACACACTGTAAAGTCCATATTTGAATACTTCGCAGGCTCGTCTTTTTTATCCTCAGCAGAAGAAGCGTCCTCCTTCACAGAGACAGAAGATGTATTATTCAATACCTTGTTCGTTTTTTGCGTATCGTCTCCTTTGATCTTTGATACTACCAAGGCTGTCAGCTTTACCAGACCAGTCACAATGCCGATAAGTATTATCAATGCAATAATAATTCTGTTCCAGTATATTTTTTTCTTTTTCACCCTTCTGACAGGCTTTCGTCCGTAGATCTGTTCAAACTCCTCATCTGAAAGTGTATTCATTAGATCAAAGCTCCTGTAAAAAATTTATCCATTTTAATTATACCACACGCTCAACGTTAATTCAAGACTGTTTGTTACCACATTGTAAGAATTTCGTTACTTTTAACGATTTTGCATATCACAAGGCTATTAATATACGCTATCTGCACAATAAAAAAGGGTAAACAAAGACTGACACACAGCCTTTGTTTACCCCATTAAGCTCTTATTTTATTCCACCAATGTTCTCTCGTCACAATATTCGCAAACAAGCGTTGTGCCGTCGCCTTTGAACCAATGTGGCAGATACTTTTCGTGGTGAGTGATACAGTTAGGATTTGAACAATCAACGTGCTTATGCACTCTGCCCTTCATAAGCGGCTGCGAAGCACCGTCGCCGTTTATAACTGTAAGTATGAGTGCCATTCTGATATACATACCGTATTTTGCCTGCTTGAAATACATTGCTCTCGGGTCATCGTCCACCTCGATAGCTATCTCGTCCACTCTTGGCAGAGGGTGAAGCACGATAAGGTCAGGCTTTCCCATTGAAAGCTTTCTTGTATCGAGTATGTAATTTCCGCTCTGAGACTGATACTCCTCCTCAGAAGCAAAACGCTCTTTCTGTATTCTTGTCATATAAAGGACGTCAAGCTCACCGATAACCTCTTCAAGGTCGGTAACTTCTTTGTACTCCATGCCTGCCGCTTCAAGGATATCCTTTACATACACAGGCAAAGCAAGCTCAGAGGTTGAAACTAATATGAACTTATTGTTTGGAAAACATACCATTGCTTTAATAAGGGAATGGACTGTTCTGCCGTTTTTAAGGTCACCGCAGAAGCCTATAATCAGGTTATCAAGTCTGCCCTTTTCTTCTCTGAGTGTAAGCAGGTCTGTAAGTGTCTGTGTCGGGTGGAGGTGTCCGCCGTCGCCTGCGTTGATAACGGGGCAATCAGCAGTGAGTGCCGCAGCCTTTACCGATCCAGCGGTAGGGTGACGCATTACCATGATATCGGCATAGCCGGAAACTATCTTTGTGGTATCCTTGATATTCTCTCCCTTTGCAACGGAAGAAGTGGCAGGATTGTCAAAGCCTATTATCGTTCCACCAAGACGGAGCATAGCGGTCTGGAAAGACATCTGCGTTCTTGTTGACGGCTCATAGAAAAGAGTACCCATTATCTTGCCCTTACAAGCCTCGCTGTAGGCGGCAGGATCCTGAACTATCTTATGACCGAGGTCAAGAAGTTTCAGCCACCAAGATACGGGATAGTCATTAAGATCAATAAGATCAAGTCTGTTTTTTTGCTCACTCACATCAAACACCCTCTCAAATATTCAGACATACATTATGCCGCACATTCCTTGTACGGCATTTTCTTTATTATATCACACCTGCTCCATTTTTTCAAGTACATAGCCCATATTATTTGAGCAGGTCAAAATTTGTTTCATTTGCAAACTGGTCGCAGTCATACATAAATAATATCTGGTCATATGCACTCGTATCTGCCACGTCAGAAAGGGTCTTGCCCTCCTCTTTGAGCTTGTCAGGATCTACCAAGGTTATCTCGCTGTAGTGTGGGGTAAGAAACGGCACAAGGGTATTGGCATAGCTTCCTTTGATGATAAGAAGCTTTGGTGCGTCCTCTGCAGTTGTCTTGACCGTTGCCTTAGTAAAGTTGTCACCTTGCAGGAAGATAGCCGTTTTATCTGCTGTTTTCAGTGCAGATCTAAAATAAACAGATTTTGAGGTAAGCACCTGATCTTCTCTGTAAAGCTCCACAGAATCCACAGTGGTCTTATACTTTGAACGGAAGATGTTCACTCTGTCTGCGCCTATGCTGTTATAGCAAAGTTCACTGTAAAGTCCCCCATAATAAGAATTTGAGGTATATTCTTGATCGTAATTGGACAGAACGACCGGCTCAAAACCCAGCTCTTTTATGCCGTCTGCATAGGCAAAATACGCCCCGAAGGAAGTCCACTTTCTATCCGTACGATAGTAAACGTAATTATTTCTTGCAGAATACATAGGAAAAAACGTATCTATGGTGTCTATCCTGCTGTCTAGGTCATAATAGATATTATCTATCATTTCACGCTGGTCTGTGTTTGAAGTATAAGCAGGCAGCTTAGCAGAATAGATACCTGCGGCAGTCGGAGCTAACATAACATATACAGGTGTATCTGTGTTTTCTGAAAAATCATTTATCTGCGAGATATTTTTATCAAGTCTGTCCTTATCAAAATCTGTGATCTCTACAAGACGATTTTTAAGGATATAGATATTATCAAAATTTTTCTTACCAGTCATCACAAACATGGTCGTTCTGAGCGACTTCCAATTTGAGCTTAGAGGAAAATTATTGCTAACATAGGTCTGAACGTTATGTCTTATATCTGAACTGCCTGCCTTTTCGCTTTCAGATCCATGTCTGCCCATCACGAGAGTATATGCCGCAAACATTATGACTATTACAAAAAATGCGCTTACTGCGATATAATCAGCAGCCTTTTTCATTAATGTTCACTCCTCCCATTTTATCTCACAAACAAATTCATAGACGAATTACCTCCGCCCACAAGAAACGCTGTACTGATAAGCAGAAATCCTATAGTGAGCATTGGCTCGATTATGTAAACTATATTAGTATTGAGCTGCATTATCCTGCGTTTGAGATATCTGCCGATACCTGTTGCAAAAAAGCCGCAGATAAGATACATCACAACTCCTGTTTTTATCACATACGATGCAAGAACATCTCCTGCAAAGCTTCCCCCGCCGAGCATTGCGGCAACATATCCGCAGGCTGAAGGCAGGCTGTCTATCGCAAGAAACGGCAGACCTATAAGAAACAGAACATTCATCACCGCACATCTTACCCATGTCGGCACAGCCGCAAGAATATTTTTCAAGAGATATTCTATGCCAAGCATAACACAAATAAACGCTGCACACAGCATTGTGTGTCTGCCGTAGCCATACCAAACCGAGCCTGCAAGCACAGACAGTATCAATGCCCAAAGGCAAACGCTGTCTTTATTTCTACATATAGGTCTGTAGAAATAATCTCTCACCCAACTATAAAAGGTGCAGGCAAATCGTTTTATAAGCTCATTGAAGCCTGCTGACATAAACGGCAGATCAAAGTTATCAGGAAGTTCAAAGCCGAGCATTGAACCAATACCCTGTGCAATATGCGAATAAGCTCTAAGCTCATAGTAGAACGCAAAGGAGAAAGCTATTATCCCAAGCCATGCACAAGCGGCGGAGAGCGAATCTGCACTTACTCCCCTTATGTGCTGCCACATCTCGTACATAGGATCTGACAGAAAAAGCTTCTCCGCAAAGCCTATAAGCATAAGCTTTATGCCCTCTGCAAGCTTTCCAGAGGTTATGACAGGTTTTCTAAGCTGTTCGCTTATATCCGAAAATCTGAGTATCGGTCCACAGTAAAAGCATGGGAAAAAGCATATATATTGAGATACCAAAAGAAAATTCTTCTCAGGCTCTATTTCTTCCCTATAAATATCCATGCAGTAGGAAATGCCATGGAGAGTGAAAACGCCCGCTCCCCACACAGGGAAAAGCTTTAGCATTGCGCCTTTGCCTGTGAATATAGACGTCACGTCATAGCTGCTGTGACCGCTTCTTATGAATAAAAGAAGCACTGCCATATTTGCTAACACCGATAATATGAGCCATAGCCTTTTAAGTCCTTTTTTGTCTGCAAAGCGGTGGATAAGCCTGCCGCAAAAGTATGATACAACAGCACACACCGCCATTGGTATTATCCCCCATGTGGACGCCCACAGACACAGCACAACTGTTCCAAGCAGGAACACGGCTTTTCTGAAACGCACCCCTGACAAAGCGTATACTCCCATAAAAACAGGAAGAAAGAAATATAAAAATTCAAGACTAACCAACGCTATTCTCCTTGTCTTTATTGTTTTCTGAGGTCAATTCCTCTATGAGTGCTTGCAAGCTTTCTTTATCGAGCATTGTGTTCACCACTTCAAGCAGTGCATTTGCAGTGAGCTTTTTGGGCAGCGACAGCTTTTCGCACACAAGCTGTCTGAGCCTGCTGCTGTCAGGTCTGCCGCTTAGACCTAGCTCATAAAAGTCAAGCTTGGTCATGAGTTCTCTGTCTGCGACCTTTTCGCCTATAATGCCTGCTTTTTCAAAGGCTTCCCTGATAATATCCGCAGGAACGCCCTCGACCCCTAACAAGCCCTCTTTTGACGGCTCTGTCTTGCGCTTTTCTTTGCCGAATATCTCAGGAACATACACGTTCACGATATCACCTTTGGGGACGATACCCTTTATATGCCCTCTTATACGAAAGCCTGCTGTGTCAGAGTCTGTAAGAATTGCTATTCCGCCATGCTGAGCATAGTATCTTATAAGCGCTGCCTTGTCAGGGTCTTTATAGATACGAAAGCCGTTAGTGACAATTATAACGCCGTCAACTATGGACGAAAGCTTTATCTTATCATATTTTCCCTCAACGATTATTGCCCTTGATATTTTAAGTTTTTCCATTTACTAACACCTTAACGCCATTGACCTTGCAAGCCCCTGCTCGAGGGTGAGCATATCTCCGTCTTTTCCCCGTGACCTTGTTTTGAGCATAAGGTCGGTTTCAGAAAGTATCTCAAGCGTTTTTCTTATACGCTCCGCCGAGATATTTCCGCACTCGGAATAGGCGTTTTTTACTGCAAACTCTCTGTTTTTTGCATAGGAAAAATCTTTAGCCACATCTGCAACGCTCCTGCCAGAGGAACGTGCAAGCTTCGCCCTATAGATATCCGCAAGGGAAAAGCCGATTATTCCTATTATAGCATATGGTTCATAATTCTGCACATCGAGTTCACGCAAACGTGTGAAGACCATTGCCGCATTGCCTCTAAGGATATTTATTGCAAGAGAATATCCGTCCGACTCGATACGCCTGATACAAAGCAAGTCGATATCTTCTCTTGTTACCTCCCTGCCCTCTGCATAAGCTGAAAGCTTTTCAAGCTCCTTGCTGATAAATGCAGTGTCGCACAAACAGAGGTTTGCAAGATACTCTGCGTTGCTTTTTGTTATGGTACAGCCGCTTTTTGCAAGATAGGTGGATATAGACTTTCCAAGGTCGGAAGCCCTTTTGTATTCAAAGTTGCAGACAGTGCCGTGCTTTTCGCAGAAATCTGCAAAGCGCTTGTTTTTGTCTGTAAGATACTTTTTGTTCTTGAAAAGGTCAACTCCTGTGGCATAGATTATCACTGTGGTGGTTTCGCCAAGAGAGCCTAGGATCTTTTTCAGGTCGTCCAGATCGTCCTTAGTCACTGCGTCTATATTAAGGTCGTTTATAGTCACCACCACACGTTCAGCCATAAAAGGCAGAGCTTCGCAAGCGTCTGTAAGCATTGGAAAATCAAGATTTTTGCCGTCAAGCTTATGAAAGTTCATGACCTGAGCGTCAGCAGGGCAAAGTTTGTTCACAAGCCTTTTTGTAAAGCTTTCAAGTGCCGCTGTATCATGTCCGTAAAAATAATAAAGGCTGTCGATATCATTCTCTCTTATCGTTTTACCAAGAGCCGAAGCCGTAAGCAAAGCCATAGTCCGTCCTCCTTATCTGCGAATTTTTCATATCTATCATCAATGGGTATTCTTCATCTGTTGTGTCAAGGTTTCTGCCGTTTATGGTGACAGAACCTTTTTCTATAGTGACCACACAGCCCTCGTTGGTAATTTTATAGCCGTCCTCCAGTGCTTCTATGTTAACGCCGTTCCAATCAAGCTGTGCGCCTGTCATGAACGGCAGTTCGCTGTCATTATCAGGCTCGCCATTTATATAAAATCTGTCAGGTCGTATAGTCATCTGCTCGTTATATTTCGTTATAGTGTAATACTGTTCGCTTTCTATAAATGCGCCTTTTAGCTCTTTTATGCCGTAAAGCTCCAAAAAGCTTTCCATACCGCTGTTGAGCTTGCCCTTACTGCCCATATCGAAAACCATACCTTTTGTTTTATCATACAGCACAGCCTGCACTGCATTTCCTTTTGGCATTACAACTATCTTTACCGAGCCTCCAAAAGCAAGAGAAAAATTATACACCGCTGTCCAACATACAAGCATTAGAGCAGTGCAAAAAGCCCCAAGCTTTACTGACTTTCTCAGAAACATGACCGCCACAGGAACAAGGCAGGTAACGAGCATTACAATGCCAAGTGGTCTTACTCCACGAGGAAGATAGGCAAAGCTGAATTTTGAAAACAGCTCAGCAAGAAACAGAACGACTTTCAGAAGATACTTTACCACCGTCAGCACAGGATAGGCTATTATTGCCGCACCGCCTGTTACCGCAGTTATTACCGTCAGACCCAGAGCAAGGGTACACACAGGCACCAGCAGGATATTTGATAGTGGTGCAACAAGAGATATCTCACTGAAAAACATAAGCTGAACAGGCATTGTGCAAAGAAGTATCGTCACCGCATTTACTGCCTGCCGTTCAAGGCTGTACAAAATGCCTTCGCCCTTTACAAGTGCCGCTGCTTTCGGGCATACAACGCTTATAACAAATGCAGCTGTGAATGACAACAGGAATGAGCAGTCCGCCGCCGCATAGGGCGAAAGAGTGAGTATTACAACAGCGCAAAGGCAGAGAGTATTTGCTGGGTCTGGTCTGCGGTAAAGGAGCGGTGCGGCAGTGACCAAGGTCAGCATAACAGCCGCCCTCACAACGGATACTGAAAATCCTGCAAAGACTGCAAATGCCCACATTGCCACAGTTTGGACGGCAAATATCACACGCTTATCCTTGCTTAGTTTCTGCATGAGCCAACCTATCATGGCACTTATTATGACCACATGAGTTCCCGACACGGAAAATATATGACCTATGCCACTACGATAGACCGTGAGCTTCGTTTGCTTTGAAAGCTCAGTTTTATCTCCGCAGAGCATTGCAGCGGCAAAACCGCCCTCATCTCCGCCTATGATATCGTTTATCAACATGAACATCTTGTCACGATAGTGCATTATACTGCGTAAAATGGTGTTTCCGCCGCCTGTGACTTCTATGCTTTCAGCGGTCGAGCCTTGGAGAAAAACGCCTTTAGGTCTGTTATACTGCTCAGACCTGAAATTGATACTGTCTTCTATCCTACTGACCTTTACTGTCGCCACGATATTGTCATAGTAATCATATTCAATGTCATCTGCATAAAAGGTCAGCCTGCCTTTTACTTCGCCAATGGTACCATTGACACTTAGTCGACAGGTGTCAGAGCCTATATAGCTTATGTCGGTTATCTCGCCTTTAACTGTTACGGTCTTTCCGTCTAAAGCTGTCAGTTTATCATAGAAAATGTGAGTATAAGCGGTATTGACTCCCACCGCTATCAGGAACGAAACAAAGCAGAGAGCTATATGCTTTCGGTATCTCTTAAAAAGCGCAAAGGCTGTAATGGCTACACACGCTGACGCAAGTGCAAAAACTGCGTTGTTCCTTCCCCAGCCAATGGTACAGAGAAACAGCCCTGCAAAATACGAAAAGCCGATATAACAGCTTTTTCTCACCATTGCCGCCATCCCCCTTAAAACTAAGGGCGGATAAGAAATTTACCCGCCCGTTTTATTTCTTTAACCGGCTGGCCAAGCAAGTGGTCTGCCTGCAAGAAGATGAAAATGAATATTATGGAATTGAACAAAACCTTTATTGACGGGCTTTGGAGCAAAG
>OHDT01001022.1_pt1 | contig 12159 bp, 10 predicted proteins | sample 1567061 | NCBI WGS metagenome assembly OHDT01 (sample SAMEA3879506, study PRJEB24766) | human gut metagenome | biome: human-associated habitat; feature: feces | place: USA | collected 1985/1987
AAAGAAGACGACTTTCGGGTCGTCTTTTGTATTTTTGTGCCCGCAAATTGGCTGAAAATCGGCCGAGAGTTCCAAATAGGGACCTTCATGTATCAGATTAGGGCACGAAAAATGACTTGCAAATTTTAATGAAACGCTGAGTAAGATTACCGATAAACTGACCAATGCCAGATTGATCTATACGGATAAACTCCGGCAATATAAGACTCCCATCTCACCAGAAATCCATAGGATTGCTCACCGCGGCACCAACCACATCGAACGTCATAACCTAACCATCCGTACACATATCAAGCGTCTGACCCGCCGCACGATCTGCTTCAGCCGGAAAGCGATAATGCTTTATGCGGTGTTAAAGATTTATTTCTGGGGATAAGATTACCTACAACATGCCGAAACAGTCAAATTTTATTGAGTTAGGCGCAAATTGCAATATAGGAAAACAACGGATATTCCATCTGTATTAATGCGGAATAGTGGCAAACCCAGCCAATAAATTGATTGTAAATATTTTATATACAAACAATTGCATTCAGAAATGACGTGGCAATTTTGACAATTGAAATATTCTTACCTGCCAAAATATTAATTGAAAAACGTCAGTACAATGACTGTTTTTGTGTCAAATTTGTCAATACAATTAAAAATAATCCTAATAATTAGAGCAGAAATATTACGGAGCCGATTAAACGACATGCAGTATAGGTATTTAATGCAAGTCTAATATCCACTATCTTATTAATCTATTAATTAGATAAATAAGGCCTAATTTTAAAACAACTCTTTGGGACTCATCTTCAAAAATTCGTCGTAAGGAATTCCTCCTGTTCCAACAAGCAACACTTTGTCCGGTTGAAATTTCTCTGCAAATACACTCATCCCCTCATTGTCTGCATGAGCTCCGCTTTTCACCTCCAAACTGATAACTTTACCACCTTTTTCAAGAACAAAATCTACTTCGAAATTACCTTCACGCCAGTAATACAGATTATATCTGTCAGATATGAAGTGATTCATTAAATGCGCTCCCACTGAAGACTCCACTAGTCGTCCCCATAATTTCGGATTGACTACTGTGTCCTCAAAAGTTTCATCGCTTTGTGAAGTCAGCAGTGCATTATTGTAGACCTGAAACTTAGGACTCGACGATCGTTGCCGAATCACATTTCCGGCATACTTTTCCAAACCACCCAAGAGACCGCAGTTAGACAGCAATTTAAGATAATTTGCCAACGTTGTCGTGTTACCGGCATCTTGTAGCTGGCCAATAATTTTAGAGAACGAGAGAATCTGACCAGAAAATAAACAACCGAGTTCAAACAATCTCTTTAACAATGCCGGTTTATCCACGCGAGTCAACATCAGAATATCTTTTGAGATGCTTGTTTCGATCAAAGCATCCTTTATATAGTTTTTCCAACGTTCTTCGTCATTAATAAGCGAGGCAAAACCCGGATATCCCCCGAAATAAACATATTGCTCAATCGACCACTGGAACGCAGCCTGCATTTCAGCAAAAGACCAATGACCGAGATAAAACGTTTCGAAACGTCCTGCCAATGACTCTGTGAGTCCTTTCTGAATCAATAATCGGGAAGATTCCCAGTAAAATTACTTTGATATTGATATTTTCTCGCGTATCCTTATCCTATTGCTGCTTGATGATCTCACTCCAATTTTCAATCTTCTGAATCTCATCGACCACTAGCAGACATTCCGGCACATTTGCCGCCTTCATTCTAAGCCTAGCTGTCTCCCAAACCTGAGTCAACCATGCCGAGTTAGTTGCCGACACGGCATCCGCAGATTCATACACATAAGGTAATGAAAGTTTCTGCAGCAATTGATTTACCATCGTGGTTTTACCCACCTGACGAGGCCCAAGGATTACCTGTATGAACTTTCGTGGTTCTTCGATCCTTGCTTGAATCTCCTTTATATAAGGACGTTCGTACATAACAAAAAAAGCACTCAATAGCCTGTGTAAATTTACTTAATACTTTTGTGATTACAAAATATAGACCAATGTTTGAATTTAGGTGATCGCAAAAATGGAATTAAAATATTGTAGAGCCACACGCGTAAAAGACAGAACACAGAGCAACGGCAAGTAACACCACAAATACAAACATTGCCATAGGAAACAACAGGTGGATTTATTCTTACCAAGCCTATATACCAGAATAAACCGGACAACCTCGGAATATATCAAAGAGGGTGTTTGGATTTGAGATATCGCAAGGTTACTGACAATATCAACGATTCTTTCATTAGAAAAATTATCTCCAAAGACATAATAGCTCCGCATGTAAAGCCAATGCAGAGTATAATCAAATCGTTGTCGACCGTAAAAAAGATCATATCTGGATGTCCTATGCCCTAAACTGCGGGTACAAATCCGTCGTCTGTTTCTCTGTCGGCCCTCGTACCAGAGTAAAGTTACCGACAAACTGGCCAATGCCCAATTGATCTAATGAATAAACTCCAGTAATAATACAACTCTCATTGAAAATCCACAAGACGACTCACGGTAACACCAATTATATCAACGTCATAACTTAACTATCCGTACAGATTCAAACTTCTGACCTGTTGCACAATTTGTTTCTGCAGGAAAGCAATAATGTTTTATGCTGTATGGGAGATTTATTTCTGGGGGAGGGTAACCAAAACAATGATATTAATATTACATATAAAGTTCGATTATGCTACATAAACAATGTGCATCCAGAGGAATATCCAACAAATACTTCCTTACAAATAACACCTAATGAAGCTGATTTGGCGTTACAATTAAGGACATACCTACGTAATTTTGGCAACACATGCATCAATTAAATATCCATGTGGAAACCTTATTCCAAATTATATCCAAAATTGCATCTGTTCTATTATCAACCAACTCTTTATTCCAGACATCGTCAGCAGACATGGAAGAAACAGACGATAAATGCTCATTAAAATGAGAGCCTTTCAAAAGTTGTATCGTGTCTGGATTGAGATCTATTTCTAATGCGGCAGCCCGACGTTTAATATCGTCTATCTTTGCAGGGTCTTTTTCCGCGACACTTTGATAATAAAGCAGTTTCTCTTTCCAACCTTTATTTCCTGCCGACGAGTTCAAATCTTGCGGCAACAGAGTTAGATTGCCAATAGCCTGATAAGTTTCAATATTGATATCATATAGAGCTTCATCCCACATATTATCCTTATTAGTCTGCGGAGCAATATGTTCTATAGTCTTCAAATCATTAGAAAGCCACTTTTCTAAGCAAAGATATTTTGAGCATCCACGACGGCCCAGTTTCACAATTCCTTTATTCGTAGTATCAGGAATCGTATCATGGGAGGCTATTAACAGGGCTAGACGAATAATGTCTTTGCCCGTCGAATCGTATTTCAAATAATTTTGGGCCTTCTCTTTCCATTGAGTCTTTGTATCAATACCCTTGTTTTTTAATATCTCTGTAAAATGATTTTTAATGGTTTCTACTGTAATTTTGCTTTTCCTTTTAAAAAAATCCCGGTATGTCGAATCCAATCCAGAATTGGAATAAGTAGAACGCCACAAGAAATAATATGCAGCAACCGCTTTCACAACATTAATAAAAGCATCTATTGATCCCAAAGATTGGGTTATCACAGCATCATACATACTACCGAGCATCGTAATAGCCATTTTATGATTAGATGCTTTTAAAAACAAAATAAGCATAGAAGACAGATCGGCATCCGCAGAAGTTCCAATATTCGGAAAAATAGAGTTGTTTTTGCCGTCATATTTTATCCATCTTTGATAAAATTCAGCATAATTACCCATTTTTGTAATAAAGTCCTCCTTATCCTTTAAGGACACTAACGATTCATATACATCGTTCAGCACTTTGCGTTGGTAGCTAAAATGCGTAGATATAGTCCTACCGTCATACGCAACAAAAAATGATGTTAAATAATCATTCGTACGCCTGTTCTTCTGTTGAGCCGTTGTCGCATCTGATAAAAAATCTTCAACTTTTTTAAATGAATTATCGCTCTCGGACTCTTTAAACTGGCACCCGGGTTCATTATCCACCGTATTGACTACCGTAGGTTTGAAAGTCTCAATTGCAGTCAATGGGGTCCCTGTTGCATTGAGCGACTGAAACATATCGAAAGCCCAATCGTCATCTGTAGGCTGGATGATTGTAAAGCAGCATCTATCAAGTAAATAATGACACACAGAGAGAGTTTGCACAAGTTCACAAAGGATATATGAATTAGTTTTCTTGTGTGAAAAGTCTCTTTCTTGGATAATTTCGACTAAATCTTTACGCTCGAACTCCCATAATAAATCTTGAGATATATGATTCAAAATATCTTCAGCCGCGGCAAATTCATCTTCATTTTGTCCTTCATGAGCAATTGCAACAACTTTTTTCAACCATGATTCGATCCTTCGGCCATTTTGATAGAGTAAGGTGTTTCCATACTTTTTAGACAGACATGGTAATTGTGCACCGTCTGAGTAGGCCCTAATAAAATGCCCGATATAATTGGAGAGTTCGGATTTGTACGCAGTATCAACCTCTTCGCTCTTTGTCCAATAATCCTTGGCGCCACGAATGATCTTGGGTTTCAACCGTGGCGTTCCGCGTCCCAAATCAAAGCTAAATACAGACGTAAGTTTCTGATCGATCCAAATATTGCAGATTTCATTTATTTGCTCATATATAACATTGTCTGGTTTTACCTTATTTTTAATCTCCGTTAACCTTTTCGTAAGCAACATCGCCATTAGTGCAATAGTCGAAACGCGTTGCTGTCCATCAATTAACTTTTCGATTCGCGCAGGTACCGCCTGTACATCGACAGGATATATATTATTTCTATTAGGTTCAATAACCGTAATGATTGTACCTAAGAAGCGGATTTCTTTACTATCATCACTAACTTCGCCAGAAGCAATTCTCTGTACTCCTCGGGTCAAATCCTCAAGCAACTGATCAATATTGTCACTATCCCAACTATAATCGCGCTGATACAAAGGAATATACAAACCTTGTCCAGATTGATTCAGAAAATCAAGAACACTTCTATTTTCAGTCAAGAATGACTTTTCAATATTCAGCACTGCCATACATTTTCAATTTTAGCCTTTATATAAAACAGTTAGCACAAGGTATTTCATCGTCATCATCAAACATATCTACTAACAGTCCGCTAGAAGACTTGCCGCTTAGACTTTCTTGTTTTTTAATATGATCGAGTTTAATCTGGCGCACACGCTCCGGACGGCTCAACTCCTCAAGTGTCTCACCTTGAATCCAAGTATAGCCATCTTTTTCATACTCCATGGACTTTTTGTAAAGTTCCGGATGTTGCTCTAAAAGCCATATCCACTCAATACGCTGCTGGAAGAAACAGAAATAACATCCCGAACGGCTACGGTAATATGTACCTTTTTGCCCATCTACCTCAAACTCGATAGGATTATAGTATGCAGGTACACCAACGCCACTTTCGTCCAATATCCTCACGATATCATCTTTTACTAATATTTCCTCATTGTCGATAAGAGGAAATTCATCCAACTTCCCTACGGGATAGTCAGTCGTCTTTAAAAATTCAAAAACAACCCTATTAAAAGTCCTGATACTTAAATCTAACAAGGCATTCAATTTTCTACTATAATAAAAAGATTTATTGATATAAGTAGATGTTATTGCAATAGCTTCATCTCGAATCTCTTTAGGAGCCCAATCTTTATATAAGGATGTAATTTGCTCCAAATGATCATTATGCAGAACCTTATGTATAACATCAAGGCTCCAAATGTTTTTACGGAAAGGAAATATCGCTTGAATATTGGGTTTGGCTGAAACATAACCTTCTCTATTTTCATCACCACGTATACCGACATACGAAATTGTAGGGGCATCGCCTACGAATTTTTCGAACTCGGCTAATTTCATTTTCTGTGTACACCAGCGAGCTTGAGGGGAAGGTAAATAACCTCCAGTTACTTTCAGAAAATGATCGAACGGAGTCGGTTCTGGACTGCCTTCTGCAGCCTTCAAACGTGTGATTCGTCCTAACATAGACTCCAGATTATTGACAAGTTTCTCTGTTTCGGACAACTCACAACCAGTATCGGAGTTATAATACTCTATCGGAAGCTTTGGATACAGTCGTTTCAAATAGATAGCTAACGCAGCACTATCCTTTCCACCCGATATACCTAACACATGTCTGACATTATTCATCCCCCAGTCTTTTTTTAAGTATGCTTAATAGAGCATACGCATCAACTTCGTTGTCCCCCGAAAGCAGATCGTTAATTCGTTTCTCTATTCGTTTCGCTTTTTCAGCCCTTGACTGATCAAGACGTATAATTTGTGGTGTCATTGCACCCTGATTGGAGATCAATTCAAAACGCATAAAATCATCTTCACTCTTAAAATCCAGACTGCTTACATCAATGAACTTGTCCAACTCTTTAAAAGAATGGACTAGATTATCCATCAAATAAACTTCCTCTTCATCTAACAGGTTCTCCAACTGCTTATCCAGTATAATATACGCCAGCGATTGATACCAGGTTGTTCTATCAGTCGTCTTGGATATAATACGAGTCAATATTGCCTTTTGTCTTTCGGTTAGCAGGTATGTTTTAATACAGGAATAGCGTTCCTCAAGCTCTTGCTTGTATATGCTAAATTCCATGGATTTGAGCTTGAGGGCGGAAATTAACGTATTTTCTAAGCGGTTTATAAGGCTTACATAACAGCTTCGCAAATCACGAATGGCATTTTGTAACAATTCTACATAACTTTTTAAAACCTCGCTGTTACTAGCAATGTCTGTATCTTTGAAACCCAGCGCATGTGGCAGATCTTCAAAGAATGTTTTTTCCGGATCTTTCGCTACAGCCAATACATCTCGAAACAACAATGTCGTCTTCTTTAACCGTTTAGTTTGCTTGGTATACTTATTCAGTTTTTTATAGAAGACCAAAAACGGCCGAATCGTTTCTATAAGCGATGCCGTCGTAAATTCATCGTCCTGACTAAGGCTCAAAGCCTCCCTATACCTATTGAATAAATCAAGTTTTACACCCTCGACATTAAATGCTTTAATCTGATAATTCGACGGAGTCTTTTGCAAAATATCAAGTACCTCACGGTTAATATTAGGTATGAATATACCTTGATCGCTATAAAGCGAATACTCATTCTTTTTAATAATTAAATAAATGGGCAACCACAAATCTATCACGCCCTGCTTGAGCTTAAACGGTCTGGATTTAAAAATATGGATAAGTTCACCCAGTTTGCGAGGTTTCTCTTTGCTACTTTCCAAGAATGCCTCGCAGCTATCCCACAAAGCCTTAAAAGAACTATCTTGCGGCTCTCTTAATTCGTAAGCTCCTAAATATTTCCTATGAATACCCGTATTTTTTAATAAAGTCATGAAGATGGTTTTCTCGGGCGGAAACTTATTATCTTCAAACCCAAGGTTCGGATCCGAAGAATATTCCAATAACCTGGATAACAAATTAACACGCGCAGCAGACATCGTTCCGCTTGGTTTGTGCTTATTTACCATCTCATTGATAAATATTGGCGTCGCACTGTATACCTCTTCACATATTTGGGACAACCATTTATTGAAAGTTGTTTTGGATGCAACAACAACCTCCTGTCCCCGATATATCCAAGCAACTTCTTCATTATAATTATACAACACATCCAAAACGTTAGCATTAAGTAAGCTACGTTCATGCAGCATCAATGATTTGATCTCGCGCTGTGCGACTTTATCCGAACTATCAATCACATTCTGCACATAAGCTAACTTATCCAACATCCATACGTGATCAATAATCTGATCTACATGCTTGAAATATGCGTATATTATAGCCTCCTCTACATCGGCTGTTGCCGACTTTATCTTATCCAGAGTTAAAGTTTCATTGAAAATAAGGTTGATATATCCATCCACTTCATTTTGAGGCTGCCGCTTAATGGGCTGCTCTGATATGACATACTCAAAATATCGAGGAGTACCATTCTGGAAATACGCGGCATTAGCAAATTCAATAGGCAAATTAAAATTTGCCAAAAGTTTATCTACAACATCACTAGAACGAGGGACCACACCTGATGCTTTCAACAATTCACCTTCGATATCAACATCGGTACCCTCAAAAAGCATATATTGAGATTTGTATTCAGCATAACGAATTATTTTATGCCGATTCAACAAATCAATCAACATTTCCGGAAACTCAATATCTAAAGCATATTTCGCATATAATGATAAATCCGCCTTACTAAAATGCACACCTGCATTACCAAAAAGATTGATTATTCCAATCGCTTTAACAAGCTTAACTGCATTCTTTACCTCATTTTCATCAAATAAACTTTCTACGCGTTCAATCGCAACTTTAATTCCTGTCCATAACGCCGAATCCGCATTCACCTCGGATAAATATGAATAGAAATTATATATATCATAATCATAAATGTCAGCTAAACTGAATGTTGAAAATGGCATTTCTCCGAATGATTGTAACGAGCCGTCCCCCGTAGCCTCCAAAAAAGAGAATAGAGTCCGTTCATTCTGGCCATATCGCTGAATCGACATGGTTAATGCCTGTGCGGCAAACAAATCCATGGGATATAGGCTTGAAGCAGTATCAAAATTAATAGATGGACTTGCGAATTTAGTATCTATAGCAAGTTCATATAATTTTTTGAAATACTTATTCAATCGCTTACGAGGAGCTTGCTTAATTCGTCTCGCGGCCAAATATAGCAGTTGCTCCACTGGTTCGTTAAATACTATCTCCTGAAAACGCCCTTTTACTTTATTCCACTCCTGACGCTGAACCTCAGTTAAAGTATGTGCATATGAATTAAAGTTCTGATGGAGGGTTGTTAAAAGTATTACATTACGTTTTTGATCATTAATGAATTCTGTAAACTTCTGAAATAGATATAATTCTTTCTCTGGATTATTCTTCGCGGCATACTCCAACAATTTACCGAACTCGTCTATTACAATGAACACAAATTCCCCATCCAGTTCCGTGGCAGCCAACAACTCCTCTAAGTTTTCAAAAAGGTTATTAGTTGCCCGCGTGAAAGGCAGATGATCCATCAAGAGAGTATGCAAAGATGTATAGTCTCCAACAATCTTATAGAAACGAAATTTATGAAAACCATTAAACTGACCATTGTTCGATATAAGTATCTGCGATTCGTTGACCAAGCTATGCTCTAACGCCAGCAAGAAATTAGATTTACCCGTACCATACGAACCAATAATATTAAATGAATGGATTCCAGTATTAAAAGAACTCACAATTTTACCAACCACACCGAGCGCATTTTGTGTAACGATGTAGTTTTGCTGCTCAAAACCACTTTGCTCAATATTTATAGATGGAGTATATTTCATATTATTCATCCGATATAGTAATTCTCAAGTGCTTTATCAGTCGATATTTCACCTTTTATCTGCAACTCCTTAATACCAGCAACATCTGAGAACACTAGTATTCCTACGTATTCGTCACTAAGCTGCTTTATTATTGTCAATAGATCATTATTCATCAAACAGAATATGAGAGATAATTCCCGCATCGATTCAAAAGAAATACTCTTGCTATCAGGGAAAACAGCAAGCAGAGCATATAAGAATATATTCGCTGGAACTATATTACGAGAGTCATAGTTAAACATATATGTTCCATCCTCTGTCTCTCTAATCAGATTAAGCGGAGCAAATATCGTATTACTATCCTCAACTCCACTGTTCCATTTAGCGCAATAATTATGAATCAATACATTTAGATCTTTTCGAACTGTATTTTCATTATATAGACTACGATAATTCGGATTATCAAAACATAAGTGCTTTATAAAATTTTGCAATTTCAGCTTATCAATTATATTACGCTGGCTATGATAATCAATAAAAGTCGTCCTATATGCGGTAGCATAATTCTCATTGACAATGTTGAAATGCATTAGCCATAAACTACCAACATCCTCAAAAAAAGGATCATAACCATGGTCAGTATTTAATAATTTATGAGCAATCGAAGACAATACTCCATCTCGATTAAGAAGCCCTAATGCTTTCATCCAAAATTTAATAGATGCGACCATGTTTTTACCTACACCGAGATGAACTACAGCTTCATCATCATTAAAATTATGCCCCTCAAGCACGAACTCATACCCCCGTTTCATCCAATGCGACTTACATGCAAAAGTCTCATGCCCAGAGAATAGCGGTCTTGTCATAGTCATCTATTATTCGTTTCTTAAATCTTTTATATCAACATTCAACAGTTTAGATATACTAACCAATATATCTAATTATGGTTGTGTTACATTAGAACACCATTTAGATATGTTTAATTGTTCCGCCAACCATTTTCCAGTCTTTTTTGTTCTACCAATATGACTATTAATCTATTAACATCCTTCATGGCAAATCTAAGCACATTGATTTTACGCTAAGATATTGAAAAATATTCACCATTGGAAATTTTCATAAAAAAAACAATGAAAGATAATATTACGTGCAATGTAAATTTATCTCATGCAAGTACCCGCTAATTTACCATATTACTTCCTATTGAGAATAACTATGAAGACATAAAAAATACAGAAAGATCTTTATGCGCTATATTTAGGATATAAGGAAAAAATGATTTGCAAACTTTACAAAAACACTTGTGTAAAATCAGACGCCTAAAACATAGCAAACAACTATTGACACAAATGTTGCAACAGGATATATACCCGAATTAAACAGCAGTATTCAAACATATATCAAAGAAGTAATAGAGCATAAATGTAACAAGGGCCCACAATATCAACAGAGAGTATGCAAGAATGCACAGGACTCGAATAAGTTTGAATTTTCCCTAGAATATATCCAACCGTTAATACCTAAACGCTCTCTCCATAGCATCCTGCTCGGACTTGGGAATACCGTATTTCATAGCGAGTTTTCTCCAACCTGAAACAGCACGCTTAACCTCTGCAAGTATTGATTCCGCACGGGCAGGCTCCAGCCCAAAATACGGCGTGATACTCATAGATCGAAATCCAAGGAATTATCATTTTCCGAGATATTGAGCTTCAATCCTATGCCGTACTCGTCGGGGTTCATATCATAGGCGGGTGATAATCGCCAGCCCTGCGGCGTAAGCAGGAAACCGTAGTTCCTCAAGTAGTCGTCGCAGTTCGAAACAGCGATATTGAATACGATCCTGCGCCAGAGCTGCTCCAGGTTCCGGTCCGTATCGTCGCAGTTGGCGATGATCCTTCGGCCAGTTCAAGGTAGTTGGCTCCTTCCGTATGGCTCGCACCATCCGTATAACCGAGCAACGTCATAGCCGATGCAAAGTATATCCGTCGACCCGTATCAGTCCGGTCAAAACGCTCAGTCATAAAACTGTGGTGCCGACTGCCGAAGCGCTACGCCCGGCATTCGGACATCTCGATACCACATAAGCAGGCCATCTCGGCCGTAATCATCTCCCATGCCCCGGAATCTTTCGTATCTCCGGCACTCGGAAACTTGACAATCCACAAGCGTCCGTGCTCACCCACCACATTGGCTTTCGGCCTTGCCCCGTCCAATGACGAACCAGGTGCGACGAGCATATTGATCCATCACGTATGTTCCGGCGTATCAACATGATTTTCCCGCTCTATTTGCAGGCTGGCATGTTCCAATTCCCGGATCGATACCCAGGGTGGCGTGGCCAGCGACCGGTCATTGTCCATAAAATCCCCCCTCTTTCGAGAACTTAAAGCGCAAGGCCCCCATGCGATTGCCGTCGTACACGCCCATCAGGTAATCCGTTTCGGTAAGCGTTCGCGGTTTTCGGTCTTGCAACCGGGCGTTGATAGCTTCCCGCCTGCACATAAGCGTACATTACCAACGGTCCGTGCGGAATCGAGGAATAATCCGAAATTGCTCTTATCCGAAGGTTGGTATTGTTTTCCGGTAAATGCCGACAGGTCGGGATCCAGCGCCCGAAAACGGGGATAGGCCAGCCATGCGAGATCGTTCTCATAGGAAAATACCTCTTTGCCTCGGATCGTTTCACTGTGGAGTACACTCATATAGACCGATCCGCATCCTCGGGCC